>ERZ773233.110-NODE-110-length-62934-cov-7.472638_pt1 | contig 62934 bp, 46 predicted proteins | sample MGYA00580991_ERZ773233 | MGnify/ENA primary metagenome ERZ773233 (study PRJEB29015, sample SAMEA2738178) | human oral metagenome | biome: human oral; feature: human-associated habitat; material: saliva | place: China | collected 2161 ...
GTCAAAGAAGAATGAAATTAAGAAACCAAAGTTGTCAACTAATTCTAGGACATTATATTTGTTCCAAAGCTTGGAATTTTTTTCCCAAGGCGGAGAATTTTATTTCGCCGTATAGGAATTTTATTCCCAGCGTGCAGAGACACTATTTGATAGCCTTGAAAATGAAAATGCATTACAGATCAGCAATTTACAAAAAGACGGAAAATAGAAAGGCAAGGCTTTATGCTTGCAGCTCCTCGTGGTCGGCCAAATGATAACATTCAGTAATTTCACTTGCTGTTTCATGAGGATTGTCTTTTCTTAACTTAATTGATTATCAACTATAAACACACGAAAGACTATCCTCTTTTAGTTTTTGTTGAAACTGTTTTAAGATAAAAACAGGCATTGCTTATCTTTAATTGGGTTTAATAGTATTTACGTAAAGTTCTTAATAAAGTAAGATTTTAAAGAAGATATTTAGTAGAATCAATTTTTAAGTGTAAATTTGGAAGCAGAAATCAATACACTCGAAAGCATGAACTATTAAATACTTTCTCGTGTACGCAGTTGGAGGAAGAGCCTGATAGCGTTACACTCAAGAGGCATAAACGATGTCATAGACGTTAAGTTTTGAAGGCTCTTTTTGGCATAGATCTCTTGTCCGGCTGATCAGTATCTGACTGTACTTTTGATAGATGTGCCTTTCTTTGGACAGCAGTGAACTTATGAAACTAATCCTGAAATTTATATCTCATGGTTCTTCAGTGCAAAACTTATATATCCGTGCAGTATTATTACTGGGAATAATCCCCAGCCCTTCCGGCTTGGTTGCACATTTTTTCAATCCTATGTCTAACTTATGTTATTCTAATCGATAAGTTAAATAAATAACCGTAGTCGTGTTCTTACAGTTGGAGTTTCTGGAATGACACGATAACCAATAAAAAACTCACCTCATTAAAACTTTAACTAATATGAAACGACATTTAAGGCAAAGCGTAAAAGTCTTTATGGCATGGTCTCTGATGTGTCTGCTTCACATTGGCAATGCGTATGCGCAGAGCGAGTACACAACCCTTTATGGCTGTATGGCTTCGGATAAGCACGGTGCAGGCTTGTTCTCCTTTACAACAGCAAAACCAGGCTTTACGCCGATAAAGCTGGAAAACGGCCTTAAGGCATTGGGCGGAGGAACCTTGGCTGAACATAGGTTCTTCTCCATCAATGCCGACGATCCGCAAAATCGAAGACTGTATATTTATGATGCAGACACTTGGGAATTGTTGGTTGACAATCCGGTAGAGAACCCTGCCGTAGATCTTACCTACGACCCTGTCTCAAAGAAAGTCTACGGTTGTTTTACGAAAGGTCAAACTGTTATGCTGGGAACGATAGACGAAAAGGGCAAACAGCAGACTATTGCCAATATGGATGTGCTTCCTTCTGCATTGTTCTGTGACAGAGAAGGACAGCTTATGATCATTGGGCAAGACGGCATTCTCTATAAATTAGACAAACAGACGGCTAAAACGGAGAAAGTAGGCGCAACCGGCATTATGCCCTTTTTTGTGCAGTCGGCAACAATCGACCCTAATACCGGCAAATGCTTTTGGACGTCTATGACGCAAGAAGGTTCAGGCCTACAGGAGGTGGATCTCTCTACGGGTAAGGCGAAGCAAATATATGCCTTTGAAAATGTAGAAGAAATCGTAGGTCTTTTTATCCCAATTGTAGCCAAAGGTACGGCCCCAGCAATGGTAGATGATATTATGCTGCAATTTGCCAATGGATCACTTACCGGTAAAGTCGTTTTCAATATGCCATCAAAGACCAAAGGTGGGGCAGCCATAGCGGGTAAGCTTGCCTATAAACTAATGGTAAACGATAAAGTGTATGAAGGGAAGGCTGTTGCAGGCTCACAGGTTGTTATAGATATGACGCTCACCGAGGGAAACAAAAAAATGGTGCTTGTCACGACCAATACTGTCGGCGAAGAAAGCGACCGAGCCGTAAAGGTGATGTGGGCCGGACTAGATGCCCCCGCTGCTGTAACAGGCGTAAAACTACATAAGGAAACTCCGGAACGAGTAAGGCTCTCCTGGAGCGCTTCAACAGAAGGTAAACATAAAGGCTATGTTGACCCGTCTACAATTACATACAAAATTGTGCGTTATCCCGATCAAGTAACATTGCATGAAAACTTTAAGGAAACGACGCTCACTGACAACATCGCTCCAACAGAACTTGTGAAATATTGGTATATAATTATGCCGACAACTAACGGCAAGCAAGGCGAAGAAACGCTATCCAACAAGGTTATTATGGGGCCAAGCTATGAAACTCCTTACAAAGAATCATTTGCGACACAAGAAAGTTTTGAAAAATATACCGTAGAAGACTGCAATAAGGATGGGATCACATGGGGCTACAATATATATGGTAACTATGTAGAATATTCCGGTATTAAAAAAGGAGATGACTGGCTCATCTCGCCACCGGTGAAATTAGAAAAGCGCGGCTACTATAAACTCTCGTTCAATGTTCGATGCCTTTCAGCAAATGTACATCAATTGTCTGTATTTGCCGGCAGTTTGCCCGACGCGGAAAGTCTGAAGCAACAACTGGTGCCGACGACCGAGTTCAAGACAGACTTTATGGACAAACTGGTAGAGCAGAAGTTTATGGTGGATAATGACGGAGACCGCTATTTCGGTTTCCATACGACAGGAGAGCTTGGAGCGCCCGTCACGCTCAATCAGATTTGTGTGGAAAGAATATCATCGATTGATGCGCCTGCTTCCGTATCTGACCTGAAGCTTGTTGCCGGAGAAAAGGGAGCACAGAAAGTCTTCGTATCGTTCAAGGCTCCGGTAAAAACGATTGGCGGCAGTCAACTCACAGCTATAGACCGTGTGGAATTGTTCCGCCTAACGGAGAATGGCGAAAAGAAAATTAAGACCTTCACAAGCGTCAAGCCCGGCGCCTCCTTGGAGTTTACGGATAATGAGCCGGCACTCAAGGAAAACACTTATCGGGTAGTTGCCTATAACACAGAAGAAGCAGGCGATGATATTATCGCGACGGTGTACGTAGGCCAGGATGTTCCGGGGAAAGTTTCCAACATACGATTGAAAGAAGTAGGAAATGCCATTGTAGAAATATCGTGGGATGCTCCCACTAAAGGTGTGCACGATGGGTATATAGATGTCTCAAAGCTCACCTATCACGTAAAGCGCAATGGTTCGCTTCTTGTTGGGGGAAAGCCAGCATCTTCTCTTCACGTGACTGACAGTATAAACGATTTGGGCGCAGACCAATTCTTCGTGGGCTATGAAGTCGTTGCCCTATCAGAAGCCGGAATGGGCCAAGGTGTTATTTCTCCATTCCTGACTGTAGGAGCTCCTTATGACGTCCCGTTTAAGGAATCTTTTGTCAATGGTAAAGGTGCAAAAGGCTGGGGAAACAACGCAGATAAGGAAGGCGTGAGTTGGTCTGCCCGTATGACCAGTGCCGAGGATTCTCAAGATGGCGACAAGGGCATCATCTCACTTGTACCCTATATGCCGGATAATGGAAAGACAGAACTTTTGTCACCAAAGATAGCTATAGGCAAGACGGTTCATCCAAAACTTTCGTTCTGGTTGCGCCATACGGCTATTGATGAGCCCTTGAAGGTTGTCGTGTATTCTGCTGATAGAATAGCGCATAAAATGATGGAAATTCAACTTAGCGAAGACCTTAACCAATGGCAGAAATACGAATTGGACTTGGGAGCATACCGCGGCGAGGAATTTATACAGATCGGTTTCCAAGCTTTCAACGTGCCGGTGAGGAGCAAGATTGATTTAGACAACATTTCGATGTTTGACGACCTCAAACGCAACCTTGGCATTTCTGCGATAGACGTCCCACAACGCGTTCGTGTAGGTGAGCAAGGCAAAGTGGTGGTTACGGTGTCAAATCAGGGAACAGAGAAAGTCGATGCCTTTACCGTAGAGTTATATGATAAGAACAACAAGCTGATAGCCTCTTCAAATGGCGCAGGAATAGAACCGGTGGGACTGCAAAAGGTAAACCTGATCGTCATACCGCAGGCTAAGGATCTCTATGAAATGACGGTGACAGCCGTTGTGAATTGTCAAGGCGATCAAAACTTATCCAACAACAGCAAGACGGGCAAGTTTGCAGTTGCGCCTTTATCTTATCCGGCTCCTACAGAACTGACCGGTATGAAAAACGGCACCAATGTCAAACTCTCGTGGAAAGCTCCCGACTTGACAAAGCCTTATTACGAAACTACCTTTGAATCGTTTGAGGACTACCCATCATTCACGGTCTCGGATCTTGGAGAATGGAGTATGATAGACGCTGATGCAAAAGAATACACGATGCAGTTCCGTACTTCCGACGGAAGGTGGATAGACTATGAGAATTGCGCTGGACCTATGGCTTTTCAGTTAATTGATCTTTCGCAGATCATAGGAACGGAAGATGAGGGCTGGAGCAGTGCTTCAGGCAAGAAAATACTAATTTCCGTCTATAGTTCAGGAGGAGGAAACGACGACTGGCTTATCTCTCCGGAACTTACCACCGAGGCCCAAACCATTTCTGTATGTGCGAAGAGTCTCAACTACGAAAGGAGTGGACTTGAATCTATGGAAATTCTCTATTCCGAGACAGATAAGCAGGCCGAGAGTTTCAAATTGTTGAAGCAAGTGAGCGAGATCCCCACACAATGGACGGAATACAAGTTCGACCTGCCTAAGGGCGCAAAGTATTTTGCCATACACTCCAAGAAGGCCAATAGCGCACTTATGATTGACGATATCCGATACGTAAAGGCGGGGACGAAACAAGTGCCGCTCAATTTGCAAGGATACAATGTATATCGTGATGGAGAGAAGCGCAACGAGGCGCTGCTTAGTGCCCTTACCTTTGTTGACAACAACATTGAAGAAGATAAGACGTACAACTATTTCGTCACAGCAGTATATGCACAAGGCGAATCAGACTTTTCCAATGTCTACCAGCAATCTGCCACCTCTTCTGTAGAAAACATAGCCGGCGGAAATACCTCTGTAAGCGTTAACTCAGCAGAAGGACAAATCATTGTCAAGGGGCTCAATGGGCAGCAAGTAAGCCTTTATACGCTTTCGGGCACGAAACTATATACGACTTCAGGCAAAGAGAAGCTCACTCTACAAGTTACGGCCGGCGTTTATATCGTAAGGATAGATCAATCATCCTATAAAGTGATCGTAAAGTAATTCCGATGTAAACAGAGAATCAGCGTGTACAAAAGTGGACAAACCGCCACAATATATCGGCACGTATCCCACTTAGCATACCTACTAATAGATAGACAGAATGCTCTTTTATGGAGCATTCTGTCTATCTAGTGTAGAATACCCCTTTTATTTCGATTAACTAACCCAGATAATTTGCTTCTGAATAACTACATATCTATTGGTTTTGACAGAACAGTATTAAGCCCTTAAACCATCTAACAGAATCTCAATAAAGAAACAATCTAGCTAATACAACCCCTCAAACTACACCAATTCATTTAACGCAAATATGATATAATGTCTATACACAAATCATTCTAAAATCTGCTCTCTGCGATATTAAAGCTGGTTTTAGCTTTTTTATTCAACACAAGCCAATATCTTTGCATTTATATAGGTACGACCACAACTTTATGAAACTAGGGAAGAATACATTCATCTCTGTAAATATACTTTTGAAGGGAGTAAGGCATTCTAGAAATAAGGATCTTCAAGGCTTTAAACTTGAGGTCCTGAATTACCCACGTTTATAATCATAAGCAATTCTATCTTGACACCATCTTTAATGTGGCAAATTCTAAAGACGTTTTTTCTAAAAGAAATAGTACAAAATACTTCTAAGATACCAAAATATGAATATAGACCCTCTCGCTCAACTTGCTAAATATTGAAAAGTTAGCATAGGATATCTATAGATGAACATAATAAGATATGAATATAGTAAAACAATCCAACTCACACATATTTACCAATCAGAATGGCAATACCTTAATGAAAGAATTTGAGGGGGTATTGCAGCATAACCCGCAAATCAGGAATCTTGATGCTGTCGTGGGCTTTCTACGAGCATCTGGTTATTTTTCCCTTCGTCCATTCCTTGATAGTATTAACAAGGTAAGGGTGCTTATTGGCATAGATGTGGATAAGTATATTGCGGAAGCCGCTCGACAAGGCAAACTTTTTTTGGGCGCAGAGGATGATGTAAAACAAGATTACCTGCGTCAGATTCGTAAGGACATAGAAAGCTCCTACTATCGGAAGGAGATAGAGGATGGAATGTTCCGAATGGTTCAAGACCTTCTTGATGGCAAGTTGGAGTTACGTGCCCATCCATCAAAGAAGATACATGCAAAGATATATGTACTCTATCCCGATGATTTTAACCAGTACACACAAGGCATGGCGATTACTGGCTCCAGTAATCTGTCTGGCAATGGTCTTGGTATTACTGAAGAGCGACAGTATGAGTTCAATGTAAAGATGACCCAACACGAGGACGTTCAATTTGCCAAGGATGAATTTGAACAGTTATGGGAGGAAGCTAAAGGTTGTGAGATAACAGCCGATGATTTGAAGACTTCCATTGACCGTACATATCTGAAAGGTGAAGTTTCGCCATACGACCTTTACATCAAAATGCTTATGGAGTATTTCTCCGATCGCATATTGGAAACAGACAATGATGATCCTCTTGATATGCCAGAAGGTTACAGCAAATATGACTATCAGATGGATGCGGTTATAGAAGGTTTTCAGAAACTTGTTCGCTATGATGGATTTTTCCTTGCCGATGTAGTTGGTTTAGGAAAAACGGTTATTGCTACCATGATAGCAAAGAAATTCCTAATAGAAAATGGACGTGACCACACCAAAATACTTGTGGTCTATCCTCCTGCCGTAGAGCAGAATTGGAAAACGACCTTCAAGGACTTTGGAATTGACAAGTATGCAAAATTTATCAGCAATGGTAGTCTCTCTAAGGTTCTTGACGAAGATAATTATAATTATTGGAACGCTGACGAATACGACCTTGTATTGGTGGATGAAGCGCACAAGTTCCGTAGCCATACAACTTCTGCCTTTGAACAGTTACAAGAGATTTGCAAGATGCCCCGTATAGAAACAGGCAACATTTCAGGCTATAAGAAAAAAGTGATGCTTATTTCAGCAACACCTATGAACAATACGCCTGCTGACCTCTACAATGAAATTCTGCTGTTCCAAGACCCACGTCATTGTACTATTGATGGTGTAGGTAATCTGACTGCTTTCTTTGCTCCTTTAATTGTTGAGTTTAGGAAACTTCGTAACAATCCAGAAGCAGATATTAGGGACTTTAAGAAATTAGCAGAAAAGGTTCGAGACCGAGTAATCAAGCCTCTAACAGTTCGCCGTACCCGTACAGATATTGAACATGTACCACGCTACAACAAAGATGTGAATGGATTTCCAAAGGTTGAACGACCAATAGAGAGTAGATATGAGCTTAATGAGCATCTTGCCAATCTCTTTGAACGAGCTATGCAGACTCTTGACAAGGAACTAACCTATGCACGTTATCAAGCTATTGCTTATTTGAAGCAAGATGCATCGAATGGCTTATATGATAATGCTGAACTAATCAGTCGGAGCTTGGCGGGAATCCGAAAGAATGGGTTGGTTAAGCGTCTGGAAAGCAGTTTTTACGCATTTCAAGTTTCTATTAACAATTTCCGTCAGGCTAACCAAAATATGCTCGATATGTTTGCCAATAACAAAGTATTCATTGCGCCAGACCTTGATATCAATACAATGTTGGCAACAATGACAGAAGAGGAAATTGAAGAACGATTGAATGAAAAAGCTAAGAATAATCCAAAGAACGCTGTGTTCAAGGCTGATGATTTTCGTCCTGATTTCATAGAAATGCTACAAGCAGACCAAATTATTCTTGAACAGATGTGCAACGAATGGCAAGATATTTCCGATAACGATGATTCTAAATTTGCTAAGTTCAAGGAACTGCTAAAACATGAACTTTTCAAAATAGAAAACAATCCTGAGCAGAAACTCGTTGTGTTCTCTGAATCTGTTGATACCGTGAACTATCTGCAACGCCGAATCAATCGCTCTGACGTTCTAGTTATATCGTCTGATAACCGGGGGCAGCAGTTCAAGACAATCAGAGAGAACTTTGATGCTAATTATAAGACAAAGCTCAATGATTATAATATCATCCTGACAACGGATGTCTTAGCTGAAGGTGTCAACCTTCATCGTTCCAATGTTATTGTAAATTATGATACACCTTGGAATTCTACTCGACTAATGCAGCGTATCGGGCGTGTGAACCGTATCGGCTCTGTTTCAAAACACATATACAACTATGTGTTCTATCCATCTCGTGAAGGTAATAGGGAAATCAACCTCAATCAGATTGCTGTGAGTAAGATTCAGACGTTCCACTCTACATTTGGCGAAGACAATCAGATTTATTCTCAAAATGAAATTCTTGACCGTAGTTTGAGCAAACTCTTTGATGAAGCATTGAAAGAACAGAAGAAAGATTTCAATCAAGAGATTCCCTATTATGAGGAATTACGATCACTCTATCAGACAAACCGTAGGGAGTATAATCGTATAGCAAAGTTATCTCTGCGTAGCCGTACAGGACGCAAGCCTCGTATGGTTGATGGTGTAACACTTTCATGCGATACACTTGTTTTCCTCAAAACTAATTTCAGGAAGGTGTTCTTCATCGTCTCTGAGAATGCCGAAGAAATTTCTGTGCTTGATGCTTTAAGGTATTTCAAGGCTTTACCTGATGAACAACCAGTGGAGCGAATTAAAGAACATCATCAGCATGTAGAAAAGGCGTTAGTGAAATTCCGTGCTATCCGCGACACAGAAATACAGCAGGAAGAGACGGCAAGAGAAGCACAAGGCAATATGGGCGCACAGGTGAGTACAGCAATAAGTTTGCTCACAAACTTTATGCGTGAGATTGATGACAACGATCTATATCTGAAGGTAGCCCAACTAAAAACGTTGGCAGAGCGCGGTGTTATCACCTATATTGCAAAGCGTTTGCAACGGATGCAGAAAGACTTGCGTCGTGTAAGTGGCAAAACCCGAATGACACATGACGAGGCTTTGGCAGAGATTATTGAGATGGCAAAAAAGTATGCACCCTATTATATGGCAGAAGAAGCCTTATTCAACGAGAAAGAAACCGATGCTGAAATAATTCTTTCAGAGAGTTTCCAATAAATAGAAAATTGCATTATGAATTATAAGGAAGTCATAGAATCAAGATATAATCGTGCGGCATGGCAACAACTCCTTCACGATATTTTCCACAACAAGGTGAATTTCTGGAATCGTCCTTCAGAAGTTCATGTTAGTAGTCGTTTGGCAAAACAAGCGCTTAATCTTGGTAAAATATCTTTGTCAGACGGTGAGTCTATCGCTGTTTACGAAGTGGAATTAGCCGATAATGTGAACATAGAACGCAACCGTCGTGGCATACGTGACATGCTTACTACAGATTGGCATAATATGGGTTATGCTGGGGCATTTATGTTTTGCTTTCGCAAGGATGAGAGTGTATTGCGTTTCTCTTATGTTAGTGAGACATGGGGCTTTAACAAACAGGGCGAATACGAGAAAATATCGACTGACACCAAGCGTTATACTTATCTGCTTGGTGAAGGGCGTGGTTGTCGTACAGCCATTGAACAGTTCAAAATCCTCCATGACAGCAAGCTGACTTTGAGCGACATTACAGCAGCTTTTTCTGTTGAGACACTCACAAAACAGTTCTATAAAGATTTGTTTGAGTGGTATCAGTGGGCTGTAGAACCAACTTCAAATATCACTTTCCCAAACAACACTACAACAGAAGACGATGACCGAGATGACATTGAGACAAAGATCATCCGCATGATTACTCGCATTATGTTCGTTTGGTTTATCAAACAAAAGAACCTTGTTCCAGACCGTATATTTGATATAAATTTTCTGAGTACAATATTAAAGGATTTTGACCCATACAGTATATCAATTGGTAATTACTATAGTGCTATCTTGCAGAATCTTTTCTTTGGGACGCTAAATCGTGCTATAAAAGATGAGGACGGAAATACTAGAAAATTTGCTACGTCAAACAAACGCGATATAAAGACATTATACCGCTATGCAGAAATGTTTTCTATTAGCGAGCAGGAAGTTCTCGAAATGTTTGCTGAAATTCCGTTCTTGAATGGCGGCTTATTTGAGTGTCTGGACAAAACTCGAGATATTGATGGTGTTAAACAGTGTTACAATTTTGACGGTTTCAGTCGCAATGAGTTGCGTTTTGCCGATGGGCGTTACAAGCATCGTGCCGTTGTGCCCAACAATCTATTCTTTGAGCCAGAGAAGGGGTTGATTTCAATTCTAAACCGCTACAACTTCACCATAGAAGAGAATTCACCAGAAGAACAACAGGTGGCACTTGACCCAGAGATGTTGGGTAAGGTCTTTGAAAATCTTCTTGGGGCTTATAATCCGGAAACTAAAGAAACCGCACGCAATCAAAGTGGCTCATTCTACACTCCGCGTGAAATAGTCAACTATATGGTTGATGAAAGTCTGATTGCCTATTTGGGTGATAACGATTTTACCCGCTCATTATTCCGTAATGATTTCTCTTTTGAAAAGTCGAAAATCGAAGAATACAAGAAGCTTGCAGAGAAAATAAAGACTGTAAAGATTCTTGACCCCGCTTGTGGCTCTGGTGCATTCCCTATGGGACTGCTAAACAGAATGGTTGAAATACTGGAGCGAATTTCACCTAATGAAGATATCTATAACCTGAAACTCTCTGTCATTGAAAATTGTCTTTATGGTAGTGATATACAGAGCATTGCTGCACAAATCACAAAATTGCGTTTCTTCATCTCATTGATATGCGACTGCGAGAAGGATGCGTCAAAGCCTAACTTCGGCATACCGACACTTCCTAACCTTGAGACAAAATTTGTATCAGCAAATTCTCTTATTGAAAAGAAAAAGAAACCTGCACAGGGAAACCTCTTTGAGAACCCAGAGATTGAACCTACTAAAAATGAGTTGGCAGAGATACGCCATAAGCATTTCTCCGCAAAATCGGCATCTACTAAACATCGTTTAAGAGAGAAAGATCAGGTGGTGCGTGAGAAACTGGCAAAACTACTTTCGGACGATGACAATTTTGCCCCAGAAGATGCAAAACAGTTGGCAGCCTGGAATCCCTATGACCAAAATGCTGTCAGTCCATTCTTTGACCCTGAGTGGATGTTCGGTGTTGCAGACGGATTTGACATAGTGATAGGCAATCCGCCGTATTTAAGAATTCAAGGAATTAGGAATAGCAACTCTGACTTTGCAGACTATTTAGTTGCGAACTACAATTCTGCAACAGGCTCATTTGACTTATATGTAGCTTTTGTTGAGAGAGCTTTACAACTTATAAGTTCAAACGGTATTGTCAATTTTATAATGCCTGTAAAATGGACAAATGCAGCATTTGGAAAAGGGCTGAGAGACGTTGTTTCAAAACAAAAAGCGGCAAAGAAAATAATAAATTTCAGCGAATATCAGGTATTCAACGCCTCAACCTACACAGGCTTACAATGGTTTAAGCCCAATAGTGATTATCTTGAGTATTATGAACTTGATAGAAATCTTGAGTCCAACATAGAATTGAAATCTTATTTGGAGAATTTGTCAAAGGATACATCATCAATTGTGAATACAGACAAATTAAACAAAGACACATGGGTGTTGGCATCAAGCGAAGTTTCGAAATTATTGAACAAACTCAATGAACAGCCATTAAGACTGGAAGATGTTTTTGAAAAGATTTTCCAAGGTATTGCAACAAGCAAGGATGATGTTTATTTCATATATGACTGCACAGAAACCCAATCAACAATTACTGGCGAATCGAAACAGTTGAATAAACGAGTAACGATAGAGAAAGGATTAGTTAAACCATTGTTGAAAGGAGAGGATGTACACCGATACGATAATCTTTCTTCCAATAGATATGTTATATTCCCATACAAGTTAGAAAATGGGACAGCGAATCTTTATTCAGAAGAAGAACTCAAATTGTTATTCCCCAATGGATATGCTTATCTGAAAGAATGTGAAACCTTACTGCGTGGACGAGAAAAAGGGAGGTTTGATATTGACGGACAATGGTTTCAATTTGGAAGGAGGCAAGGACTCTCCTATGGAAATATTCCAAAGATTGTAGCTCCAGAGATTTCTTTCGGAGGAAATTATGCGTTCGATGTTAGCGGTCAATTTTATAGTACAACCACTATTTATGGCTATATTATGAAGGAGTCATGCAATGTATCATACGAAACACTTATGGCAATTCTCAATTCTAAATTATGCTGGTGGTTTATGGCTAATACTGGAACTGTGTTAGCTCAAGGATATTATAGGTACAAACCTGCTTACCTCAAACCGCTTCCTATTCCACAAATATCAAAGGAAACCGATTCTGAGATAAAGTCTCTTGTTGCAGGGTTGGCAAAGCAAGATGCAAGCAACAGGCGATTTCTGGAAAGAAAAATAGACATCGCCATTTATAACCTTTATAGTATAAATGACGATGACATAGAGTTAATCAACAGAACTTGTTAATTAGTATTGGGATTGACTATCAATGAGTTGTATCTCATTTGAACTTAAATTATAGATTTTGTAAATAACACTGTCTATCTCCTTAATGAGTAGTTTTATTTGAGTATCGTTTCCTTTCATGGCATTAAGCTCCATTATAGACTCAACATTGTTATCAATTTTCAACAGCAATGTTGAGTCTATGTCTGCAAACTTCGGTATAGGGAATGGTGATACATAATTTGTCTTAAACGTAAAGTATCCACCTCTAAGAACATATCCCGTGTTTTGAATAAAGAACCAAAACAAAGAAGAGTTCAGCAAGCCAAGAAAAAAATTGTATCCGTATTGAATCATTGAGGATTTAAGGATGTATCCATAAATTTTTGTTGTACTATAAAATTGACCATTTTCATCATACGAAAAGTTTCCACCAAGTGAAATCTCTGGAGCAACAAGTTTCGGAGATTGGAATAGTGTAAGATTCTTAGGATAGATATATCGATACCAATAAATGTCATTCTTTAACCTCCGACAGATTAGTTCGTTGTAGAAATAAATAAAGTGTATTGCGACTGACTTTTAGTTTATGGGCTAAATCTGTTTTAGATATACCTCTTTCCAAACTCTTTTTTATCAGCATTTCTTTGTTATCCAATTTGTGTTTCTTATTTTTACTGCCCTTACGTCGTCCCAGCACAACACCCTCTGCTTTCTTTCTCGCCAACGCTTCTTTTGTGCGTTGGCTGATAAGGTTTCGCTCGATCTCCGCCGATAACCCAAAGGCAAAGGCGAGTACTTTGCTTTGAATATCATCACCAAGACGATAGTTGTCTTTGATAGTCCAAACGCGACATTCCTTAGTCATACAGAGATTCAATATCTCCATAATCATAAAGAGGTTTCTACCAAGGCGTGATAACTCGCTACAGATAATGATATCGTCCTTGTTGACTTTCTTTAAGAGATTGCCCAACTGTCGTTTCGTGTAATTCTTCGTGCCGCTAATGGTTTCTTCAATCCAATCGTCAATTGAAAGATTTTGATGCTCACAAAAGTTATTGATCTCGAATCTTTGATTTTCTATTGTTTGCTTGTCGCTACTTACTCTAATATACCCATAGATCATAATTGTAAGTATAAGTGTTATTGATATTATCTACACGAAAACAAACGAGGGTTATGGCTTAGAAATGTGATGCAATAATTCCAAGACTTACGTATGCAAAAAAATAGTCCGTACTTTTCAAGGAAAAGGTCCTTACCTTTTTCACAAAAGGTAAGGACTATTTGATCAAAAAGTATGCTCCTTTTATCAAAAAGGTACGGACTATTTTTGCACAGTCAAAGGGCCGTGCGTAAATACCTCTTAATCTTACCTTTGTAGCTAAAAAAAGACAAAAGGGAATAATTAGAGTAAACACCCATCACCACACCGACAATTTCATTTTCCCTGATGCGCAAAATTACATATCAGAAAAAAACGTTATTTTTGTGAAGGTGTAAGTTTATTTCTATTCGTTTAACAACATAGAATAGCGCAAACGAGGCTAACACACATTTGTAAGATAAGATCACAGCTTAAACTTTAAGGATATGTCAAAAGTACACAAAGAAAAGATTGAATGTATCCATTGCAAGGCCAAAAGGATGTTTGATATTTGGGATTCTATGAATGTTAACCTTGATCCTGAATTGAGAGAAAAGGTATTCAACGATGAGGTCTTTTTATATACTTGTCCGAAGTGCGACCATCAAACGGTTGTACCTTACGGGACACTGTATCACGATGTGAAACATCGCTTCTTGCTTTTCTTTGATTTCTTTAAGCCTGACGATTTCAACTACAAACCGATCGACGTTTCGAATGAACCGAGAGTAAAAAATTATACTTTCCGCCACGTAACCGGCATCTGGCGACTGAAAGAGAAAATAGTCATCTTGGAGAAGGGGCTTAACGATGTGGCCATTGAGCGAATGAAGTATATGATAAAGTACGAGCTTCATCCGGAAATGGCAGAGAAGAATTTTGAAATCTACTTCGGCGAAATACATCTTTCGGACAAGGACGTATCTGAACAAGGTTTCATTTCATTCTTATACTTTGATGAGAATGATGAGGCGTTCTCGCTACAATACCCTTTGGAAAGCTACGTTGAACAATGCGAGGCTTGTGAAGCGGATCCTCGTATGCAGGTAAAGGGGTGTGAAAATATTGATGAAGGTTGGATTGCCATGAAGCTTTAAGGCGAAGAGGCGTGAGTAAAGAGAAGAAACAGCTTGTCTGACAAACTATCGGAGCGCAGGGCTTCGAGGGCGCGATTGGAGGAAGATGAAAACTTGTTCATTGCTCCTGCATTCGATAAGCTACTCTTGATCGCTCACCATCCATTCACAGAAGCTCCCCGCTTCTGAACTTTTCAAATCTTGATTTTTTTGTGCTACGTATAAACATAAATTTAATCAAGCTCTTGGTTTTATCCTTTTTATACCTAACTTTGCTCGCTGTGATTAGTAATGCTTTGTCCGTAAGCGTACGTATAAGCATTTTAATGCAGCAATTTACATAATAACAATCAAATAGTATGAAAAAAGCATGGAGAGGATTTACTGGTACAAAGTGGCTCGATGAAGTCAACTTGCGTCAGTTTATTCAAGACAACTACACCACTTATGATGGTGACGCTTCATTCCTCGAAACTCCAACTGAAGCAACGGACAAACTTTGGGGAATGCTCAAAGAACTGCAAAAGCAGGAACGCGCTAAAGGTGGGGTATTGGATATGGAAACGGAAGTCGTTTCCAGCATGACTGCCTATGGCCCGGCCTATATCGGTGAAGGGACAAAGGAAGAGGAGAAGATTGTCGGTTTGCAGACGGATAAGCCTTTGAAGCGCGCCTTTATGCCGTATGGTGGTATTAAGATGGCGGAACAGGCTTGCACAACCTATGGCTATGAGCCTTCTGCAAAGCTTCACGAAATATTTACGAAGTATTGCAAGACGCACAATGATGGCGTATTCGATGCTTATACGGATGAGATGAAGCTCGTCAGACATAACCATATCCTTACCGGTCTCCCTGATACGTATGGACGTGGGCGTATCGTTGGCGACTATCGTCGCGTAGCGCTGTATGGCGTAGACTTCCTGATTAACGAGAAAGCGAAGGACCTGCGCAATTGCGGCGATGGCACAATGACCGAGGAAGTCATTCGTTTGCGTGAAGAGATTTCTATGCAGATCAAGGCCTTGAAAGAGATGAAAGAGATGGCTGCCATCTATGGTTACGACATTTCTGAACCCGCTAACAATGCGCACGAAGCTGTGCAGTGGCTCTACTTCGGCTACTTGGCTGCGATCAAAACGCAAAACGGCGCGGCAATGTCGGTAGGTCGTATTTCTACTTTCCTTGATATCTACATTCAGCGCGACTTCAAAGAAGGAACGCTTACGGAGAAAGAAGCGCAAGAGCTCATTGACCACTTGGTGATGAAGTTCCGTATGGTGAAGTTTGCCCGCATCCCGTCTTATAACCAACTCTTCTCCGGCGACCCTGTATGGGCTACGCTCGAAGTGGCCGGTTTAGGTATGGACGGCCGCTCTATGGTAACCAAGACCGACTTCCGCTTCCTCCACACGCTGGAGAATATGGGGCCATCGCCTGAGCCCAACCTCACCGTCTTGTATAGTTCACGCTTACCCAAGACCTTCAAGGACTATGCGGCAAAGATTTCTATCGCGACAAGCTCTATACAATATGAGAATGACGACGTGATGCGTCCTATTTGGGGCGATGATTACTCGATCTGCTGCTGCGTATCGGCTACGCAGACCGGTAAGGAATTGCAATTCTTCGGCGCTCGTGCCAACCTCGCAAAGTGTGTGAACTATGCGATCAGTGGCGGTGTGGATGCCAAGACGCGCGAACAATGCGGTCCGGCTTATCGTCCGATCGAGGGCGACGTGGTAACTTATGACGAGTTTATGCCGCGCTTCAAAAATATGATGGAATGGTTAACGGGGGTTTATGTAAACACACTGAACCTTATCCATTATATGCACGATAAGTACTTCTATGAGGCGGCCGAACTTGCACTGATCGACACCGATGTGCGTCGCACTTTCGCAACGGGTATTGCAGGCTTCAGTCACGTAGTTGACTCTATTTCGGCTATTAAGTATGCCAAAGTCAATATTATCCGTGACGAGACCGGCTTCCCGGTAGAGTATAAGACAGAAGGCGACTTCCCGCGCTATGGTAATGATGATGACCGCGCCGATGAAATCGCTGTATGGCTGTTAAAGACTTTCATGAGTATGATTCGCAAGCACCATACTTATCGTGAATCTGAGCCAACGACAAGTATTCTTACCATCACATCTAATGTGGTATATGGCAAGAATACGGGTAACACACCCGACGGTCGTCCTTCCGGCGCGCCGCTCGCTCCGGGTGCAAACCCATCTTACGGAGCAGAGCAGAATGGTTTGCTGGCATCGTTGAACTCAACGGCGAAGATTCCTTATGAATATGCGCTTGACGGCATTTCCAACACGCAAACAATCAGTCCGGATGCACTCGGGCACAATGATGAGGAACGCATTAATACGCTCGTAGGCGTGATGGATGGTTACTTCGATCGCGGCGCCCACCATTTGAATGTGAATGTCTTTGGCGTAGATAAGCTGATCGACTGTATGGAACACCCCGAGAAGGAAGAGTATGCTAACTTCACGATCCGTGTGAGCGGCTATGCGGTGAAGTTCATCGACCTTACACGCGAACAGCAGTTGGATGTTATTGCACGTCGCTCACATGGTTCTATGTAACGTGGATATTCATCAAACAGACAATTCCAAATTACAAACTACTGACAGTATGCTTCAGGTCCATTCCATCGAATCTTTCGGTTCGGTGGATGGGCCTGGAATACGTTTCGTGATCTTTTTGAAAGGATGCGCGATGCGGTGTCAGTATTGTCATAATCCGGATACGTGGAGCAGAGCAGGCGGACAAGTTCGCTCTGTGGATGAGGTCTTAGCTCAGGCGCAACGCTTTCAAAGTTACTGGGGAGAGCAAGGTGGCATCACGGTGAGCGGTGGTGAAGCATTGCTTCAGATGCCGGCGCTTACCGAACTCTTCCGCAAAGCCAAGGACTTAGGCATCAATACTTGTCTGGATACTTCCGCTCAACCTTTCAGTAGGGAGGCGGCCGCTTTCTCAGCTTTTGAAGAGTTAATGAAGTATACCGACTTGCTTCTGCTGGACATCAAGCATATTGATGGTAAAGCCCATAAGCAACTGACGGGTTGGGGCAACGAGAATATCCTCGACTGCGCCCGCTATCTCTCTGAGATCGGCAAGCCGGTATGGATAAGACACGTATTGGTGCCGGGCATCAATGATAATGACGAGGCACTATACGGACTTCGTGCTTTTATTGATACATTAAGCAATGTTGAGCGTGTAGAAGTGCTACCTTATCACGCCTTAGGCGTCTATAAATGGGAGCAATTAGAAATGCCCTACGCACTAACAGACGTCAAACCACCTACGGAAGAAAGTCTGCTTCACGCACGCAAGATATTAACTGCGTAAGAAGTTCTTTTATTTTGAGGCGTAATGGATAATGTGCGAGGTTGAACAGATCCAATTATCCATTACGCCTTATTGCAAAACAACGCCTTGCGGATAACACGTTATTTAGAAGCCGATGTCTAAATGACTTTGATGATACTGACCTACAAACGTGTGTAAGTCTAAAGCATTCCATCTTTTACTTTCCATCTTTTAGTATCAGCCAACACAGTATTGCTGATTCATTTTCAAAGTTACGAAATGGAGTCTCAACACGTTGATACAGCTGTCCCTACACGCTGAGACCAGCGTCTCTACTCGTTGATACGATCGTCTCCACACGTAGAGACACTAAATATGCCCCTGTCTATGTCCGAAAAGCTAAGTTCAGATAAGTTTTATGGTAATGTCCCTCAAAGTGTGTAAGCCTCGCTTGTTCTTATCTTTGTAATTGAAGAAAAAAGAAAGTAACTATGAAGCTTACACAGTCACAAGTCGGCATTTATTTTGGAAATGCTGTCATCAGGGTCTGGAATAAATTACGTTTCCTCATTTTATGAGACACTTTCTTTCAGCAAGATCGCGCTTCTCTCTCTCACGAACTTTACTCCCGTGAGCTTAGTATGAGGGCATTTTAGATTACAGAAATTAAAACAAATAAGACTCACAGAAGAATGGACGTATTATTCTCACTCCTCTATGAGCCTTATTTTATATCAACAGATTGCTTATGCTCCCTTGACGTGTATCTTTATGGTAGAGAGTTTTCCTTCTCGCTTCACTTTCAGGATATAAATGCCTGAAGGAACAGCTGCAAGGCTTATCTTGCGATCGCTGCTCTCTGCCACTTTGTATCCGGCAAGAGCGTATAGTGAAGCTTCAGCCTTATCAGTGCCTAAATCAATGGATCTTCCGCAGAACGCTATGGTCTGACCGTTACAGATTTCCGTCATACCTGTGGCGTTGCCCTCCTCAATAGAAATCATTCCAATTTGCAGGTGTGACACATTTGACTGTGGATATTGAGAAATGAGATGAACGCCAACACAATTGACGCCATCCGTATTAACGGGTAACTTCACTTCGTACTCGGACATAGGAATAGGGAGCTCTTCCTCACCCTTGTTCTTCACCACTATTGTATCTACAGCCTGCTGCTTGTCTGTCGCGTTATTGGAACCAAGGGTAACCACAACCTTTTCATCAGATATAGCACGCATCTTGAGTTTTACCACATAAGTCTTGCTCTTTTCAAAATTGATGGGCGGCGTAATAATCCATTCATCTGCGTCTTTTCCCGAATTAGCAACACCCGGATTAACGATATACTCTGCTGCCGAGACATCATCGCCAAACTGATAGGCGCCATAAGGAGAGTTGTAAACCCAACTATAGTTGTCGTCGTTGCCGTCAACAGTAGTCCACCTACCAAAATATTCCTCTTCATTATTAAATTCTTCAAGTATCGGCGCATCAACGGCTGAACCAAGCACATAACTCGCTTGTGTATATGCACCCGTTTCTCCATAAGGATTGCAAGCATATACCTTGTAATAGTATCGTCCTAAAGAAGTGATAGACTGATCGGTGAAAGAGGTCTCGGTTAGTTCTTGGCCAACAACAACGCTGTCCGGGAAGCGGATAACTTTGTAGGTGAGTCCTTCATCAGTGAAATAACCACCGTGAAATCCCCCTTGAGACTTCGCCCATTGAACTACAGCCGACTTGCATCCTTCACCAATCTGCACAGCAATATCGTTAGGCTTAGCGGGAGCATCAAAACCTATATAAACCCTTTTATTGGATTGCTCCCCATCTCCTACATTATTCGTTGCATATAGCGTATATCTAAACTCCCCGCTATTGGGCACAGAAGCATCTTCATAAGACATACTACCGCCTATTTCGCTTGTAGGAAGCGTGGCAATAAGTTTGCCGTCTCGCATGACAGATATAGATTTAATGTCTGAAAGATCTTTGCCTCCAAAAGTCTTCGTTGGGTTTACCCAGGTTATGACGGCCTTATTCATTCCATTATCGGCAGGTTTTATCGTTATATCGGCAAGTGATGCCGGCGCATCTTCTCCAGCCTTGACAAAAGGTATATACATGGCTAAGAGATTGCATTGGTCTCCAATCATTCCTAATTCCGTTACCTCTACGGGCGAAGTCTTCAAATTAAACCTTATCATATACGAATTCTTACCACCATCCTTGGAATTTGTGCAAGATGCCCAATAAAGCATTCCGGTAGTATTATCGAACTCCATTGTCTGGTGAGAGAGCATTCCCTGGTATTCTGTATCACATAACGCCTCCAGTTCGCCAGTCTCCTTGTTAATCTTCATAAGCGTACCGCCTTGTCCTATAGTATACAGATTGCCAGACAAATCGGCCGCCAGCGTGCCTACGCCTTTTTGTGCCAACGTAGCAACCGGAGTACGTGCGCCGGTTTCAAGATTAAATGTATAAAGGATAGAATTTCCACTCTCGAACCCCACAGCATACATTGTTCCTGACGAATAATCGTAGGTCATATCCTGGATTCTGAGTTGATTGTTGTCGGCGGCATATTTTCCAATGACTTTCTTTTCTCCCGTGGTAAGATCGTAGGAGATAAAATCGCCGGCAGTGGGCGGTCCATAAGAATTATAGGTATACTCACAGGCATAATAGACTCCATTGGCACAAGCCCCGGCATATACGCCAAGGGGTTGCTTATAAGGATAGGTCACTGAACAGGCTTGGAGATTATCTAGATATAAGTCGCCGAATCCATAACCTCCCAATGAATTCCCGCGTAAAAAGAATCCGTAAACCTTACGGTGTGGAACCGTGTTGTCAACATTGGAATGAGCCGTCATTCCCAAGATGCTCATAAACATTAAGCACAGTAATAATGATTTTCTTCTCATATTAGTAACGATATTAATTTAGGTAAAACGTTTTCTTCGGCATGATCAAATATGTTATGGCAAATATACATAAACATACAAACAATTTACTAGTTGAATATATTTTATTTCGTCCTCCTTATCCATCTCGTATCATTTTATTTACAAGCTTGGAATTTTGTTGATGTGCAACCATTAGTTGCCCCACTTTAATTGGCATAGTCCAATAAAGATGATTCATAGTAGCAGGGTAAAACGAAAAGATAAGAACACACTCATCAAAGACGGAGAAAAGGAAATAGAAAAAACCGCCTTGATTAGGGCGGGATAAGTTTAAGAGCCTTACGCGGTAAAGTCCTTAAAGGATGAAAATAGCTTTTCTATTTTTCCAAGAACCAACGTCTCGGCATCATCATATTCGCTGTTAGCTCCATAAAACTTAAACCAAATTGGGTTTATTATACAATGGGGGAGTGTGTTTGGTATTTTATGGGCGTTAAAGAGAATAATCTTCTCTTTCTTTCGGAGGTGTTCTGAAATATACTTCAGAAGATACTTTGCAAAAGTGATGTTGAAAATAGGGAAGATTGTACAAAGTGCTAAAGCTTACTTGTGTAAAATCACTATTTTTAGGGATTGTGTACTCATTTCGCCTTCCGTACCTTTGCTTATCAGAGAGGATAAGTGTGCTTTCCCTTTGCATTCTCTCTGAAACTACATTTTTAAGACCCAGCCGTAACTCCTCGGCAATAATGCGAATATAAACTTGTCAACTATGCATCTTTCTTTTTTCACAACATTGCAAGCCGGCTGGCTCAACGCCTGGATTCCTTCCTTTGGAATGGTACTGATACAATTTATCTATATGGCGATATTCAGAGAGGGCGGGAAGCGTGCGGTAGATACGTCATGGTACACTGCAAAAGATAAGCTAAATGGTTTGGTGAGTACGGTTTTACAAATCCTCCTGTTGATACTTTCCATCTTCGTGCCTCTGAAGTTTGGCACGATGTGGTTTGTCATCTGCTTGGTTATATTTCTCCTCTCTTTAGCCGCCTTTATCTCGGCTTTTCACAATTATGCAGCCGCGCCGGCCAACAAGCCCATCAAGAACGACATATACCGATGGTCTCGAAACCCTATGTACTTTTTCTTTTTCGCAGGTATGCTCGGCGCTTGTATTGCTTCCGCTTCACTATGGATGCTTATTGTTCTCATTCCGTTCATCGCAGCCACGCACTTCATTATCTTAGGAGAGGAACGCTACTGTACGGAAACTTATGGTAAGGAGTATTTGGAATACAAAACGCAAACGCCACGGTATTTCCTCTTCTTTTAAAAGGCTTCCCTTTCACATTGACAATAAAAACAGAGGTATGATAGAAAACAAACTTACAGACGTACCTGAGACTATGCTGATAACGCTATGGGCGAAGGCCGAAGAGACTAAACGGGCAGATGCCTTGTTGCACGATGAAAAAGCGGTATAGATCATAGATAAAATAGAATATGACTTTTCCAAGTTCAGCAAAGCGAAATTCTCACAAGCAGGATGTTGTGTCAGGGCAAGTCTGATTGATACGGAAATTCGGGACTTTCTCGACAAACATCCTGATGCGGTGGTTGTTCAGCTGGGCGCCGGCATAGATGCGCGCTACGAACGGCTGCAATGTCCACCCGTAACACATTGGTACGACTTGGATCTTGATGAAGCCATCAAGTTGCGCCGCCAACTGTTGTCTGAAAGTGAACGGAACACCTACATAGCCTCCTCTATGTTCGACTATGGTTGGATAGACATAGTGAAATCCCACGGCAAGCCGGTGCTTCTTATTATTGAAGGCGTGTTGATGTATTTCGAATCGGAACAGATAAAAGCATTTTTCCAAGAACTGTGTGCCCGCTTTGATAATGCTACCATACTATTTGATATGCTCGCCTTCTCTTTGGTCGGCCGCTCTCGACAGCATGATTCACTGCGAGAGGTTAGTAAAAATGTGGAGTTCAAATGGTCGCTGTTGGATACAAAGGAGATGGAAACGTGGAACCCCGGAATACGGTTAGAGAAAGAACTCTATATGAGCAAATATGATCGTGGGCGTTTCCCTTTCATTTTCAGAATGCTTTATAAAGTACCTTACTTCTTCCGTCGTTATAACCAGCGTGTGGTAAAGCTGCGTATTACTTAGCAAAACATCTACAAAATCCGGATAGGGAATAGTAAACGATCAATTACATAAAAATAGAACTATGAGCGTGACGAATTTCATAAACGAAGAAAACCTTACTATGATTCAAGGAGTCAATGGTATTCTGTTACATCAAGAAGGCTGGATGATACAAAAGGCACAAAAAGAAGAAAGTACCAAGTGAAAGTCTTTTTAATATCCTCTTTGGATAGGCAGTTTGGTCATTGTCCTTAGCCCTTCTGCGAATGAAGACGGACAGTGAAAGAGATGTTTGCAAACGTCTAAGTTCTTTGCTGTAGCTTGGGAGTTCGAGAGGATGCCCCAATATCGGTGACAACAAACTATGACTGATGCTCATTACGATATTGGGTCGCCCTTTCGTTTTGAGACATAACAACATTTTCACATCCCTATGTTATAAAGGCTTGACCTTCCTCAAGTCCAAGCCTTGTTATATGATAAACTCGAACCTCCTTTGTCATAAAATGGAAGGTTAAAACTTCCTTTCACAAGAATCTTGAGAAAAGGCCGCCTATCATTGCGGGAAGACTATAGCAGAGGGCTCTACAGATTCGACTAATGCGTAGAAGTAGAGTATAGCCAAAGTAGGAAAAATTACAGTTTGTCACAGTAGATATTATAAGCATTTAATCAATAGACAATGAGTAGAACTAATAAGGATGTCGATAGTAAGGTAGAAAGCGGTGGTGCTTGTCATAATAATGGGTGTGGGCAACAAAATATTGACAATAGTGATACAAACTATAATAGTCAATTGAGTGGAAGTAGCTTTGGTAATAACAGTGGTACGATAAATAACACCACAAATTATTATGGTAATGTAGGCGATTTTCATTTGCTATTGTCGGTGATAAAGCAACAACAAGAGCAAATTGATAGACTTACAAGTCTATTGGAGAAGACAAATATATTGGCTTTAGAGGCTATCAACAAGACAACAGAGGCAAATAAGAGGTTATTAGATTTGCAGCGTAAAAGATATAACCCCAATTCGGTTTAAGCAAGGTCTTACATCCGGCTTTCAATAGTAAACATCGTTTCCTTTCGACCTTTGTTTTAGAACGAAAGGAATAATGTTTTACGATATAGTATTTAAGACAAAGCCTTGTTTATCCCGCATTAGGATATGTAAAACCCTATGTGTACGAAAAGGCAGAGAGGCTTAGTCTGAGTTTAGCTTTCCAGACATAGACACGCGGATATTTAGTGTCTCTACGGGTAGAGACGATTGTCTCAACAAGCAGAGATACAAGTCTCAATACGTAGAGATAATAGTATCTACACGTAGAGACACCATTTCATAGCTTCAAAGATGAATCAGTATTACTGAAATAGCTGATACTTTAAGACGAAAAATCCAAATGTAGCGTTTTACGCTTGCCGTTCCCAATTGTCGATTAAACCTAAGTTCTAGAAACTTTACTGAAAGGTTTCAAGGGGATTAGCTTTTCTTTTCTTAGCTGATTGTCAACCATAAACATACGAAAGAAAATCTTCTTTGAGGCTGTTATTGAAACTGTTTTAAGGTAAAAATAAGTATTGCTTATCTCAAATTGGGGAATAAAATATGGAACTCACATTAATTACGTATTTGCGAGCTCTTATTATTTTCCTCATAAGCTAATCCTAGCTTTGTATAAATTCTACAAGCTCCCAATCATCTTGGTGGAAAGTTTAAATGAAAAAGTAAAATCCCCTGTAAATCATCGATTCACAAGGGATTTTTAGTACCCAGACCCGGGGTCGAACCGGGATGGATTGCTCCACTGGTGTTTGAGACCAGCGCGTCTACCGATTCCGCCATCTGGGCTTGCGTTTGCGGGTGCAAATATACGGCGAGTTTTGGATTTAACCAAAGGAATAAGAGACTTTTTTTAGTAGAGGGCATTTTTGTTCTTAGTTGTCTATCCTAATGTAAGTTTTTGAGAAGTGTTGTCTTTTCTGTTCGTAGATTGATTACTATTTCGTTTACTGCGTCCTCATTTTTGCCGTTTAGTAATATAACACTTCATATAGTATATGTTGTGAATAAGGAGTAGGCGAATGTGATTTTCATTTTTAGATGGTGAGTGTCCTTTCGAAAGTAGAGCGAGCAAGCTGTCGCTCTTTCTCTTGTTATGATAGGGACGGAGGGATGTTGTCGCAAGGAAATTCATTTTATTTCCCTATCTTTGCACCATTATATAAAGAAGTTAAGCGCAATGTCTTGCATTCTACATATTGAAACCTCGACGGATGTTTGTTCTGTTGCCCTTTCCCAAGATGGCGTCTGTATCTATTCAGACGAAAATAAGGAAGGCCCTGAACACGCCCGCATATTAGCCCCTTTTGTTAGCGATGCGATTAGTTTTGCCGATAGTCATGCGATTCCGATTGACGCTGTTGCTGTGAGCAAAGGACCAGGGTCTTATACCGGTTTGCGTATTGGCGTATCGACGGCTAAAGGAGTTTGCTATGCTCGCGACTTGCGACTGATCTCGGTGTCGACATTAGCCTTGCTTTCCGTCCCTATCTTGCTCCGTCACGAGTTGGAAGACGATGCCCTTTTGTGTCCGATGATTGATGCGCGGCGAATGGAAGTTTATTGCTGTCTTTATGATCGCGCCCTGCGAACGATTGAGCCGACGACTGCGCAAATCATCACGTCCGATTCCTTTGCTGCCCATCTGAATGAGCATCCCGTCTACTTCTTTGGCAACGGCGCAGAGAAATGCAAAGGCGTCATCAAACACCCCCATGCTCACTTTATTGAAGGCATAGTGCCGCTGGCCAAATATATGTTTCCGCTGGCCGAGAAGGCGGTGGCAACAGAAAGCTATGAAGATGTAGCCTATTTTGAGCCTTTCTATCTAAAGCAATTTGTGGCACAAAAGCCTAAGAATCTGTTGTAGGCCTTATATTATATTGAGCAGCCGGCGTCGCTGTGTCTGTTCTTGTCGAACCAAAGAAATATCCCGCATTTATGCATTACAATACGAACGAAGGAAAACTGAAATTGCCGGAATATGGGCGCCTCGTGCAGCGAATGGCCGAGTATGTCGTGACCATCCAAGACCGCGCGAAGCGCCAGGCTTATGCCGAACGTCTCGCTTTTATTATGGAAAAAATGATCCCTAAGGGACAACGCGCGCAAGACGTCGCACATAAGATTTGGGATCATTTGGCTTATTTGACCAATTATCAATTAGATATTGACTTTCCCGTGGAGATTCGTCGCTTCGAGCCAAGTATGCAGCCGCAGCGTTTGAGTTATCCGCAAGGGCGAATCCGTTATCGCCATTATGGGCGCTTGGTTGAGCGCGCCATAGCTAAGTTGTGCGATATGCCGGCCGGCACCGTGCGCGATCAGACTTTGCTTTTGGTGGCCAACCGAATGAAACGCAACTTGGCTTCTTGGAAGAGCGACAACGCTACTGACGATAAGGTGGCACACGACTTGTCTTCTTATACCGACGGTCAACTTACCATCTAACCTATTCTGATCATGGCTTCTTTTGTCATTGAAGGCGGTCACCGCCTGAAAGGTGTTATTGAGCCGCAAGGCGCCAAAAATGAGGCGCTCGAAGTTGTTGCGGCCACTTTGCTCTCTGCAGAGCCTGTGCGCCTTACTAACATACCTGATATATTAGACGTCAACAACCTCATTCGCCTTATTGCCGATATGGGGGTAAGCGTTACGAAAAACGGGGCGGGCGATTATACTTTCTGCGCCGACCACGTTGATTTGAATTACCTTCATAGCGAAGAATTCCTCCAGCGTTGTACGCAGTTGCGTGGCTCTGTTTTGTTGATGGGCCCGCTTTTGGCGCGCTTTGGCCGAGCTTCGATGGCAAAGCCCGGTGGCGATAAAATCGGCCGCCGTCGGTTGGATACCCATTTCTTGGGCTTCCGCCATTTAGGAGCAGATTTCGTTTTCGATGAAAAGGCCGGCGTGTTTACCATTGAGGCCAAAGCCTTGCGGGGTACTTATATGCTTCTCGATGAGGCCAGCATTACGGGCACAGCCAATATTATTATGGCGGCCGTATTGGCACAAGGGACGACTACAATATATAATGCGGCCTGCGAACCTTATATTCAGCAACTCTGTAAGCTCCTTAATAAAATGGGGGCTAAGATTTCGGGCCTTGCGTCCAACTTGCTGACGATTGAAGGCGTTGAATGCTTGCACGCTGCCGAGCATCGCATCCTCCCCGATATGATTGAGATCGGCTCTTTCATCGGTATGGCAGCCTTGGCCGGCGATGGCATTACGATTAAGCAGGTTTCGTATGACGATTTGGGGCTTATTCCTGACACTTTTCGGCGTTTAGGCGTCCGTATCGAGCGTCAAGGCGATGATCTCTTTATTCCGGCTCAGCCCCATTATGCTTCTGAGACGTTTATTGATGGCTCATTCCTGACGATGTCCGATGCGCCTTGGCCCGGTTTGACGCCCGACTTGCTCAGCGTGTTGATTGTCGTGGCTACGCAGGCGAAGGGCACGGTGCTCTTTCATCAGAAGATGTTTGAAAGTCGATTGTTCTTCGTCGATAAGTTGATTGATATGGGCGCGCAAATTATTTTGTGCGATCCCCACCGCGCCGTCGTCGTTGGGCATAACCACGCACTCAAGTTGCAGGCTCGCCGAATGACGTCACCCGATATTCGTGCTGGCATCGCGCTGCTCATTGCCGCCTTGAGCGCTGAAGGTACGAGCATCATCGACAATATTGAGCAAATCGATCGCGGCTACGAGCGCATCGAAGAGCGTCTTGGCGCATTGGGCGCGGTGATTAAACGCATAGATTAGTATGATAAAGGCTGATGATTTGGTGCTGATCGGCAAGATCACGAAGTTGCATGGTATTGATGGCGAAGTAGTCTGCCATTTTACCGACGACGTCTTTGATCGTGGCGACTCCGCCTTTCTCTTTCTTGAACTTGATGGTCTGCCTGTTCCTTTTGAATGGGAAGAATACCGCTTCAAGGGAGCAGAAGACGCCCTTTTCAAGTTTGTGGAAGCTCCTGATGAGGCTTCGGCCCGCCATCTTGTCGGCGCGAGAGTATATTATCCCAAAGAATTTATTCCCGAACTCGACGAAAGCGAAGGCCTGCCTTCCTATCGTGCGTTAATCGGTTTCCAAGTTAAAGATGCCGAGGGACATAGTTTGGGCGTAGTCAATGCCGTTGATGATTCGTCGGCTAATATCTTATTGACCGTCGTGGATGCTGAAGACCGTGTATTACTTCTGCCTTATCACGACGATTTTCTGCTTCATTTTGATTTAAAAGAACGCATCTTGCAACTCCGATTGCCCGAAGGACTTTTGGATTTGAACGTATAAAGCGATGAGAAAAATAGCCTTACTCGGTTCTACCGGCTCAATTGGGACGCAGGCTTTAGATATTATTCGCGCCCACAGCGATCTCTTCGAAGCCTACCTGCTTACGGCCAACGACAATGCCGACCTGCTGATTCGACAGGCCCGAGAGTTTGTGCCCGATACCGTCGTGATAGCCAATGCGGACAAATATGATTACGTCAGCGAGGCCCTGGCCGATTTGCCCATCAAGGTTTATGCCGGTGCCGCCGCCATTTGCGACGTCGTGACCGCAAGTTCTATCGATATCGTCTTGACCGCAATGGTCGGCTTCTCCGGCTTGCGGCCTACGGTTGCAGCCTTGAAAGCCGGCAAGGCGATAGCTTTAGCCAACAAAGAGACGCTTGTCGTGGCCGGTGAGATTATCACCCGCTTGGCTTTGGAAAATAAATGCCCGCTGCTCCCTGTCGATAGCGAACATTCGGCCATCTTTCAATGCCTAACGGGTAGTGGCAACAATCCGGTTGAAGCCCTGCTTCTTACGGCTTCCGGCGGTCCTTTCCGTCAAATGGATGCCGCCGCCTTGGCCCGCGTCACGGCAGCCCAAGCCCTAAAGCACCCCAATTGGGTAATGGGCGCGAAGATTACGATCGACTCTGCCTCCATGATGAACAAAGGCTTTGAGATGATCGAAGCAAAATGGCTCTTTGGTGTGCAGCCTGAAGCCATCGAGATCGTTGTTCATCCGGAGAGCATCATCCATTCAGCCGTGCGTTATGCAGATGGCGCCGTCATTGCTCAGATGGGTTTGCCCGATATGCATTTACCCATCAGCTATGCCTTTAGTTATCCGCGCCGCCTGCCTATTTCCGGTGAGCGGATGGACCTCTTTCGCTTGGGCAGCCTTCATTTTGAGCGGCCCGATGTTGAGCGTTTTCCCTGTCTCCGCTTAGCTTATGCCGCCGTGAATCGTGGCGGCAACGCGCCTTGCGTACTAAATGCCGCCAACGAAGTAGTTAATCTCGCCTTTCGCGAAGGGCGCATCGCCTTTCCACAAATGGCGGAGATCATCAATGAGACAATGGCTCGCACACATTATATAAATACCCCCACTTTAGACGATTATTTTGAAACAGACAGCGAAGCGCGCCGCATAGCCGCTTCACTTATTCCCAATACATAAAACAAAAGAAAAATCGATGGAAGCATTTTTGATTCGCGCACTACAATTGATATTGTGTTTCTCCATACTGATCTTCCTCCACGAAGGTGGCCATTTCTTGGCAGCTCGCTTGTTTAAGATCCGTGTGGAAAAGTTTGCCCTCTTCTTTGATCCCTGGTTCAGCTTGTTTAAGTTTAAGCCCAAGAAGAGCGACACTACCTACGTACTCGGTTGGTTACCGCTTGGCGGCTACGTAAAAATAGCCGGTATGATTGATGAATCGATGGACAAAGAGCAGATGGCGCAACCCGTACAGCCGTGGGAGTTTCGCGCAAAGCCCGCTTGGCAGCGCCTGATAGTGATGCTGGCCGGCGTGTTCGTCAATTTCATTCTCGCCCTTTTTATCTATGCAATGATACTCTTTACTTGGGGCGATACCTACGTGCCTATGCGCAACATAGACCAAGGTTTTGCCTTCAATGAGCGCGCTCGTCAGTTTGGATTCCAAAATGGCGATATCCCCCTCCGCACAGACAAGACCACTTTCGATCGTTTTGATTCCAATGAAAGTATGGGCGACGTCTACCGCGGCATCAGTGAAGCGCGAAGCGTCACTGTGTTGCGGCAAGGCAAGGAAGTGACCCTCTCTCTACCCGGTGAGATCAACATGATTCAAATGATGAAAGAAGAGCCGCCCTTCCTGCTGCCCTTATCCACCGCCGTTGTCGACAGCCTTCCCGCCGGCAGTCCGGCCGCTAAGGCCGGCGTGCGCGTAGGCGACAGTTTGGTATCCTACAATGGCGCGCCTTGCACAACGTGGAACGAATACACCGACATCCGTGCCCGTATGGAAGATGTCTTGGCGTCGAAAAAGCCCGCCGATTCCCTTCGTTTGCGCCAAGTGACGCTCGTTGTAGCGCGTGCAACCACCGGCGTGCGCGATACCTTGCGCTTTCAATTGACGCCGGAGTATGCTTTAGGCATCTCCCACTATAGTCCGTTCAAAAACTACAAGACTGTCACGAAGAACTATACCTTCCTGTCCTCCTTCCCTGCCGGATTCTCTCACGGATGGCACGTATTAAAAGGCTACGTCACCGACTTGAAGTACATCTTCACGAAAGACGGCGCCAAGAGCATTGGTAGTTTCGGTACGATTGGCTCGCTCTTTCCCACCACGTGGGTTTGGGAGCGCTTTTGGGAGCTAACGGCGTTTATTTCGCTGATGTTGGCGTTTATGAATATCCTGCCTATTCCCGCACTTGATGGAGGTCACGCCTTCTTCCTTCTTTATGAGGTGATCACGCGCCGCAAGCCGAGCGACAAGTTTATGGAAAACGCTGAAAAGATCGGCATCTTCCTCCTCTTAGGCTTGATGGCTTATGCCTTGTTCAATGATGTCTTGAAGTTTATCTTCTAACATGTCCCGGCGCTTCGGGATTGGCCCGGCTATGGCCGATTCCGGCGCTACGATCCTTTGATCTTGCCCGACTACGAAGATGAATTACATTGGTTCCAAGCGTACTTTACTGCCCTTTATCGACCAATGCATTACGTCCATCGCAGGTGACGCGGCACGAAGTGGGACGTTTTGCGACCTTTTTGCCGGAACGGGTATCGTCGGCCGCTTTTATAAGTCGCAAGGTTGCAGTGTGATGGCCAACGATTGGCAGTTTTACGGCTTCGTACTCAATCAGCATTATATCGGCAACTGTTCTTCGCCGGCTTTCTCCGGCTTGATACCCCACATACCGACACTTACGACGACCGCCCTCCCTGAAAGAGGGGCGGTCGTCTGTCGTTTTCTCGAAAATCTTCCGCCTGCGGAGGGCTTTGTCTCGCGTCATTTTTGTCCGGGTGGGACTACACACGACGCCGCGCAAAGAATCTACTTCAGCGATGCCAACGGCCGTCGTTGCGATGCCATCCGCCGGCAGATTGACGCGTGGCTACGCGCGGGGATGATCACCAAGGGAGAGTTTTATTTCCTCTTGACGACCCTTTTGGAGAATATGGACAGTGTGGCCAACACAGCTTCGATCTATGGGGCTTTTCTCAAAAAACTGAAACCCTCGGCCTTGCGTCCGCTCAAGATGACGCCTGCCGAGTGTATCTTGAGTGAGTGTCCGCAGCGTGTGTTTCAAAATGACGCCAACCAATTGATTGGCCGCTTGCAAACGGACATACTCTACCTTGATCCGCCTTACAACAGCAGGCAATATGCAGCCAATTATCACGTCTTGGAAACCATCGCCCGCAACGACAGTCCGGTGCTGCACGGCAAGACCGGTATGCGCGACTATGCGGATCGGCGCTCGGCCTTTTGCTCTCGCCGCCATGTGCGTAAGGCTTTTGCCGACTTGATCGAACGCGCCAATGCGCGCTACGTATTTTTGAGTTATAATAATGAGGGTTTGCTCACCTTTGACGACATACAGCAGGTTATGGAGCGCCGCGGGCGCTACGGCCGGTTTGAGCAACCTTACGGCCGCTTCCAAGCCGACCGCCCTTCGGCTGAACGGCAAATCAAGGCCACGCAAACCACGGAATATATCCATTATCTTATCGTAGAATAAGTAGGGCGCCACGCGGCGAACCCTCGACTTCTTTATGCGACAAGCAGACGCCGACTGAGTCGGACGCCTGCTTTTTTTGATAATCGCTGCTGTATCGCCGCGCCCGTCTGTGTTGGGAAATCGGCCGCCCCATTTCCATTGTCTGAAGCATTGCTCCGTAGCCGATTTAATTTGAACAGCTGCGCCTTACATCCCCCTTGCGACCCTTGCGCTCGTGAGGTGAAACCTTTTTCATCACGAGATGAAACCTTTTTTTATCGTGAGCGCACACCTTTATTCTCGTGATAAAAAAGGGGGCAGTTACGTGCGGGGTGTTGCCATTTAGCGACTCTCGACTAAATTGTTCAACGCTTTGCGGGGCGAAAATACTTTCGCCGGCCGTTCGCTTGCTGACCTTTGGCAGTTTTGGGCGTAGGGATGCAAGAAATTGTAAAAGATATTTGAGCTGATTCGAAGCGTGTGTGACCTTAAGGCCTTACTTTTAGCCAAGATTTTGGGAGAAAACGATCTATTGTCCATATACTCTAAAACGAGTATTAGCGTTCGTCGGCGCTAAAATGGGCGGCCGGAGGTAGATTCGCTGCTGGTCGCTAAAGAAATATAGATGAGCGGCGGTTTGGATAGGATGTTAAATTATTAAATAATAATGGTTTATTCCTTTTTTGCCCGCTTGCCGCATTCCCTATTCTGTCGATTGCTTTGTCTGAGTTTACCCTGCGTTGTACGGAAGGCATCATAGTCGCATAATGAAAATATTTGCTAAAAAGTGGCTTTGGTCTTGCCTTCTCTATACCTACTATTAGGTAATGGCCGGCAAATCTTTGCATGCACACATCCTCATAAATGAGGACGTGTGCAATGGGGTGAAAAATTACTGAAATGTCAATAAAACGGCAAGCTCCTGCGTGCGAATGAAACGCAAGACTGCGGCGCGGCAGTAGGCGCTAAGTCGGCAAATCACAAACAAAAAGATTGAAAGATGGACAAAAGGCAAGCGGGTGAGCGTTTAGATTGTACGCAATGGCGGTGGAAGCTTGTCGGCATAAACACTCTTTCGTGTCATATTTGTCCTTGTAGGGCGGAAAAGACGTAGTACTTTTCTGTGTATCCGTCCATGAAAAAAACTGCCATAAACCGTGCGGTCTGCTTTGCCGCACTTGTTCGGTCGGGAATCAAAATCCCTAATAATGAGTATTGACCCGCTTGATCGAAGTGCGTACTTTTGCACCCGGTTTTTATTAAACAATTATATGATTACGTTATTTACATACAAAAAGAGTAGGGTGGTGCGCTTGTTCGCCTGCACGCTTTTGGCCTTTTGCAGCTCTCTGGGCGCTTGGGCAATAGATCATGTGAAGGTAGTCGACGCTAACGGCGCAGCCACTTATTTTAAGTTGGCCGAAAAGCCGGTCGTATCTTTCTCAGCTACATCACTCGTGCTCACGACGACGCAAGGGACGGTAGAATATCCCATTGCAGACTATCGCTCGTTTGAGTTTGCCGATCCTACAGACGGCATCAATCCGGCAGAAACCACATACGGCACGCCGATTTTCTCATTTGGCGAAACGCTGAGTGGTGAACAGTTGCAGCCGGGCACGCCGGTCGTTGCCTATGACAGCAAGGGCCGCATCGTAGGTCAGCAAAACGCCGACGCTCAAGGACGCGTAGCTATTGCTCTTGGCAACACGGCAGGTATATTCATTGTAAAAACAGCAACAAAATCCTTCAAATTCATCAAGAAATGAAAAAGTTATTCTTACTTCTCTGCATAGCTCTGGCCGGACAAAAAGGCCTCGCACAATCTGTAACCATCAATAAGACCGATGGTTCAAAGGTGACGTTCACCGCTGCGGAAATCAAAAACATTGAGTTTAACGCCGGTGCGCAGCAAGCCGACACGACGCTCTTCCATACCTATAAAGGTTACATCACGGTGACGAACAGCATGTTTCAGAACAAGTACTTCGGCGACAAAGCTGAGATTCGCGTGCTTAAAACGGGCGAAAAATATCTCTGTCGCTTCGTAGACCCGCAATGGGGCGACGGCCTGTTCAGCTTGGATATGCAAGGTCAGAACATGTCCGGTACGGGTAAGATTAAAATTGCCAGCCCCGGTGGCAGCGCAAAAGAATATGAGGCTTCTTACAAAGGCACTATGCGCAACGTAGTCTTCACGATTCCCGCATTGATGGGAGGTACGACGATCAATTGGACGTATGGTCCTGCACCGACAACGTCGGGCATTGCCGGCGAGTACAAAGGTACGGACGTAGTCAAAGTGGGTAGCGCTTTTGGTCCGTTCAACGTGACGGATGCTATTTACAAGGTGGTTGCAAATGCTGATGGTACAATTAATGTAACTGTTCCTGAGGAGCAATACAACGGCACGCCGATGGGCGACTTAACGTTGAGCAGCTTTACGATTAGCAACATCGCGCTCGAAGAGGCTACTAAGGCATACGTTCGCGATTATAGCGGCGACGGCCTCAAAGCTCACTTCACAGCAAAGAAAGGTGGCAAGGTTGTGATGGATAAGGATTATGATTTTAAGAACGCGAAGATTACGCTAAAACTGGCTGAAGACGGCAAATTGACGGTTGAAAACCGCTTCCAGTTGGGTTCAATGCCTTTCCCCATCACGGCTACATATACAGGCGAAAAAACTAAGTAATTCAAGCATGAAGCTTAGCTTACGCCATATCAGCATCGTTGCAGGCTGTGCGCTCCTTAGTGGGCTCACAGCTTGTAATGGTATCTTGGGCGGTATCTATGATGAGCCTAAAGGCCAAATGGCGGTGGCGCCGAGTACGCTCTATGTAGACGCTTCCAGTTGGACGGACTGGTATTATGTAGACTTAGACTCGCTGGCGGCTCTGCAGGCGGCGGGCGATAGCGTCGGGTTGCACCACGCGCAAACCCATTTTACGCGCTTTCCCATCCCGACGACCGGCGACAGCGGTGATGGGCGGACGGGAACCTATACGTATTGGTTTGACGTCTTCGGTCAGGGCATTGCGCACAACGAAAAGCGTGATTTTACGCCGACCGATCGGCAGAAAGAACCGCCCTCGTGGACCTTTGCCGTGCATCGCGACAATGTACGCACGAACGGAGGAGCAGTGCTGGAGACGAACTACAACGATTTGAGTCAGTTGCCCGCAAGCAGTGGCGACTTCTTGGGCGCTACGTTTACGGAAGATGAATGGACGGAGAACGTCGTCTGGGTAGACCAAAGCCAGATGCTCAAAGAATTGATTGGTTGTCAGGGTATAAAAGCGAATACAGTACTTTCAAGTTGGCTCCGTCTGGAGATTCCACCGATGCCGCCGGCTTTTATCCATAATAAGCACGTCTTCATCTTGCGATTGAAGAACGGCCTTTATGCTGCACTCCAATTGGAAAACTATATCGGTGCAGACGGAAAGAAATGCAACTTGACCATTCGCTACAAATATCCCTATTAATATTGTGAGAGTTACACAATGAAAAGCTCTAAGTTAGCGGTATCCTTATTCCTCGCTTGTCCATTCTTTGGCTTTGGGCAAAGCGATCCCGACTCTATAAACGACGCACGAGAATTGAACCAAGTCGTCATAACAGGAACACGAACGCCAAAATTGTTGATGAAATCGCCGGTGTTGACCAGCGTGATTTCAGCTAAAGATATTGCGAAAACGGATGCGACCGATTTGCGCGACTTACTCCAACAACGGATGCCGGGCGTGGAATTTTCTTATGCCATGAACCAGCAGATGCACTTGAACATCTGCGGCTTCAGTGGGCAGAGTCTGCTGATCCTCGTAGATGGTGAGCGTCTGGCCGGTGAGACGATGGACGATGTGGACTTCTCGCGTTTGACGCTGGACAATGTAGACCACATAGAAATCGTGAAAGGGGCTGCGTCGGCGCTTTATGGCTCGAATGCCGGCGGCGGTGTGATCAATATCATCACCAAAAACAAGCGCAAGCCGTTTGCATTCAACCTTAACGGCCGTTGGGCTAAGCATAACGAGCAGCGCTATGGCCTCTCTTTGCAAAACGGCGGCAAGCGCTGGAATAACCTCTTTACCGTAAATCGTTTTCAGGTGGACAACTTTATGGTAAATAACGGACCGGCACCATTGACGCGCGTCATTTCAACGATTTATGGCAATAAGACTTGGGATTTTAAAGAGCAATTGACGTATCGGCCTACAGAAAGCTGGCAGCTCAAAGGGCGGGCAGGCTATTTCTTCCGCCAATTGGTGCGTACACCGGATACGCCGGAGAGATATCGCGGCTTCTCGGGCGGCTTACAGACTTTGTGGAAACAGAATGAGCGGGCTGATTGGGAGGCCTCTTATGCTTTCGATCAATATGATAAATCAGAATATCGCCGCTTGACCAAGGCTGACGTTAGACATTACTCAAATGTTCAAAATTCTTTCCGCCTCGTTTACAATCTTCGCTTCGGTGAGAACGATGTGTTGACTCTCGGGACTGATTATTTGCACGATTATCTTTATAATAAGAACTTAGATGGAAAAACGCGCAAGCAGGACGCTTTTGACGCCTTTGCGCAATATGATTGGAACATTCTGAAAAATCTGGAATTGGTCGGCGCGCTTCGCTATGACTATTTTTCGGATCACCACTTCTCACACCTGACGCCGAAAGTGAGCTTGCGCTATGAGCCGCTCGCTCATATGAACCTGCGTTTAGGTTATGGTATGGGCTTTCGTGCGCCAACGCTGAAAGAAAAGTATTATGAGTTTGATATGGCCGGTATTTGGGTTGTCGTGGGCAATCCCAACTTGAAGGCAGAAGTGAGTCACAACTTCAATCTCTCAGCCGAGTATGCAAAGGGTGGTTACAACTTCACGCTGAATGGCTACTATAACTACATTACTAATAAGATCGCAACAGGTGCTCCTTATCTGGCGAGCCCTACGGACCTCATTCCGCACCTCTCTTACATCAATTTGTCCACTCATTCCGTGGTTGGCATAGAGGCGGCTGTGCAGGGGCATTGGCGCAACGGTTTGTCAGCCCGCTTGGCTTACACGCTGACGGCTGAAAACCTGCCACGAAATAAGGCCGGCAAGCGTATGTTATCACAATATATTTCCGCCCGCAAACACTCTCTGATGGTGCACGCTGATTGGGAACACCGCTTTCATAAAAACTTTGGCATGACCCTTGGCATCGATGGCCGCTATCTTTCGGGTGTAACTAATCCGGAATATATCGACTATTATGATGTGTCGAAAGGTATGCGCGACATAGAATATCCCGGTTATACGCTTTGGAAACTGTCGGCAGCCGGTCAATTTAGGAAAGGCGTAAAGGTGACATTGGCTTTGGATAACCTCTTTAATTATCGTCCGAAGTATTATTATCTGAATAGTCCGTTGACTGACGGCATCAATGTAATGTTAGGCGTATCTATCGATATAGATAGGTTGTTTTGATGGAATGATGAGCGAATAAGAAGAGGCGATAAAGGCGCCTTTTCGTAGATTTAGCTCAAGGAATATATCGTGAGGAAGGTTTCTTTCTTTTGGTAAGAATTGGCGTGAGATGGTATTAAATAGTTCTGAAAACCCTTTTTTGTTTGAAATTTTATGTTTAGATTTGCCAACAAAGGTGGTAATGAGAGCATGTAACCGCGTAACCTTACCTCTTTTGCTCCATTATGCCATAAAGTATTTCTTTGATCCGCTTTGCTTCATTCGGAACATAACGCAACGGATAGGACGCCTTTCTACTCGCAATAAAGACTGCGAACGAAATAATGAACTTATTAGTGTCAGGAAAGTGAAAGCTTAGACTGACGCTCTGTGCTTGGTATATATGACAATCAAATAATACTATAAATTATGCAAATCAAAAGAATCTTACGCTCCCTTTTCTTGGGGGGTATGGTGGTAATGGTTGCTTCGTGCGCCAAAGAAGATATATTCGAAGAACCCACCTTGGTCTTGTCGGAAAATAACCTGACATTTGCGAAAGGCTTGGACGAAAAGACTGTCAGCATCACAACGAATCAATCCAATTGGGTTGCTTCATCACCGCAAGAAGGGAAATGGCTCTCTATCGTACAAGATGGCAATGACTTGAAATTGAAGGTGACGGAGAATAAACTCGGTGAGGATCGGCAGACGTATGTGCTGGTTAACGCCAATGGCGCATCGGGAAAAATCAACTTGAAGCAAAGTGCTGCGGATGTGGTGTTGGATGTGATACCGGATACCGTTTATTTCCCACGTGAAGGAGGAAGTAAAGTGGTAGACGTCACGACAAATACGACTGCCTATGATCTCGTAGCAGAAGACGAGGCTGACTGGTTGGATATCACCAAAGGAGAAGAAGAAGTAAAACTGAAAGCTCAGCCCAATGATACCAATGAGCCGCGAACGCTTAAGTTGTTTGCGAAGAGTGGGAATCAGGCGAAAGAAATTGTGATCAAGCAGGCTGGTAAGCTCACATATATACTCGCGATAAATCCCGGAAATCCGGTAGACGTACATAAGATTATGTCGTTTGAGTTGGGTCGCGGTAGCTATTTACGCGACTATCAAAATGCCTACCCGCAGTATGGTATGGAGGAGATGTATACGTTTGTGACGGCTTCCCCGATCTTTACACTTATTCAATATAGTACGCCTGATGGCGTTGTGCCCTCAAGCATCGTTACAGTGGGTGATGGTAAGAAGGCGGTCAAAGCTTGTAAATCGAGCGAATTTGAAAAGTTCTTGTTCGCTAACGGCTACCGTCGCGTAGACCCCAATTCAAAGAAGGACTATATTTCAGATACCGAAAGGCTGAAACTGAATGTCACGATCTCTGAAAAATCAGGCCAAGAAGGTGTGAATATGACCTTCCGTCCCTTTATTAAGCAAGATGGTGCTCATCCTACGTTTGCTTCGCTTCCTTATTGCCCCTTGGAATTGCTTCAGAAGGAAAATAAAAAGGTGGCTGACGTAGAGGCATACGAACGCAATGCTGGTAGTCAGGAGACTTCACGCGTAATGAATGAAAATAATCCTTCAGAGGTTGAGATCTTGCAATACAAGATGGCCGCCAATGCACAGCCATTCTATAGTCGTGGCTATATCTTCTATGATACAAATCCGAAAGGATCTGTTGACGCAAAAATGTTGGGTAGCGTAGAAACCGGCATTTTGCTCTTTGAGGATATGAGTCTCGGACTTTGGAAAAATGGAAAAGATTGGCTTGTTACAGAAGAGTTAACAGCACTTTTGGGTAAAGAAGGCTTTATTTACATTAGTTCGAGCGGCACGAATCACTTCTACGGCCGCGAAAGCGACCGCTTGGTTATTTCCGTTACGCCTATCTCGGATGATAATAAACCTGTCTTGGCTTTGCTCTTTAGCTATAGACCCGAAGTGTTTAAGAGTAGTAGTTTGATTAAGCGTACGGCTGTATTGCGTAAGACTTCTGCGTCGATGATGCAGCAGCTGAAGCAGAATAAGCATTTGTTCAAACACTAAAAGTAGGCCTCTATGTATACAATATATAATAAGCTGAAATGGGTGGTCTCGATTGTCGTATTGGCAGCCCTCGCCGCCGCTTGTTCGGATACGACCGACTATGAGCGCCCAACGTTAACGCTATCAGCACAAAACTTATCTTTTGGTAAGCTGATGGACGAACAATTTATTCACGTCGCCTCAAACCGCTCGTCTTGGGTTGCTTCTTCAACAGCTGAAGATGAATGGCTCTCGTTGGAGCGGAAGGGCGATAGCTTGTCTGTTCGCGTGAAAAATAACGAGACGGGAGTGATGCGTAGCAGTGCCATTATCATTGACGCCGGCTTGGCTGTACAGAAGGTTACGGTCAACCAAAGTGCAGATGATGTTGTCTTGGGCGTTAATGGCGGAGAGATTATCGTGCCTCAAGCCGGAGGAAATGTAACGGCAGAGGTGCAGGCGAACATCCCTGACTATACAATAACGCCGGAGGAGTCTGCACAATGGCTAAAGGTCATTAAAAAGAAGCACGGGCTGAAAGTCTTTGCAGAGCGTAATGGAACAACACAGGCAAGAACTGCTGCTTTTCTGTTGCGTAGCGGTGAGCATCAGTCACGGATTGTGGTAAAGCAACCTGGTATTGAAGTGTTTGTTTTAGCTTGCAACCCTGGCTCTCCCTTCAATGTTCATAAGGTTATGGATAATGAGATACGCCGCGGCGGCTTTTTAACTGAATATGCAGCGCCGGACCCTAGCTTTGATCTGACAGAGGAGAGTTATTTCTTCAAAACACCCTCTCCTTTGTTTAAAGATATTGTCTACGTTCACGACACGCAAACGGGGTCAGCGACAAGAATCTTTACGCGTTCTTTTTCCAGAGCTGGTATTGACGCTGTGCGCTCACAAGCCTTTAAAGATTATGCTGCACAATTTGGTTACGTTCAATCAACTGCAGACCCTAACGTTTTTGTTAGTGATGCAGAAAAAATGATGATTAAAGTTGATGTGCTCGAAGAAAACAACAGCGTGGTCCTCTTCTTTGAACAAATACAAGTGCAAGAGAAGGATTATCCAACCTTTGCAAAGCTTGACCTCGGTCCCGTGCATTTGTTGCACAAGACGGATAAGAAGACCGCCGATGTCTTAGCTTTTGAACAAGGAGAGAATAGCACGCTGAATAGCAGCAAGAAGAATCGCTTGAATGAAGTCGAGGCCTATTCCTTTGATACAAAGAAAGCGCCCCTTGTGAATCGCACTTATTTCTTCTACACAAAAGGTGCAGATGCATCCATTTCCGATGAATGGGTTGGTAGCGTAGAGCAATACACCTTGAACTTTAGTGAGCCCAATTTAGGCGTTTGGCAAAACGGCCGCAATTGGAATATAACAAAGCGCTTTGATGCGCTGTTGCGCGAGAACGGTTTTGAGTTTATAGAAGACTATGGCAAATACCACGTATATGGTCGTCGTTCTGACAATTTAGTGTTAGCGATAAAAGGCGATAAGTTCGTCGACATCAATGACAATAAACCAGTCTTGCAAATTGGTGTACTTTATAAACCTAGCGTGTTCTCCAGTTCTAAATCCAAAGTTTCTGCAGCCGTTCAGCAATGTATTAAAAGTTTGCAGCAACATTAACGCTTCACACCTTAATTAAAATGAAACATTTAATTCTATATACGCTCTTATTGTTTGGAGCAGCAGGATTTTCCTCCTGCTCTGACGATTTGAGTTTGACAGATGGGCAAAACACGCGCAGCCAGACCTCTGTTGATGGCGTGACGGCCATTGCCGGACGAGTGAATATTAAAATCGCCCCCGAAGCCACACAGTCCATCAAGTTTGAGCAACCCGGAGTCGTATCCTTGCAGAGCGTCCCAAGTCCGATGCTGAAGACTTTAAGAAGTGTTGGGACTTATAAAGTCGAGCGCCTATTTGCACCTTGCGGTCAATACGAAGGACGCACCAAGGCCGCCGGCTTGGATCGTTGGTACACCGTTTATTTTGATGAGAAGCAAGATCTGCAAGAAGCTATCAAGCGCTTCGAGCGTGTAGATCAGATTCAGAAGGTAGAAAAGGTGATTCCTGTAGCTTTGCCCAAGACGCAGCAACTTTCAACTCCTTCTGCGCCGCGTCTGAAAGAAGTTGCTGTTGCGCCGTTCAATGATCCCCGCTTGCAAGAGCAGTGGCATTACCATAACGATGGCACGCTTAGCAATAAAAGTAAGGCCGGGGCTGACTGCAACGTTTGGCCCGTATGGAAAAAATATACGACAGGTAAACCCAATGTCATTGTTGCCATCATTGACGGCGGTATTGAAGTAAATCACGAAGACCTCAAAGCTTCGATGCACATCAACCAAATAGAAATGGATGGTACGCCCGGCGTCGACGACGATGGTAATGGCTTTGTAGATGATATTTATGGTTACAATTTCGTAGAAGCTCAAGACGCCGTAGGTGGAAAGATTGAACCCGATGAAGGTGGCCACGGTACGCACGTTGCCGGAACCGTTGCAGCCCGCAACAACAACGGCGTTGGTGTCGGTGGTATTGCCGGTGGCGATGGAACCGCTAATTCAGGCGTTCGTTTGTTGAGTTGCCAGATCTTCCGAAAGAGAGGCGAAGAAGGCGATGCTGCTAAAGCCATCAAATATGCGGCCGATAATGGCGCCGTCATTGCCCAGTGTTCTTGGGGCTACAATTCTTCCGAAGGCGTTACCCAACTCCCCGCATCACTCAAAGAAGCAATGGATTATTTCATCCAATATGCTGGTTGTGATAACCAAGGCAATCAGAAAGCCGACTCCCCGATGAAGGGCGGCGTGATGATCTTTGCAGCGGGCAATGAAGACAAAGAGTTTGAGGCCCTCCCCGCCAGCTATTCTAAGGTTATTTCTGTTTCTTCTATGGCTTGGGATTTCAGCAAAGCAAGTTATTCCAACTATGCCGATTGGGTTAGCATTATGGCTCCTGGTGGTGATCAAGATGTGTTCGGTTTAAAGGGTGGCGTACTCAGTACCGTCCCCAAGCGAAATGACAGTTCCGGCTACGGCTTTATGCAAGGCACGTCGATGGCTTGTCCCCACGTTTCCGGTATTGCAGCGCTCGTTGTTTCCTATTTTGGGCAGCAAGGCTTCACCAACGACCAACTCAAGGCGCGTTTGATGTCGGCTTTCCGTCCTTATAATATAGACGAACTGAACCCTTCCTATAAAGGTAAGTTGGGCCGAGGATTTATCGATGCTGAAGCAGCTTTTGCTGAAGACAAAGGTATTGCTCCTGCGCAAGTCACCGGTATGAGTGTCACGCCCGATTATGTTACGCTCGATTTGAAATGGTCGGTCGCTTCCGATGGTGACGATCAGACCGCTACATTCTATAATGTATACATCAGCGATAAGGCTATCAATGCAGCTGCATTGTCATCACTCCAGCCGATCCGCATTAACGGCACCGGCTACCCTCTTGGTAGTTTCATTAAGCACCGTTTTGAGTCCTTGCGCGATAATACAACCTATTACATGGCCATTGTGGCTGTCGATCGTTGGGGACACACAGCGCAGCCTGCTTTCGTCCAAGGCACGACAAAGCTCAATCATGCCCCCGTTATCAATGGCTTCCCGCAAGGCCAGCAAGTTGTTAGCGGAGATGCCAAGAGTAGTTTCAGCTTCTCTGTCAATGATCCTGACGGCCATAAATGGGAGTATCAACTGACAGGCGATACCAAAGGTGTTGTAGCCAAGCGCACCGACAACCAAATCGACATCACGATTTGGCCCATCTTGTCTGCCGGCGAATATCAATTCACGTTCACGGCCACCGACGATTTAGGTGCTGCCACGAGCCAAGTCCTGAAGTTTAAGGTTGGTAGTCAGACTCCGACTCAGTTGGCTACCGCTTTCGATAATCTAATCATTGGCTTAGATGAAGGCGCAAAGACGATAGCTTTGTCCGAGCATTATCATTATGCCTCCGGCGAACGCTTACACTTCTCAGTCGTTTCAGGTAATGAAAAGGTTGTGAAGGCTGGGGTCGATGCAGAAGGTCGCCTCGAGCTCCGTGCTGTCGGCAAAGGTATAACGAAAGTTCAAGTAAGAGCTACCGATAGTCGCAAAGCCGTGGTCGAAAGCAGCTTCCAAGTGCGCATCGTAGATCATATTGCAGCTCCCGTTTATATGGTATACCCCATTCCGGTGAAGCGTGACCTCAACGCCTTGCTTAATCCCAAGTTGACGTCGGCTACCTTTATCATCTCCACGCCAACGGGCGAAGAGGTATTGCGCCGCACGGTTTCAGCCAATGCGCTCCACGTAGCGTCCGTTGATCTAAGCAAGCTTGCTCCGGCCACTTATCGTCTTACGATACTCACGGCCCAAGGCAAACACCAACAACTATTTATCAAACGCTAAAAACGATTTGCCATGCAACATAAAATAAAATGGATAGCTTGTGCCGTTTTTGCCTTGTGCTCCACCACCGGTCGCGCACAAGGTCGCGCCTTGCCCTTTCTGATGCTCAATCCCGATGCGCGTGCCCAGAGTTTGGGCAATACCGCCGTTGGTTTGTCTCAAGGCATGTATCTCTACACCAATCCTTCCGGCATCTTCTATACGGATAAAAAAGCCTCCGTCGATGCTTCTTTGTCGTTCTTTCCCAAAGAGGAGGGAGCTACCGGCCATCTTGGTATTTATACCGCTACGGGTCATTGGCGTCCGGCTAAATCTCACGCCGTTATGTTGGGCTTCCGATACGCTGGCGGCTTGACTTTCCCGGGTTATGACCTTTTCGGCCAGCCCACCAAAGACTATAAGCCTTTCGATTGGGCTTTAGACTTAGGTTATGCCTACCGCTTTACGCCCGAATTGTCCGTCTTTGCTTCCGGCTCATTCTTTTATAGTCACTTGAGCAGCAATGCGCGCGGCGGAGCTTTCGGTTTGGGCGCAACCTATCATAAGCGCGACGTCCGCCTCGGCAATCATTCCGCAGCTTATACTTTGATGGCAAAGGTTTCCGATCTCGGCCCGAAGTTAGATTATGGTAATACCGAGGCCGATCTGCCCGCTTCAGCCTCTTTAGGCGGCGAATTTTCCATGGCTTTGTCTGAGCAGCACGCTATCGCAGCTTCGCTCGGTGCGCGCTACTATTTTTTGCCCAAGGATTCCCACTTGTTTACATCCGGCATCGGTGTGGAATACACTTACGACAAGAAATATTCACTTCGTGCAGGTTACGAATTGGCCGAACACAATATGAGCCACGCCACTTTTGGCGCCGGCATCAAGTATGGTGGCCTCAAGTTCAATGCCGCTTATGCGCTTAAGACGAGCGACAATGGTGTAAATCATTTTACCCTTGGCCTTGGCTTCGATTTCTAAGACAATTATACAACATTCTTAAAACATAAAACAAATGAAAAAACTTTCCACCATGCTTTGCTGTCTTGCGCTTGGCCTGACAGCATCAGCACAAATTACCGAAACACCCGAGGGTGTTATGCACGACAATCTTTATCGCCACAGCGATGCTTACGTTCGTGGCTGGACGAGCAGTAAGCCTGGCGTCTATGATGGCGCTGTCGGCAAACTCGTAGAAGCTCCTGATGGAACACTCTACATCTTCAACCCCTTTTCTTCGCTTGCGAGCAACACTTGGTTGAAACTCGACAAGGTGAGCGATGGAAAATACGTGGCGAAGTTGCCACAACTCATCTATTCTTACATAGAGGATGATGACGATGAAGATGAAGAGGCTGGTGAAGGCGTACAGCACAACTATTACGCACAGCGTATGGTGAAGTCCGGCGACACCTATGTAGTTCCCAACGAAACAAGTGAGATCAATTTTACTTGGAACGGCTCTAAACTAGAAATGGAAAATACGGCGGGCAGCTCCGTCATACTTGGTGTAGCCGATAAAGATAAAAAATGGTACGAACATGGCTCTTGGACGCTTACCTTCTCCACTTTGCCCAGCGGACTCATTACGCCGCCGGCCGGTGCTAAGGAAAAGCAGTATCAGATTGCCTATACCGGTAGCACGACGGCGCGCATACTCGATGGCCGCGTTGATGGAAATGATATTTATGTCAAAGGTCTTTCTACGGCTGGCGTGTTCAAAGATGCTTGGGTCAAGTTTACCATCGATGGCGATAAGGTAAAGATGGCCGGTGCTCAATATTTGGGACAAGCAAAGCGCGAAGATTTTGGCGGATATAGCAGCGATAAGTCTGCTTATCACGTATATGCGATGACCTATAAGCGCTTGGGCAACGACGAACTCGAACTCAAAGACGAGATCACTTTTGATTACGACGCTGCGCGTGGAAAATTCACTACAAAGGATGCCGTTTGCATCACGATTGGTTACCAAGATCCCAACGAAGACAACACGAAGGAGACGATGCGTGCCCTTTCGCTCACGCCTTATTCCGATCAAGTGGGCAATCCGGAAGCACCTACGCTCTACTACTGCACAGCTACGCCGAGTTACGACTATGAAGAGATGTTGACAACTTTTGCCTTCTACGTGAAAAATGCTGATGTCGAAGGCAACTATCTCAGTCCGGACAGCATGTATTACAACATCTTCATCAACGATGCTGAGCAGCCCTACACTTTTGTAAAGAAAACCTATTCTTTCAACAAGGAAGATATGACTGATATTCCTTATATGTACAAGGACAGCCAGAATAAAGACATCAAGGTTGTTGACAATATGCGCTTCATCCACTTCTACGACAAGGGTATCGACTCTGTAGCCGTGCAGATGGTTTATAAGAGTGGCGACAAACTCTATAAGAGTGAATTGCTCCGTGCAAAAGTCGACAAGACCGCGTCTGTTCACGGCGTAGAGCTGAATCCGGCTGCCGGACGTGAGGAATATTTCGACCTCGAAGGCCGTCGTTTGAATGCACCGGTTAAGGGTATCAACATCGTGCGCCGCGCTGATGGTAAGACCTACAAGGTTTTGGTGAAATAAAGTGCTTATCTTACCCATTTCAGTAAGATAAAGCGCCAAAATGCGTTAGCGGGAGATGCTCTAAAGGCATCTCTCGCTTTTTGATTATTGGCATCGCATCTGCAACGATTAGATAAATCCTTCTCGAAGGTTGTCAAATATAGAAACATTCCATATATTTGCAACATGAATAGAAAGATAAGGACATACGGCGGCTACTTTGAGGCGTTTATGTCCGGACTCGAAGAGAAGGTACAAGAGAAAATACAGTACGGGTTGCTATTGCTAAAAATACAGGATAGACTTTCGACAAAGTTTGTAAAGGCTATTAGAGACGGACTGTTTGAATTGCGTACTGAATATAAAGGCAATATCTATCGCGTGTTTTTTATTTTTGATGAGGGACAAGTAGTTGTGTTATTTAATGGCTTTCAAAAAAAGACACAAAGAACACCACGTAAGGAGATAGATAAAGCCTTAGCTATAAAGGAGGATTATTATGAGCACAAACAATCATCAAGTAGTCGATTATGATTCAGTTTTAGATGCCAAGTTTGGCAAGATGGGGAGCTTGGAGCGTATGAAGCACGAAGAAGAAGCCCGTGCTTTTTATGCGGCTCAAATTTTGCTGCAAGCACGTAAGGAAGCTAAACTCACACAGAGCGAACTGGCTAAGCGTGTGGGTACGACGAAGTCTTACATCTCTAAAATTGAAAACGGTGTGATAGAACCCGGCGTTGGCTTGTTCTTTCGCCTGATTGCAGCAATGGACTTACGCATTGATATCAGTCGACCTTTAGGTTTATAAGGTTAACGATGTAAAGGTTATAACGCATTATTTAGCGAGTGCGGGAGATATTTTGTTGAATATCTCCCGCACTTTTTGCTTGCAATCTGCAGTCTATAAGGTCGTATCGTGATAGCCTACTTAAAGCGCGCCCTTTTGAAATACTTTGTGCCATTTCGAGCCCACGTTGATCAGTTTACCCTCCGCTTCGAGTTGGCGGGCCAAGGCGTAAGTTTTGGCAGTGGAGAGTTGAAACCGGTCGCGCAAGTCGCTGATCTGCAAAACGGGCGCTGCCGCAAAGGCTTCGGCCAAGACGCTCGCTATGGTCGAGGCTGACGGCATAGCTTTGTTGGGCCGAGGTTGATTCAGCAGCACAAACTTTGCCTCTTTCATCTGTCCTATTACCTCCTTTTCAGGCTGAAAGCGAATGGTCCGCACCTGCGGCCGCAGCAAGCGCGGGCGATGCGTTCGCGGGTGCGTGCGCAGTTCTCCCTTGATGGCGAGCGAGAAAAAGCCTAAGCCCGGTAAGTGCACGCGGTTGCCCGCCAAGAGTTGCGCTTTCAGTTCCTTACTCAGCGCCTCGAGCGCACCGGCCAAGTCGCTCATCGAGAAAGTCGTCCCCCGCTCAATGTTGCGCCCCATCTCCTGCAAGGAAGCCGTGGCATAGGGCGCACAAAGCGCCTTAAATGGTTTTTTACTGGCGAGTTTTCCACTCGTCGGAATCAGTTTGTAAGATACAGTCATACTGTTTACGGATTTAAAGTTAGAAAATAAATGATAGCCCGCTCTGCCAATTTTGGCAAGGCTTGATGGGCTTACGTTGTTTTCACGACAAAAAAGGTTTCAGCTCACGATGAAAAAGGCTTGTGCTCGTGAGAAAAAAGGTCTACGCTCGTGAGCGTACACGCATTAACTCTGCTCGTGTGTGTCACAAATGCGTCGAGAGTGGTAGGTTTTTCAGGCCTTTCAGCTCTGATTTCCATCCCTCGTTCGCTTGTCGTCGGCAAAGGTAAACATAAAAGTGGAATGGGCCAAGCCCTGCCCGATGCCAATGAGCGCCGCGCCAACTTTGCTGCCCGAAAAGTGCGGGCGAAGCCTCGAATAACGTACGAAAAACGAGTGTCTATCATACTTAAATCCATTAAAAATGACGGACGCCCCCTCGAAAGTTAAACATTGATAATTCATTTCCCCATCGCCGGCGCCCCTTTTCCCCCGTTGCGCAGCGCGCGCGGGGCGGTTTGCGCCCGCTTACGGGCATAGTTTGTTAAAATCCCATTCCCCTCCGCTGTAAAGTAACTCGGCCGCCACGCGTAGTCTGTTGGCCGTTAAAATTATCCCTTCATCGTAGCCCCGCAACGCAAAATTAGCTAACTTCGCCGCGAGTTATGAGACGTTTATTGCTACTTATGAGCCTCTTTTCCGCCTTCCTGTCGCTCGCCGCGCGACCGGTAGCCGTAGAGATAGCCCCCGACGATTCGGTGGCCTTGCCCATCTATGTGCAAGTCGGGAAGGTGAAGTATAAGGGCGACAGCATCCCCCACGTAATCCTGCCTACGCTTTACAAATATCCACCGATGGAGTTTAAGAACGAGGCCGAGCGGCAGGAATATAACCGACTCGTCTCTAACATCAAACTTCTCTTGCCGATGGCCAAACTCGTGCGTTATACGATTATAGAGACCTACGATTATCTCCGCCTCTTGCCCGACAAAAAGAGCCGGCAAGCCCACATTGATCGCATGGAAGCCGACCTGAAGCGCAGGTACGGACCGATGGTGCGCAAGCTGACGCGCTCCCAAGGCCGCTTGCTGCTCAAATTGATCGATCGCGAGTGTAACCAGACGGGCTATAATATTGCCAAAGCTTTTATCGGTTCTTTCCGAGCCAACTTGTACCAGTCCATAGGCTTATTGTTTGGCAATAGTCTTTCGCGTCATTATGATCCAAACGGCGACGACCGCTACACAGAACGCGTCGTGCGCCTCGTCGAGAGTGGACAGATTTGAGTCTTCTCAAGATTTCTTGCTTCCTTTTGTGGAAAACGCATCTTATTCTTTGGTCTTCTTGCTGCTTTGCCGTAACTTCGCCTCGAAAGGATGCGCCGGAGAGCAATGAAAGCCTTTGCGCCTGCGCAGTTGAAAAGACAAGGAAACCGATTAGTATGAATAAAGACAAGAAGCGTTTGACGAAAAAAGAAGTGACGCAAAGACTCTTGGCGCTGTTTGAGGCTTCGCCCGAACGGTCCTTTACGGTCAAAGAATTATTTTCAGAATTGTGCGCCGGCAATCACCCCGCGAAGATGCTCGTCTTGGACACGTTGGACTCGCTCGTCTTTGATGATTACGTGAGTTCGGACGGCAAGGGCCACTATCACAAAGCGCAGCGCCAGCACATTATGGAAGGCGTCTTCAAACGCAAACGTAATGGCTACAACTCTTTTATTCCTGACGGCAGCGACGAACCGATTCTCGTCAGCGAGCGAAATGCGCTTCACGCCCTCGATGGCGATCGCGTGCAAGTAGCGATGATGGCGCGCCGAAGAGGACACGAGCGAGAGGCAGAAGTGATCGCGATACTCGAACGCTCAAATGATACGTTCGTAGGTCGATTGAAAGTGGAGAAAAATTATGCTTTCCTCATCACGCCCAGCCGCGTGTTGGCCAACGATATATTCATTCCGACCCAAAACCTGAAAGGCGGCAAGACGGGCGACAAGGTCGTCGTAAAAATCGTGGAGTGGCCGATGGAAGCTAAGAGTCCGATCGGCAAAGTCGTAGATATTCTGGGCCAAGAAGGGGAGAACGACGCCGAAATGAACGCTATTTTGGCCGAGTTTAATTTGCCTTATACTTACCCGACGCGGGTAGAGGAGGCTGCGGACAAGATTCCGGACGGCGTGACGGCGGAAGAGATCGCGCGGCGCGAAGATATGCGCGACGTGCTCACCTTTACGATCGACCCGCGCGATGCTAAGGATTTCGACGATGCACTTTCCATCCGCACGCTTGCAGATGGCGCTTGGGAAGTCGGCGTACACATTGCCGACGTGACGGCCTACGTTCACGAAGGCGATATCATCGATCGCGAAGCTTTGAAGCGCGCCACGAGCATCTACCTTGTGGATCGTACGATCCCGATGCTGCCCGAGCGCCTTTCGAATGAGCTCTGCTCGCTGCGGCAGGACGAAGATAAGCTGGCTTATTCCGTTATTTTCAAAATGAATGAAGCGGGCGAAGTGTTGGATTGGCATTTGGCGCATACCGTTATCCGTTCCGACCGTCGCTTTGTTTACGAAGAAGTGCAATACATTCTCGAGCAGAACGGCGAGGCGAGTGCGGAAGATCTGGCCACGCCGGGCGAGCATCCCAAAGTGGTCAAAGGAACGTCGCCCGTAGGCGAGTACGCCGCCCAACTTATTACGCTCAACAGACTGGCTAAACAATTGCGCAGCAAGCGTTTCAAGCACGGGGCCATAGGTTTCGACCGCCCGGAGATACGTTTTGAAATCGATGACAAAGGGCACCCCGTCTCTACCTTTATAAGATTGGCCAAGGACGCAAACAAACTCGTTGAGGAGTTTATGTTGTTGGCCAACCGCACCGTGGCCGAGCACATTGGCAGAGTGGCGCGCGGCAAGAAAGCGAAAGTCTTTCCCTACCGTATACATGACGTCCCTGATCCCGAGAAGCTGATCACGCTGAGCGGGTTTATCGCCAAGTTTGGATATAAAATTCGCACCGAAGGTTCGAAGAAAGACGTCAGCAAGAGCCTTAACCGCCTGCTCGAAGACGTGAAAGGAAAAAAGGAGCAAGGAATGGTCGAGATGGTGACGCTGCGTGCGATGGCCAAAGCCCGTTACAGCATCGAAAACATCGGTCACTACGGCTTGATGTTTGATTATTATACCCATTTCACTTCGCCCATTCGTCGCTATCCCGATATGATGGTTCACCGCCTCCTGACGCGCTATGCCGAAGGTGGGCGCTCCGTCAGCGCGAGCAAGTATGAGGAACTCTGCGAACACAGTAGCGCGATGGAACAATTGGCAGAGACGGCCGAGCGCGCAAGTACGAAGTATAAGCAAGTAGAATTTATGGCCGATCGCTTAGGCCAAGAGTTTGAAGGCATCATCGACGGCGTCACCGAGTTTGGTTTGTACGTAGAACTCGAAGAAAACGGCTGCGAAGGTATGATTCCCATTCGCAATTTGTCCGGCGATTACTACGATTTCGACGAACGTAATTTTTGCCTCATCGGGCGGCGCCACCGCAAGCGTTATGCTTTGGGCGACAAACTCAGAATACGTGTGGATAAAGCCAATTTGGAGCGTCGCACACTCGATTTTATGCTTGCCGATGATGACCTTCCGGCCGCGCCGCGCCCAACAGCTTTCGCTCCCAATAAGCGTGGTCAAAAGAAGAAAAAGAACGGGCGCAAACGCAAATGAGATTAGCCATTTTGGCGCATTATTTTTTACGATGAAGAGCAGCGAGACAGTCACTCTCGTTGCTCTTTTTCGTTGCGTCTGACAAAGTTTTTGGGCTTAACGCTTATTTTGCTTTTTACAGTGCACTGTCTCCTTTTCGTTTGGTTCGAGCAAACTATCGTTTGGTGGTAACAAACTATTGTTTGGTGGGAGCAAACCATCGTTTGGCGGGAGCAAACCATGAGCTGTCCGAAGGCCATCGGCTGCAACTGCACACGGCGGGCGTGAAATCCTATGCATCTGCATCACAATAAGCCAAAGTCGCAACAGAATAAGCGTAAGCAGTCTTACAAAACGACTCAGAAGGACAATAATACCCTACAAACGATGCAAATGATAAAAGAAAAGCCGCTCTAAACCGGTCATTTTTGTAGGGATAACACTATCTTTGCAAATAAAATTAAAAGGAAAACCTCCCTCTTATGGAATATAATTTTCAAGAGATAGAACAACGCTGGCGTAAAGCGTGGGCCGATGAGGCGCTTTACCACACAGAGATAGAAAAAGATAAGCCGAAGTATTACGTATTAAATATGTTCCCGTACCCATCCGGGGCCGGGCTGCACGTAGGCCACCCCTTGGGCTACATCGCTTCAGATATTTATGCCCGCTATAAGCGCTTGAAAGGCTTCAATGTCTTGAATCCGATGGGCTATGATGCGTACGGTTTGCCTGCAGAACAGTATGCCATTCAGACAGGCCAGCATCCGGCCGTGACAACCGAACGCAACATCGCACGTTATCGAGAGCAGCTCGATCGCATTGGCTTCTCCTTTGATTGGAGTAGGGAGGTGCGCACTTGCGATCCAGACTATTATCACTGGACACAATGGGCCGTGAGAAAAATGTTTCTCTCCTATTATGATACTAAAGCGCAACAGGCGCGGCCGATAGATGAACTCATCGCTCACTTGGCAGCTCAAGGTACGGAAGGCCTTACGGCGGCTGCCTCGGCCGAAGATTTGCATTTGACAGCTCAGGATTGGGCCGCGATGACTTGGGCAGAACGAGAGGATTTCTTGATGAACTACCGCATAGCTTACGTCGGAGAGACGATGGTTAACTGGTGTGCCGAATTGGGAACCGTACTGGCTAACGATGAGGTGGTCGATGGCGTGAGTGTGCGCGGAGGGTATCCCGTTGTACAGCGGAAGATGAAGCAATGGTGTTTGCGCGTTTCGGCTTATGCCCAACGCTTGTTGGACGGATTGGAGACCGTAGATTGGTCAGATAGTTTGAAAGATACCCAACGCAATTGGATCGGCCGCTCAGAAGGCACAGAGATGCAATTTGGCGTGGAGGGTAGCGACGAAAAGATAACCATCTTTACCACACGTGCAGATACGATTTTCGGCGTGACCTTCGTTGTGCTCGCCCCTGAAAGCGAACTCGTTGAGAAGTTTACTACGCCGGACCAACAAGCAGCCGTGGCCGCCTATGTCGAAGAGACCAAGAAGCGCACGGAACGCGAACGCATCGCCGATCGAAAAGTGACGGGCGTCTTTACAGGCAGTCGGGCCATTAACCCGTTTACCGGTGAAGCCGTTCCTATCTGGGTGAGCGATTATGTCCTCTCCGGTTACGGAACGGGGGCAATTATGGCCGTGCCGGCCCACGATAATCGCGACTATGCCTTTGCGCGGCATTTTAATTTGCCGATTATCCCGCTGATAGAGGGATGTGATGTGAGCGAAGAGAGTTTTGACGCAAAAGAAGGCGTGGTTTGCAATTCGCCGCGCGAAGATGCTACGCCCTATATCGATTTCTCTTTGAATGGAAAAACCGTGAAGGAGGCCATTGCCGCTACGAAAGCCTACGTAGAAGCCAAGGGATTGGGTCGCATCAAGGTCAACTTCCGCTTGCGCGATGCTATCTTCAGTCGGCAAAGATATTGGGGAGAGCCTTTCCCATTCTACTATAAAAACGGCCATCCTCAGGCGGTGCCCGAAACGGCTTTGCCGCTCGAACTCCCCGAAGTGTCCAAATTTCTCCCGACCTCATCGGGCGAACCCCCATTGGGCAACGCTGACCGCTGGGCTTGGGATGAGGAGAACGCTTGCGTCGTAGATACGAACAAGATAGACAATGTCCATGTCTTCCCCTTGGAACTCAGCACTATGCCCGGCTTTGCGGGAAGTTCGGCCTACTATCTCCGCTATATGGATCCGTCGAATAATACGGCACTCGTAGGCGAGGAAGCCGGCCACTATTGGCGCAATGTTGACCTCTACGTGGGCGGTAGTGAGCACGCTACGGGTCACCTTATCTACAGTCGATTCTGGAATAAGTTCCTCTTCGATTTGGGCACCTCCTGCGAAGACGAACCCTTTAAGAAGATGATCAATCAGGGGATGATCCAAGGCCGTTCCAACTTCGTTTATCGTATAAAAGACACCAACACGTTTGTGAGTCTTGGTCTGAAAGATCAATATGAAGTGACGCCGATTCACGTTGACGTGAATATCGTGGCGAACGACGTCTTGGATGTCGAAGCCTTTAAGGCGTGGCGTCCGGAATACGGCACAGCTGAATTTATTTTGGAAGATGGCAAATATATCTGCGGTTGGGCTGTCGAAAAAATGTCGAAGTCGATGTTCAATGTGGTAAATCCGGACGATATTGTTGATAAATATGGTGCAGATACCTTGCGCCTCTACGAAATGTTTCTTGGGCCGATCAATCAAAGTAAACCGTGGGACTCTAACGGCGTGGACGGCTGCGCTCGCTTCTTGCGTCGCTTCTGGAATCTCTTCTTCGAAGGTGAAGATTTGCGCGTGACGGACGAAAAAGCAACAAAAGAAAACCTCAAAAGTCTGCACAAACTACTCAAAAAGGTGACGACCGACATCGAGGAGTTTGCTTATAACACCTCCATTCCGGCCTTTATGATTGCCGTCAACGAACTGATGCAGCAGAAATGCCGCTGTCGTGAAGTGTTGGAACCCATGGTGATCGCCTTAGCGCCCTTTGCACCCTACATTGCCGAAGAGTTGTGGCATAAACTGGGACACGAAGCGAGCGTACATAAGGCTGCGTGGCCCGCATTCGATGAGCAATATCTGAAAGAAGACAGTTGCACGCTCTCCGTCTCGTTTAACGGTAAGACCCGCTTTACCATCGAAGTGTCTGTAGATGCCTCCAAGGAAGAAGTGGAGCGCTTGGCGCTGGCCCACGAGTCGACACAGGCGCATATTGAGGGTAAACAGATTATAAAAGTGATCGTCGTGCCCGGCCGCATTGTTAATGTCGTGCTGAAATAAATCGTTATGGAACTGAGACAATCTATCCAACACCAGATTAAAGACTATTTGATCATTACGCTGGGCTTGATCATTTATTCGATCAGCGTCACGTGTTTCATTTTGCCGTATGAAATTACGACAGGCGGCGTTATCGGCTTCGGTTCTGTGATTTTCTATGCCACGGGCTTTCCGATTCAAGCTTCATTTTTTATTCTTAACGCCATGTTGCTTATCTTGGCTATACGAACCTTGGGTTGGCGCTTCTGTCTTAAAACGATTTATGCCGTGATCGTCTTAACGGTCTTGCTCGATTTGGTACAGAAGTTTATGCTGCATTATGGTGCTGTTCATAGTGCAGAATTTGTGCTGAGTCCAAAAGGCTTCCCGCAGATCGTAAAGAATGATGCCTTTATGTCATCCTTGCTCGGCGCGACGCTCAATGGAATTGCGCTGGGCATCGTGTTGCTCAATAACGGCTCAACCGGAGGTACGGACGTCGTAGCCGCTGTGGTCAACAAATATAAGGATATTACGTTGGGGCAGATTTTGATGTTTATCGATATCTTCATTGTCTCCTCAAGTATATTTGTGTCCGGGACTTCCGTTTCTATACTTCTGTGTAGTTACTGTACGCTGATCGTGACCAGTTTGATGGTCGATTATGTGATGGACCGCGGCCGTCAATCCGTCCAATTCTTTATCTTCTCCCAGAAATATGAAGAGTTGGCCAATGCTATTACGAAGACCCATCGCGGCGTTACGGTCATAGACGGCGAAGGATGGTTTACGCATACCGAACGTAAAGTTTTGATCCTGCTCGTTAAGCGCAGGGAGAGTACAAACATCTTCCGCCTGATTCAGAGTATAGATCCGCAAGCCTTTGTTTCGCAGACAAAAGTGATTGGCGTGTTTGGTGAAGGCTTTGATCGCATTCGTGCGAAAGCCAAGAAGCCTACGCCTGTTAACGATGACGCTTTAAAGGAGCAAAAATCGATAGAAGTAGCTACCAAAGTTGTCGACAAGCCTTTGGAGTAAACGAGATAACATTTATACAGACGAATATGACGATGACAAAACGCCTGACAGTCGTTCCCCAAGGCGGATTGTGCAACCGATTGCGGGTTGCGTTGTCCGCCTTGTCTGCTTTTCCTGATTGCGAAGTAGAGTGGGGAAGAGACAAGGCGTGTTACGCTTACTTCGACGAACTCTTTCAGCCGCTCAAAGGTATTGTTAGGCGTCGTTGGTGGAATGTTCCTCAGACGCGGCACAACCTGCATATTCCCGCACTTCTGCGCCGCTGGATTTACGATGCACAATTGGTAAATGCCAAAGCACTGCCGGCTGTCATCGATAGATCCACCTACGTCTCGACCGGTTATGCTTTAGGGCCATACGGACGCGAATGGTTGCAGCGTTTAACACCCCTCGATAGCATCCGGCGACGTATTGATGCCATCACCGCGCAGTTTCCCCCCGATATCGTTGGGGTGCACATTCGTCGCACAGACAATAAAAAATCTTGGCGTCACAGTTCGGACGAAGCCTTTTGGAGAGCAATGGAAGCCACGGGCGGTACATTTTATTTGGCTACCGACGACTTAGATTTGCGCCAAGCGCTCTGCCGATACTTTAACGTCATCACGCAGCCGCTGTCATCCGTGCGCCGCGACACCCGCGAAGGTATTGAAGAAGCCGTCGTTGATTTATATTGTCTCGCAGCAACAAATAGACTATTCGGGAGCTACTGGTCATCATTCTCAGATACAGCTGCCGAGTTAGGGAACATTCCTTTATCCATTATACAATGAAGAAAATCGTATTTGCAACAAATAATAGTCACAAACTTACCGAAGTTCGTGCCATCGTTGGCCAACAAATAGAAATCTTAAGTCTTGCCGACATCAATTGCTTCGCAGATATTCCTGAGACAGCCGACACGCTCGAAGGCAATGCCCTGCTCAAAGCCCGCTACGTCTACGATCATTACGGATTAGACTGCTTCGCTGACGATACCGGCTTAGAAGTAGACGCTTTGGGCGGTGCACCAGGCGTTCATACAGCGCGCTATGCTTGCGCAGATCATAACGATACCGAAGCCAACACGCGCAAATTATTGGCCGAGTTGAAAAATAAAACTAACCGTCGTGCACAATTTCGCACAGTTATTGCGTTAATAGAAGACGGAGCGGTTCGCTATTTCGAGGGCATTGTGGAGGGAAGCATCGCCACAGAGAAGATCGGAACAGATGGCTTTGGCTACGACCCCGTGTTTATCCCCGAGCAAACAGGGCAAACTTTTGCCCAGTTAGGACCTGCTGCAAAAAACGAAATTAGTCATCGCGCCCGAGCTGTGCGTGCCCTCGTCAATTATCTGACGGCGCAGGCCGAAGGCGCATCATAAATGCTTGCCTCCCCGTGCGGCGCCGACACCCTATTATATAATGTGTATGAAGAAGGTTCTTGTCCTGCTTTTTTTATTTACCGCCTTATTGCCGCTTCGTGCTGGTGCCGATGGCCGATGGCGGATGTATTTAGCCTATCATAACAATACGTACAACGTTCCGATGGGAACGCGAATTTATTCCTTATGTGATGGCAACCTGTATAGCTACGATACGGCCGACAACTCCGTACATTATTTCTCGAAATTAGATGGTCTCAACGGCAAGTCCATACGCTTCATCGCAGCAGTGCCCACGCGGCAGCGCCTCTTAGTCGTTTATACCGATGGCAACATAGATTTAATTTCACCCAACGGAGATGTATTCAACATTCCTCAATTGAGTTCCGCCAATGGTGGCGATTTAGTCTTGAACGACTTGGCCATCAATGGTGATGAAGTAGATTTGGCCACCAACGAAGGAATTGTAAGGCTCGATATGAAGAAAGCCGAACTGAAGGGCTATTATAAGTTGGGCGCAAATGTCGCTTCGGCCATTGTTTTCGAAGGAAAACTCTACGCCGCTTTAAGCGATAAAGTCTTGGCTTGCGATTTAAACGCCAACATGTCCGATAGAAATTCCTGGCAAGTCGCACTCAATGCCTCCGTGCGCCGATTCTTTGTCTTCGGCCGTCGCTTATTGTTCCAAGTAAGCACGCCTTCCGCTGCTTTCGGGCAAGGTTTGTGGGCGCTGACCGCCGGTTTGCAGCCACAGCACCTCGCCGCCACTGATTATCCTAAGGCTTATGTTGATGCTTCAAAGGCAGTTTTTGCCAACGATGCCCAAGTTATCGTCCTCGATGTCGCACATCCCGATCAAATTGCTCAAACTTTAACTGCCAACAACTCGTGGAGTCACCTCACATTATCAGGTTCTACTTTTTGGGCCAGCGAAGGCCTGAGCGGCCTGCGCAATTATAAGGTGTCCGGAAACACACTCCAGCCCGCCGGCATCCAACTCGAAGGGAACGGCCCCAAGCGCGATCTCTGCTATTATATGAAATACTATGGCGACAAACTCCTCATTGCCGGCGGACGTTTGGATCCTTACGACCGCATCCACTTTCCGGGAACGCTAATCCAATATGATGGCCGCGATTGGCGCTCTTTTGAAGAAGAAGACATCGCCGCAAAAATAGGTTATCCTTATACGGATATCAATTGTGTCGTGCAAGACCCACGCGATCCCACGCATTATTTTGCAACCTCTGCCGGAAAAGGACTTTTTGAGTTCAAAAAATTCAAATTTCAGAAGCATTACTCGCTCCACAATTCCCCTTTGCGCTCTGCCGTTAAAGACGGCAACGCGCCATATTACGTTCGCCTCGACGGACTCAATTTCGATAAGGCCGGTAACTTGTTTATGGTCAACAACCACGCAGATAGCGTCATTCGGGTCTTAAAAGCCGATGGCAGTTGGGCGTCCCTCTATGCCGATGGCTTGAGTAAAGCCCCCACACTTGAGAAAACGCTCATCGATAATAAAGGCCGCCTCTGGATAGCTTCCCGCCGCACGATCGACGGGCATACGGCAGGCCTATATTGTCTTGATTACAATGGCACAATCGACAACACGAGCGACGACATTTCCAAGTATCGCACGTCTGGTGTCAATGAAGACGCCACCGCCTTTGATTTTGGCGGCGTATATACTTTAATGCAAGATACCGATGGTAGTATTTGGGTTGGAGCTGGCACAGGATTATACGTTATTACCAATCCCGACGATTGGTTTAAGTCAGATTTTTATATCACGCAGATCAAAGTGCCGCGCAATGATGGCACCAATTATGCCGACTACCTCTTGGCAAAAGTTCCGGTCAATGCAATTACTACCGATGGTGGTGGGCGCAAGTGGATTGGCACTTTGGGGGGCGGGCTCTATCTTGTAAGTCCCGACGGCACGAGTATACTTAAGCATTTCACGAGCAAGAACTCCCCCTTGCTTTCCGATAATATTTATTCGCTGGCCGTAAGTGAGGCCGACGGCGAGGTGATGATCGGTACCGATGTCGGACTCTGCTCCTACTTTAGCAATGCTTCGCGCCCACAGCCTGCGCTCGATAAGAGCAATGTCAAGGTCTATCCCAACCCCGTGCGTCCCGAATTTACCGGAGTGCTTGCTGTTAGCGGACTAACGGCCAATGCGGATGTACGCATCGTCAATACGGCCGGCCACGTAGTCGCCGGTGGACGATCTGTGGGCGGAACTTTTACATGGGATTTACGAGGCACAGACGGTTTTCGCGTTCCGAGTGGTGTTTATGATATCATGGTGGTCACAAACGAAGCAAATAAAGGCATTGTAGCCAAAGTTACGATCATTTAGCTTGAACCTTCATGGCTTTTGGCGTTTTATTGAGGTATAATAAATAGGACTAAAATTCGGCGAAAACCCAGTTGTTTAGGCCTTATGCCGCACTTTTACGCACATTTCCAGGCCTTTTTCCTTGATTTTCATAAGAAAATTAGAAAAAAACTTGTGGGTATCTCCGACTTGCCCTATATTTGCCTGTATTAAATCGACAAAGAGATTTATTAACGCAAAAAAAATGCCAATATGAACAAAAGTGAACTCGTAAGCGCAATCGCTGCATCTGCAGGATTAAGCAAAGTTGATTCCAAGAAAGCACTCGACGCTACATTAGAAGCCATCGCTGGCGCATTGAAAGCTAACGACAAAGTTGCCCTCTTGGGATTTGGCACTTTCGCTGTGACTGAACGCCCCGCACACGACGGCGTAAATCCTGCAACGAAAGAAAAAATTCACATTCCGGCAAAGAAAGTGATCAAATTTAAGGCCGGTGCAGAACTTTCCGGAGCTTTGAACTAAAAGAACAACGGAATTTAATGTCTGACAAGTCGTAAAAGGAAATCCTTTTGCGGCTTGTTTTTTATAGAAGCGCGCCGCCGGCTTTCCTTTCCCCGCGAGGGCTCTCAAACTGCTACCATATTTCGTTCTTTCAAGCTCATTTCCTTTGTCTTTATTTCTGGTTTTCACGTGCTTCCTCTTGTGCTTGCCTGCCTCAAGTGGCAAAGGTCGTGCATATAGTCCGCGATCGATCTGCTTTGCCGCCCCTTGTCGTGCCTGCAGCTTTGCTTGTAAGTGTCGTGGACGCTAAATGAATGCATGATATTTTGAATAATACCAATAAAACCCTTATCTTTGCTCGCAGATTTTTGTCGTTTGTGGCGAAAATACTGATGTAGAGCGTTTAGCGTTTGCTGTTTTACGACTGCTGCCCGCTTTTGCTGTACTGATTTATGCAATTTAAATAACAAATTCAATATGAAGAAAATTCTTTCCCTTACCATCTTTAGCCTCTTTCTGACTTTGGGGCTTACCTCCTGCAAAGGTGATTCGCCGGAGCCACCTACACCACCTTTAGAACAAGGCAGAAAACTCCTTGGCTACGTTGATAGCGATGGCATCTCTATTAAAACGGTCAACTATGACGCACAAGGGCGCATTGCCTCACTTGCGATGACCCAAATCGATGCAAATACGAACCAAAATGTCAACCTGAATTTGGCTTATCGCTATACCAACGATAGCATAATCCTATCTATCACTAACCTTGAAAGCAAAGCGGTGAATAAAGTCGAGTATGTGCTCGACGCGAAACACAGGGTGGTGAAGATGATTCTGCCTGAAACAGACGAAGCAGAGGGAGAAATGTACATCCTCTCCTATAATAATCGTAACCAACTGGCTAGTTGCTATGCGAATGATGGAGAGAATCTTGAATTAACGTGGACTGATGGCAACATCTCTTCCGTTATATCTCGCGATGAAGAGACTACGACGACAAATTATACATATACCGGCTATAACGCAAAGCATTTTCTTAGCGTCAGCGCAGTTTTCGGTACGCCGGAACTCTTGGGAGTCGATCAAGTACTCTTCTTGCAGGGCTATTACGGAGAATATCCCAAAAACCTTATAAAAACGGAAACTGTGGTAGAGGAGTCCTCTACACTCACCTATACTTATGAGATAGATGCTATGGGTTATGTTACTAAAGCCTCTGATTCAAAGGGTAAATTCTGTGTATTTACGTGGAAGTAATTCCCCTCTCATAACAGCCCCGATTGACGCCCTTGCCAATCGGGGCTGTTTTTTCTGTATGTTCCGCCGCTGCTAAATAGGGAGACTGTCTCTGACTTGACGCGACGCACACCGGCCAGCTCTTCGCTCGGTCTTTTATGCTCTTGCGCTCACTTCTGTCTCGCTTGGCTCGGCTTTCGGCATATAAAGTCTTTCTACAAGCACCCGTAGCGTTTCGCTTTTTCAACCCATGTCCTCCATTTTTTAGCAGCCACCGCCTATTTTGCTCACAACAACACATTATATATATAGAAGCAACTCATATTTCGACGCGGCCGGCGCATTTCTTTACGCGCAATCGCGGCGGGTTGCCGGGTAGCGGCGCAACTTTTGACGCTTCTCTACCATCTTTTCACGCAGCAACTCATTTTTTTGCCGTCTGTATCGCTCTTTTTATACCTGTCCGTGGCTTTTACGTCAAAGAATATCCCTCATCTTCGCTTTTTTATCACGAGGTGAAGCCTTTTTTATCGTGAGCGCAACTACTTTTTCTCACGAGGCAAAGCCTTTTTTGTCGTGATCAAAAAGCCCTCAATCCGCTCCGGCGTGCCTCGAAGCCTTGTTCTTCTCACTTTTCTCTCAACTTTTCTCACTCCATTTTGGGATATTCTCCCTTTGATTCTGCCATTTCCACATGTCAAATCTTGTCATCTGCGGAATTATTTTCGTTTTTGCGTAAAAAAGTTTGTGTGCGGGCTTGGTGGTAATGAGATTTTGTTCTACTTTTGCACTCGCTTTCCAACGCTGAGGCGTTAGGTTGAGCATCTGAAAAGCGATCTTTGAAAGAATTCCATAGACTTTTATGCAGAAGAAGCAGAAAGAGTTTCAATCCGAGGATGCTTCGGCGTTTTACGGATTGTTATTCGGTAAGCAGTATGTTTTCTTGTAAAAGAGAAGTACAAGAATCGTCAAATTCCTTTTTTACATTCAACTCGTTGAATCAGAAAAAAGAAAAAATGAGATATACAATGTAGAGTTTGATCCTGGCTCAGGATGAACGCTAGCTACAGGCTTAACAC
>ERZ773233.112-NODE-112-length-62812-cov-4.644581_pt1 | contig 62812 bp, 55 predicted proteins | sample MGYA00580991_ERZ773233 | MGnify/ENA primary metagenome ERZ773233 (study PRJEB29015, sample SAMEA2738178) | human oral metagenome | biome: human oral; feature: human-associated habitat; material: saliva | place: China | collected 2161 ...
TGGTAACAGTACCGCAAAATGGTACAGCAGTAGTAAATCCTGATGGTACTATAGAATACACGCCAAATACAGGCTTTGTAGGTACAGACCGCTTAGTATATACACTTTGCAATGCTAGTGGTTGTGCAACAGCTACTGTAAACATTGAGGTAACTAATAAGCTCATCGTTTATAATGGTGTATCAGTAAATGGTAGTGATAAGAACAACCACTTCCACATAGCGGGGATAGAAGCCTACCCAGATAATACAGTACGCATCTACAACCGTTGGGGCGTAAAAGTATGGGAGGCACAAAGCTACGACAATGTACGCAACGTGTTCAAAGGCATTTCTAACGGACGCGTAACGGTAGAAGCCGCCGACAAGTTGCCACAAGGTACCTACTATTACATCATCGAATATGTAGATGAGAACAACCAAAAACAAACAATGGTAGGTTGGTTGTACTTGAAGAAAGACTAACCGATGAAATGAGCAAATAAGATAATTTGCCGATGATAAAAGAAGCTCAGGATTTAATGTCCTGAGCTTTTTTATTACCTATACAAGATACAGGATGAGCGAACGATGAGCGAAGGATAAGCGAAGGAAAGTCGGCGAGCTGGCGCAGCCGAGTATGTGACGAAGGAAAGTCGGCGAGCTGGCGCAGCCGAGTATGTGACGAAGGAAAGTCGGCAAGCTGGCGCAGCCCTCCCATTCTTCCCAGCCTTCCCTGCCCTCCCAAATCATCTCATTGGCAAATTGGCTAATTTACCAATTATTTTGTATCTTTGCCGCAAAATCTTATTCGTATGATAAAACTAATAGTCTCGGATATTGACGGCACTCTTGTCAATAGTCAAAAAGAAATACCACACCTTTTTTGGAAAGTGTTTGAGCAAGTGCATCAAAAAGGAATCCTCTTTTGTGTAGCCAGTGGGCGACAAATTCAGAGTCTCTATGAGTTGTTTGCACCTATTAAACACCTTATTGCTTTTGCTCCCGATAATGGGGCTTCGCTTGTTTATCAAGGGCGTACCCTCTTCGAGCGCCCAATGGATTTTCCTTCTTACCTCCCTATATTGCGTACTTGCGCTCAAATAGATCGCATAGGGGTAGCTCTCTGTGGCAAAAAGAGTGCTTATATAAAAACTGATAGTGAGTGGATTTTTAACGAGATAGCACGTCATTACCCAGCTCATACGCAAGTAACTGATTTTGCTAATATAGACGATGAGATTTTTAAAATCACTATCTGCGATGAGGGTATCTCTCGCCTCAATTCTTATCCGTATTTGCAACAATACAGCAAAAATTTTAACGTAGTGGTGTCGGGCGAAATATGGTTAGATATCACCCGTAAAGATGTGAATAAAGGTGATGCTATCGCTCATTTGCAGGCACATTTGGGTATTACTCCAGATGAAACAATGGTTTTTGGCGACCATCTAAACGATGTAGAGATGATACAATGTGCCACTCACAGCTATGCGATGAAAAATGCTCAAGACGAGCTTAAAGCTCTTGCCGCCCATGTCACCGAATACGACAATAATGAAGCTGGTGTAGTGCGAACCATTCAAAAAGTAATTCAAAATTTATAATTTATTAAAATGGATAATAAAACAATCTTTACAGAAACCTATAAAGTGCGTAGCACACAGGTAAACCTCAATAATCAATTAGGACTTTATGGTGTACTCGGTATGCTACAAGATATAGCAGCCGAACACGCTTCTTACCTCGGTTTTGGTTACCGTCAGCTCATACAGAAAGGCTTTTTCTGGGCATTGGTGCAACAAAAACTCAAAATGACCCGTTGGCCAGAGTGGAATGAGCAAATCACAGTACATACGTGGTCGTTGCCCATACAAGGGGTATATGCTTTTCGCGAATTCGAACTTTACTGCAAAGGGGAGAAAATAGGCGAGAGTGCCAGCACTTGGATAACTATGGACATTCAGTCGCGCCGTCCTATTGAGCTAACCGACCAGCAAGAAATATTCTTTCCTCGCACAGAGGGCGGACTTTCCTTTCGCACGGAGCGCATCACCTTACCCAGCGAAATGCAGTTAGTAAAAGAGTTTCCTGTGCGTGTCAGCGATTTAGATATGAACTCTCACGTAAACAATGTCAAATACACCCAGTGGGCACTCGATATGATGACAGAGCGCAATCACCGCGAATTTGTTATCAAAGAGTATAGTATCAATTTCCTATCAGAAACCTTTATGGGCGATGTGATGCAAGGCTTTAAGAGCAAAGGGCGATATTTAGATGAGGCTCATAATGTAGTAGAAACTTATCACTACGCTCAAAAGATAGGAGGAGCTAAACCCGCCTTTATATCACACTGGATTGCAGAGAGATTATAGCGTTTAGTTCCTTATTTTTTCTTGTACTATACGGATTGTTAAATTTTTAACAAAATAAATCGCAAAAAACTTCTAAAATATTTGTTTATTTTTCTTTTTTATTGCATCTTTGCTGCGTGAAAAACCAATAGAAAGTTTTAGAAGTATGGAACGAAAAATCTTCTTACTGCTAATGTTAGTGTGGGGTTTTAGCCCTGTGCTCTTAGCGCAAAACAAACAAATTTCCGGTATAGTAACCGATGAAACAGGATCGCCTCTACCAGGGGTGAGTGTACAAGTCAAAGCCACTACACACGGTATTGCTACCGATATGGACGGTAAATACGCCATAGAGGCAGCACAAGGTAGTGTATTGGTGTTTAGTTCAGTAGGCTATGCTACCCAAGAGAGAACTGTAGGGGCAGCAAAGATGCAAAAGCTTAACGTAACGTTAAAAGAAGACACCCAGCAGCTTACTGAAGTAGTAGTAGTAGGGTATGGTACTCAGAAGAAAACAAATCTTACAGGAGCAGTAGCTTCAGTAGATAGTAAAAAACTTGAGAGTCGCCCTTCGTCAAACATTGTAAAAACACTGCAAGGTTCAGTGCCTGGTGTTACTATTATTTCTCGTCCAGGAGGTACGTCTCTTAACATTCGTGGTAGAGGTAACTTAGGTAGTTCAAGCCCTCTATACATAGTAGATGGTATGGAGGTAAGTAGTGGTTTCTTTGAGTCCCTTGACCCTAATAGCATTGAAAACATCTCTTTTCTCAAAGATGCTTCATCAGCAGCTATTTATGGTGCAAAAGCTGCCTATGGGGTAGTGCTTGTTACTACTAAATCAGGTAAGAAAGGCGTAATGCAAATTAGTTATGATGGTTCTACCACTATACAGATGCCTACTTATTTGCCTAAAGTGGTAAGTTCAGCCCAATATGCTGAAATGTATAGAGAAGCAGAGCGCAATACAGGGGTAACTGAGGCTAACCTTACTTTTAATGATGAAATGATACGTAAATATCGCGATGGTTCAGATCCAGACCGCTATCCTAATACTAATTGGTTTGATCTTATCTTGCGAAAACAAAGTTTTTTAAACAAACATAATATTCAGTTTTCAGGAGGTTCAGATAAATTTACCTATGTAGTAGGTGTTGGTTTCCTTAAAGACGAGAGTATGACTCGCGGGCAAGATACCAAACGTTATAACATCAATTCTAAAACATCTTCTGAAGTAAAAAAATGGCTTACTATTACTTCTAATATAAATGTAGTATACGAGAAGTTTAATAGAGATAACGGAGGTGCAAATTTTGTTGAATCGTTGCGAGTACCTCCTACCCAAGTAGCTAAACACTCTAACGGAGAGTGGGGGTCTGTGCGAAATGGCAGGCAAACTACGGGTGAAGAAACTTCTGCTAACCCATTGCGTCAATGGGCAGAAAAAGGGCGTGCTAACTCTACTACTCGCCGTTTGTTAGGTTCTTTATCTGCAGAAATACGCCCTATAAAAGATGTTAAAATTACCAATCAATTTGGGTATAATTATTTAGATTATCGTGGATTTTCATTTATCAATAAACGCAAAGGGGTACCCAGTTTTTTAAATCCTGCTGTTACTAATATTGCTGGGTCTGGTTCTAAAGTAAACCAAATGGATATGGATTGGTTATACTCAGATAAGTTTTCTTATGATGGTTGGCTAAATTATGACCCCGTTTTTAATGAAAAACATTCACTAACAGTAATGCTTGGAGCAGCCGCTAATGTGTACAAATACAGACGTATCACTATAGGACGTAAAAACTTTGCAAGTAATAGTATGAATGATTTTACCGGAGGTTCAGTAAAAGAAGGTGATCAAATTACTACTAATAGTAAGGATGAGGATTATTACTTAGATGAAAGTATAGGTTCCTTTTTTGGTAGGTTAGGCTATACGTATGCTCAAAAATATCTTCTTGAAGCCAATTTCCGTGCCGATGCTTCTTCACGTTTTGCTAAACAAGGACGCTGGGGCTACTTCCCTTCTTTTTCAGCTGGTTGGCGTGTAGAACAAGAAGATTTTATGAAAAATCTTACTTGGATTGATGCTCTCAAACTACGTGCTTCTTGGGGTAAGAATGGTAATATCAATAACATAGGTTTGTACGATACATATTCTACCTATAATAATACAGGGACAGCTCTAATAGGAGGGCAAAGCCAATCAGTCCTTACAGAAGGAAGAATTGGTAATAAAGACCTTACTTGGGAAAGTACTACTACTACCGATTTTGGTATAGACTTGAGTATAGCTAAAGGTCTTTTTGGACTTACTTTTGACTATTATAACCGTCTTACTGATGGTATCCTAATTCGTGCAAATGATATAATGGGAGAGACAGGACTTTCATCAAGTCAGATACCTGCACGCAATGTAGGAAAGGTACGTAATAAAGGAGTAGAATTTGTAGTTTCTCACCATAAAGAGTTTAATGACTTTTCATATAATATCTCTTTCAATGCTACTTATAACAAGAATATCATTGAAGATTTAGGGGATAAAGTAGATGAACTTCCTCCAAGCGGCTACTGGATCTATAAAAAAGGTGGTTCTATAGGCGATTTCTATATGTATGAAGCCGATGGGCTTTATTCAAAAGACGATATTGCTAATAATAGAATTATACCGTTAGAAGATCAAGCTCCCGGAGAAGGTATGATACGCTATGTAGATCAAGATGGTAATAAGGTTATAAATTCTAAAGACCGTACAGTAGTAGGTAATGATGTACCTAATTTTACTTATGGTTTCAACTTAGATATCAATTATAAGAAGTTTACTCTTTCAGTTCTAGGGCAAGGAGTAGCCAATGTAAAGGTATATTTAGAAAATGAAGCCTCACAAGCATTTTTTGATAACTCAGTACCCCGTGATTGGCAATTAGATTATTGGACAGCTAACAATCAGGGAGCAAGCTATCCTAAACTATTTGTCCCTTCAGACCCTCGATTCAAATACAATAGCCATAATTCTTCTTTCTGGTTATTTAATGCTGCTTATTTCAGAATTAAGAATATTACTCTTAGTTACTCTTTGCCAAATAATGTGCAAAAAATGTTAGGAGTTACTAATGCACGTGTATATATTTCAGGCGATAACCTCTTTACTTTCAGAGGCGATAAACGTATGAAAGACTTTGACCCCGAAGTAGCTAGTGGTCGTGGCTATTCATTAGGTATTAAAAATTATACTGCTGGTCTTTCTTTTTCATTCTAACTTTAATTTAAATACAGAATAAATAATGAAAACAATCATACAAAAAATGCTTGCTGCTGTTGCTTTGATGGCAATAGTGAGTTGTAGTGATGATTTCTTTGAGAAAACACCACAAGGAAGCTTAGACCCTTCAAAAATAGATGCTGAATTAGCGGTTGGTCTTAGAAATAATATCTATAACCAAATACCAGAAGGATATGGAAGTATCTTTACAGATGGTTTTGCCGATAACGGATATTCCCGAAATGCTTGGGATAGCAATGGGGCAGCCGTACAAAATAACTCGCTTACGGCAAGTTTAGATTTTGGTTACGAAGGCTATTATTCATCTGTACGCGTTTGTAATCAATTACTCGAAAAAATAGATGATTTTACTGAAGTACCTGCTAATGATAGAGAAAAGTATAAGTACGAAGCACGAACAATGCGTGCTTGGGTTTATGGCTGTTTGACCCTTTACTTTGGTGATGTTCCTCTTGTGACTAAAATTGCTAATGATTACCCTGATGGATTACCAAAAACTTCTGCTACTGAAATCAGAACTTGGGTGCTTAAAGAGTTAGACCAAGCCATAGCAGGGCTCCCTTCTGTTAATGATAGAGGTACTTTTAACAAGGTAAAAGCATATGCTATCAAAGCTCGTCTTGCTTATTACTTTGGTAAATATGACCAAGCTGAAACTGCTGCTCGTTATGTGATAGATAACGGAGGTTATCAGTTACACCAAATAACAGCACTTACCCCTCAAATGATGAAAGATGCTGAATATTTTAAAAAGTTTGTTGATTTTTCAGCTTATGGGCTTAGTGAAACAGATTTTATAAAAGGTATTTTTAACTATCAGGATATTTGGCAAGCTGATAATAGCAAAGAAACTATCATTGCTAAAGAGTATGCACCTAACGAACGCGAATGCGATTGGGTACGAGTTACTTGTCTAATGACACCTAACTTAGTCGAAAAACAAGCATGGGCTACAATTGTGCCTATACAAGAATTAGTAGATGCTTATTGGGCAGCAGATGGTAAAACACGCCCAACCCTTGCTACAATGCAGCAACGTATCGATGCTTACAAAGCATTGGCAGCAGAAGTGAGTGCTATAGAAACAAATAATCATCTTACTTATAGCCAAGCAGTCAATAGTATAGTTAACTCATTGCCAAATAAAGCTTACTTAAGTCAGTTTAAAAACAGAGATAGCCGTTTGTACGCTTCAATTCTTTTCCCTTTCTCAGCTATTAATAAATATCGTGCTGATGAATACCAGCAATATATACCCGATGTGGTAAATTATGGGCGTAGTGGTTATGCTTTTAGAAAGATGAGTGGAGCAGATGATGTGACTACTATATGGGGAGGAGGTTATTATGGTACTGGAGTAGATTTCCCCGTAATTCGATTGGCTGAAATGTTGCTCATTTATGCTGAAGCTCATACTCAAAATACAGGCTATGATGGTTCTGCAGTGGCTGAACTTAACAAACTACGAGTACGGGCAGGTATGCCTAATGTGCCTACAGCTCTTTCGAAAAACGATGCTCTTGACTTTATCCGCAAAGAACGCCGTATAGAACTTGCTGGTGAAGGATTGCGGTTCTTTGATATTAGGCTGTATGAAGATAACCAGCGAAATGGTGGTTATAAAGGCAGTGAAGCTGCAAGTGCAGTAATGACAGGTAAAATTTATGATGTAGTAGGAAATCCAGGAGTGGATAAGGTATGGAATCAACGTTTAATGTATATGCCTCTACCTACTACAGCTTTAGATAAAAATAAAAATCCAGGAATGAACCAAAATCCAGGATATTAATTTGAACTTTATAGATAATAAGAGCAACTGTCTGAGAGAAAATGTTTTTCTTTTAGGCAGTGCTCTTTTGAATTCTAACACTTATGAAACTATATTATTTTTTACTTTTGTTTAGTTGGGGGCTTTCAGCACAGATAAATGTAGTGCCTCAGCCCAATGAAGTGCGTTATCACAAAGGCACTTGTGCTATTGATACGCCTATTACTTATTTAAAAGATGCGCAAATAGCTCATCCTGAAGGCTATCAGCTGCTTATTCAGCCTAAGAAAATAGTGGCTAAATACGCTACTGAAGCAGGCAAATACTATGCTGAGCAAACACTTAAGCAGTTGGTATTTCAGGCAAAAAAAGAACGCAAACAGTCGTTGCCTTGCCTTACCATTACTGATGCGCCTCGTTTTGCCTACCGCGCCCTAATGGTAGACCCTGCTCGTCATTATTGGAAGATAGATGACCTGAAGAAGTATATAGATGTGATGTCTCAGTACAAATTCAACTACCTACACCTACATCTCAATGATGACCAAGGCTGGCGCATAGAGATAAAAAAATACCCTAAACTGACAGAGATAGGCTCAAAACGCAAAAACTTCGAGGGTAGTAAGCGCAATAACGAAGGCTTTTATACCCAAGAGCAGATGAAAGAATTAGTGCGTTACGCTTTAGAGCGCAATGTACAGCTAATACCAGAGTTTGATATCCCTGGTCATAATGATGCGGCGGTGGCAGCCTATCCCTTCCTCAGTTGCAATGATACAATCATAGAGGTACGCACTACAGCAGGGGTGTCTAAAAACCTATTGTGCGTAGGCAAAGAGTCTGTTTTTACATTTGTAGATGATGTTATAAGCGAACTCTCAGAAGTCTTTCCTTGCAAGTATTTCCATATTGGGGGTGATGAAGCTCCCTTAGATAAATGGCTTGAAAATACTGAAGTACAACAGCTTAAGAAAAAACTGCAGACTACTGACGACCAGCAGCTGATGAGTTACTTTTTCAAAAGAGTAAATGAGTCATTAGTGAAAAATGGCAAACAACCATTGATATGGATGGAGTTAGAAGTACCTACTTATCCAGAAAATAGCATAATGTTTTTGTGGCGGATGCGTACTACCCCTAAAGTGTTAGAACGCGCGTTAAAAGACAATTTCAAAGTGATATGTTCACCCGGTGAGTATGCCTATTTCGACTATCCACAAGCAAAAGACGACCTTCCTAATGTAGGTTGGATGCCTACCCTTAGCCTGCAACGTGTGTATGAGTTCAATCCTGCTTTTACGCTTACAACCGAACAAGAAAAGCAACATATTTTGGGGGTAGAAGCAACTATTTGGGGCGAAAGCGTAAAAGACCTTTTTAGGGCTTTTTATATGACTTATCCACGGGCACTTGCTCTTTCAGAAGTAGGTTGGACACAGATGCCACAACGTTCTTGGCAGACATTTGTAGACCGCTTAGAGGGGCAGCTTAGCTATCTATGGCATCAAGGGGTGAACTATAGAGTACCAGTAGAGTTAGCAAATTAATTGTCGATAGTCAATTGTGATTTGTCAATTATTTTCTATCTTTGCATTCTCAATGAGTTACTTCTGAATGAAAAATAGTTTTTTTTACATATTATTATCCGTTTTTGCTCTCTGGTTACAAGAGGCGATAGCACAAACGGAACCCCAAAAAACTAAGCGGATAGAAATTATCTATGGGGGCGAATTCACTATTGACAATGTTAAATACCCTGGAGCCACTATATTTAAAACAGATGGGCAGCGGGTTCAGTTTCGGCATCAAGGTTTAGAGGTTTGGTGCGATTTGGCGGTGTTATACGAAGAGCGTAATGAGGTGATAGCTCACGGCGATGTGGTGCTACAGCAGGGCGATACCTTGCAGATGAATAGTCAGTATGTAGCCTATAAAGGAAATACTAAAACAGCGGTAGCTAAGCAAAATGTAGTATTGCGCAATGGCAATATGACCCTTGAAACCCAAGAACTTTTCTTCGACCGCAATACGCAAGAGGCTTATTATAACAATTTTGGTAAGATAACCGACCCTGATAATGAGCTGACCAGTAAAACAGGTAAGTACTATGCCACTACCAAGAAAAATCAGTTTACTAATTCGGTAAAGATAGTAAACAAAGATTTTACTGTACACTCGCAGGTATTAGATTATTACCACAATTCTGGTAATGCTTATTTTTATGGCAAAACCACTATCGCAGGGGCTGATTATAAGGTTTATTGCGAGAGAGGTTATTATGATACGCGGCGGGAGCAGGGGTATTTTATGAAAAATGCCAAGATAGAATACGACCAGAAAACGTTGGTAGGCGACAGTTTGTATTTTGATAAACGCCGTCAGTTTGCCTCAGGCTCTAACAATATATTTATTTCAGATACAATAAATAAAACCTTTGTAAAAGGACATTATGGAGAGATACACAAGGCAAAAGATTCGATGTTTATCACAAAAAAAGCCTTGATAATTAGTTTGGTAGAGAAAGACTCTTTGTATATGCACGGCAAACGCATATTAGTTACAGGCAAGAATAAACATCGTATTATTCGTGCCTATCCCGATGCGCGTATATTCAAATCGGATATGCAAGCCAAATGTGACTCAATACACTCCAACGAGGCAACCGGACTTACTCAATTAGTGGGTAAACCTGTTGTTTGGACGGGTGAAAGCCAGATGACAGGCGATAATATACACCTGATAGCCAATCTGAAAACTGAGCAGTTAGACTCGCTAAAAGTCTTCCAGAATGCTTTAGTAATAGAGAAAGATACCTTAGGCACAGGTTATAACCAAGTGAAAGGCAAGTTTTTATATGGCAAGTTTAAAAACAATGCCTTGCGCCAGATTGATTTCCTACAGAATACCGAGTCTATCTATTATGTGTATAATGACACCAAAGAGCTCATCGGAATCAACAAACTGAGTTGCAGCCATATTAAGCTGTATTTAGATAAAGACCAACAGATACTGCAAACAGTGTTCATTACACAGCCTTCGGGCAATTTGTATCCAGAAGATAAGTTGCATATCAATGATCGTAAGTTTAAAGAGTTTGTATGGCGCGGCGACGAGCGTATCCCTACTAAAGAAGCTATTTTTAGTGAAGAGGAAAAACAGCTAAAACCTAAAGAAATAAAGGGAATGAAGACACCTGAGGAGATAGATGAAGCAGAAAATGAGCTGAGCAAAAGTGCTTTGAAAACTGAGTCACTGCCAGTGCAAAACTCCCTTAAAAAAGAGAAATAGACAAGGTTGGCATTTTTATTGCAACACTTAACTAACAAGAATATATAAAAAAACAGAACAATATGAAGAAATTATTTATTGCCATTGCAGGATTGGCGCTACTGACCACCGGATGTGTGTCTAAGAAGAAATATGCTGAGTTGGAGGCGAGAAACAAACAAACAGAAGATTTGCTAAACAGTGCAACTGTGAAGTTGAATATGTGTTTAGATGAAAAGAACAAACTGACTTACAAAGCAGAAAGTCTAAAAAATCAAAATGAGCTACTAAAAGAGAACAATCAGCAGCTCATACACAATATGGGCAATCTTACTACCCTTACCCAAAAAGGAGCTGAAAACCTTGAAAAATCATTAGAAAGCCTACGCGAGAAAGATCTTACTATCAAAAACCTACGCGATGCTGTTACTCGTCGCGACTCTGTAAACCTAGCTTTAGTACAAAGTCTAAAAGGGGTATTAGGCAATCTTGACGACCAAGATGTAGATATAAAAGTAGAAAAAGGGGTAGTATTTATCAATATATCAGACAAGATGTTGTTTAGCAGCGGCAGCTATACTATCTCTAAAAATGCCAAAAGTGTACTTGAAAAAGTAGCTAAGGTAGTGAAAAACAAGCCAGACTTCGAGTTTATGGTAGAAGGACACACTGATGATGTGAGAATTAAGAAAGACTGTATACGCGATAACTGGGATTTAAGCGTAATGCGTGCTACCGAAATAGTACGAGTGCTACAAAATGATTTTGGTATTGCACCTGAGCGTATGACCGCTGCTGGGCGCAGCTACTATGTGCCTGTAGCTTCTAACACTACTGCCGAAGGTCGTGCTCAAAATCGCCGTACTCGCATAGTAGTATTGCCTAAGCTCGACCAGTTCTACACTATGATAGAAGAGGGTATGAAAGACCCTGCTATCGGAGGAAAAGGAAAATAATTAGCAAAATTGAAAAAATTGGTAAAACAGATAAAAGTCAGCTATTAGCCTATACTAATAGCTGACTTTTTTGTATAGGAAATGTTTTATTTTGTATAGAAATGCAAAAACTTTTTTTGTGTCAAACGTTTTATTTGTACCTTTGCTCCCAAAATAAGACAAGATAATAGATAACCTATGAAAAAAAAGTGCTTACTACTATTTTTTTTAGTAATAACAACTGCTATTTTTGCCCAGCATAAATATACGCTTAGTGGTTCGATATCCGATGCTTCTAATGGCGAAAAGCTATTAGGGGTAAACTTCGTTATCAAAGAACTGCACACCGGCACTTCTACTAACGAGTATGGTTTTTATTCTATTACCCTTCCAGAGGGAAAATACACCCTATCAATAGAATATATAGGCTATGGCACTCGCGAAGAAACAATAGTCCTCAATAAAAATATTCGCAAAGACTACAAGCTAATACCTGAAGAAATTGCACTGACAGGGGTAGAGATTACTGCCCATAATACGGTGCAAAAAACAGAGGTGCGCAAACCCGAAATGAGTGTAGCTACTATTCCTATTACTACAGTGAAAAAGCTTCCAGTATTAGTAGGCGAAGTAGATATTATTAAAACCCTAATGCAGATGCCTGGAGTTAGCAATGCAGGCGAGGCATCATCAGGCTTCAATGTGCGTGGAGGGGCTGCCGACCAAAACTTGGTGCTTCTCGATGAGGCTACTATCTTCAATGCTTCTCACCTTTTCGGCTTTCTAAGCGTCTTCAATGCTGATGCCGTACGCGATATGAAGCTCTACAAAGGCGGAATACCGGCGCGTTACGGGGGGCGTATCGCTTCTGTTTTAGATATTTATCAAAAAGAAGGTAATAAAAATAAGTTTGCTGCTACAGGCGGTATAGGGGCACTCTCTTCTCGCTTACTAGCCGAAGGACCTATTGTAAAAGACAAAGCCTCTTTTCTTATTGGGGGGCGTGCTTCGTATGCACATCTTTTCTTGAAGTTGAGTGATAACAAAAACTCAGCTTATTTCTATGACCTCAATACAAAGCTCTCTTATCAGCTAAATCCTAATAACGCTTTATATCTTTCTGGCTATTTTGGTCGCGATAGTTTTATACTTAGCGAAAACCTTACCAATACTTACGGCAATGCCTTGATAAATTTGCGTTGGAATCATCTTTTTACTGATAAACTCTTCTCTAACCTTTCAGCCATTTACAGCAATTACGACTATAAGTTCGATTTTAGCTTTATTGATATGAAATGGACATCAGGAATTGAGAATTTCAACCTGAAATACGACTTCAAAAACTATATTTCCGAAAAATTCAAACTCACTTATGGATTTCAAGGCTTATACTATGTGTTTAAACCTGGTAAAATAGTACCTAAAACCTCTGCCTCTACTATACAAGAGCGCATACTTGAGCATAAATATGCTGCCGAAATGGGCTTTTATGCCGATGCCGAGCAGAAATTAGGGGAAGCTCTTACGCTGTCGTACGGATTGCGTTTCAGTAATTTTTACAGTTTAGGAAAACGTACCGTAAATGTATATGCTAACAATAACCCAGTGGGGTATAATGCTAACCGACAAGTGTATTACCAAGGTACTGCGATAGGCACTAAATACTATGGTAGCAATCGCATTATTGACTTGTATCCTAATTTTGAACCCCGCTTTACAATGAGTTATGCTTTTAGCGATACCAAGTCGGTAAAAGCGAGCTATGCGCGTACAGCTCAATATGTACACCTGATTTCTAACACAGCATCACCTTCTCCTTTGAATGTCTGGGCACCGAGTGATGAGTTTATCAAACCACAAATTGCTGACCAAGTAGCATTAGGCTATGCTTCTAATATTTTTGAAGATAAATACAGCGTAGAGGTAGAGACTTATTATAAAAAAGTACAAAACCGTTTAGATTATATCGATGGGGCAAATCTTGTTGCTAATGAGGCTATTGAGCGAGTGCTACTTTCAGGAGAAAATAGAGCTTACGGTTTAGAAGTGCTATTGCGCAAAAATACAGGTAAACTAACAGGCTGGATAGCCTACACGCTCTCTAAATCAGAAATGCAAACCAAAGGGCGTACGCCTGAAGAAGTAGGTATTAACTACGGCGATTGGTATAGTGCAGCTTACGATAAGCCCCACGACCTTTCTATCACGGCTACTTACGAAGCCTCTCCTAAATGGACGTTTGGGGCAGTGTTTAACCTACAGTCGGGCTTACCTGCTAATTATCCTGTCGGGCGCTATAGCTACTTAGGGCAAACTCTTCCCGTTTATAGCAAGCGCAACGAATACCGCCTGCCTACCTATCATCGTTTAGACCTCTCGGCTACCTATACCCCTGAGCGCACTAATAAGCGTTGGAAAGGCGAATGGGTATTTGGGGTGTACAACGTGTATAACCGCAAGAATGCTGTGAGCGTCTCTTTCCGCGAAAACGAAGATACCAAGCGCAATGAAGCTGTAAAACTCTCTATCTTTGGTATTATACCTAGTGTAACGTATAACTTTAGTTTCTAATCCTATAAATAATTACAAACGAAATGAAAAATCTTTATATTATACTCCTCAGTGCTTTAGCTTTGACTTCTTGCGAAGAGGTCATCGACTTAAAATTAGACACAGCCCCTCAAAAATTAGTGATTGATGCTGCTCTCGACTGGAAGAAAGGGGAAGCAAAAGCCTACCCTATAGTTGATATTAGCTATACCGAACCTTATTTTGCTGAAACACACTCACCTGCAGTAAATAATGCTGTGGTGAAGATTATTTCAGATAGCCAAACCTATAACCTTACTCTTTGGGATGGTACTTCTACTATAACCTCTGATAATCTAACTCCGTTAAAAGGGGGTAGTCGCTATGTGTTCCCTGCAGGTATTGCGCCTCAGTTAGGCAAAAATTACGAGCTGATAATAGAGCTCAACGGACAAACTTACACAGCTAAGGATAAAATGCTCGAAGCCCCTATAATAGCTTCTAACAGAATTGTACAAAAAGAAAATGGTGGCTTTTTAGGAGACCGAAAAGAGTTGCGTTTTTATTTTGAGGGGATTAATGATGGGGTAGCCAACGCTTATATGCTCAAATTGTCTCAGAATAATACCCCTAAAACTACTTATGGCGTTTTAGATGATAACTATATTGCCAATAACCGCTTTTTCTTTGTAATGACTGGTGTTGATAATGATGAAAAGCTCAAGAAAGATGATGTAGTGAATGTTCTTCTCTACCGCATTCAACCTGAATATAAAAACTTCCTACAGACTATTATCCAACAATCAGGAAGACAAAGTCCATTTGCTATTCCAGCCCGTCCTATAGGCAATATTGTCAATACCACTAACAAACGCGAAAACCCTCTCGGAGCTTTCCGCGTATCACAATATACCACACTCCAATACATAGTTAAGTAGCAAATCAGCTAATCGACAAATCGATACTCACCACTTAAACTGCACCAAAAACTCGTGAGAGTTACGCGATTGCAGGTTGAGGTGGCTCTGAAAGTAACTCTCAAAACCATAACCTATAGCTACGTAATAGTTGGGTATATCGAAAAGTACGTAGGCGCTTGCGGCTTTCTCAGTGCGGTAGGTGATGCCTAGTTCAGCACGGTGGGCAAAGTTCCCCGCTACAGTAAGGTCAGCAGAGGGGGTATTCCCTTTAGCCAAACGCCATTGCAGGCGGGGTTTGATAGTTACGTCGCTGTCTATCCGCCAATGATAGCCCGCTAATATGTAGTAATACATATTCTCAGCTATTGAGGTCATCACGTCATTATCGAGGCGTACTCTATCTGAAGCCAGCATATTAGGCATCGAAAAACCTATATAAAAATCAGGGTGGTCATAGTATAAGCCTGTGCCAAAGTTCGTTTGAAACTTACCCGAAATACTGCTTAGATACGAATCGTAATAATAAGTAGGGTGCATACGGCTACCATTAGGGTAAAAATTGTTGTATAGATAGTTATAATTGCGTATTTCTCCTCCGTCAATATTAAAAAAATCCCCACCAAACTTTACTCCCGCTATCAGATTAGAGTTATAGCTAATAGGGATACTGTAAGACAAATCAAGGTACAGAGCCGCTTGCTTCTGTATAAATACCTTGTTATTAGCTATCGAAAACCCCATCCCTACACGCTCAGAAAGGCGATGAGTAGTAAAAAAAGTCTGTGTAAGAGGGGCTTCTATCATATCGCGAAATTGGTTGCGAATATCTACCGACACAGTATGCCCTACCTCTAAGCCTACAGCCGCAGGATTTACTAAGTTCTGATGCTGATGATAGAAAATGTAGGATGGGTCTATAGATTGGGCTTTAGCAAGGCCAAGAGCGAGCAACGTAAGGCTCAATAAGAGTTTCTTCATTATATACGAATCTTTTTTATTTAATAATTGAGGTACAGCCAGCCGCGCTTTTCTTGCTGCTTACTGCCGTCTGTACTAAAAAGGTACTGATATACCCCTTGCGGCAAGCGTTTGCCGTTAGTGTGGTAACCATTCCATTGGTTTTTATAACCTTTGGCACGATATACTTCATTCCCCAATGTATCGTAGATGTATAGCGTGTTATGGGGGTAGCGTTCAGCACGGATAATAGTGTAAAAGTCGTTAATGCCATCGCCATTAGGGGTAAAAGCATTAGGGATAAGCACTTGGTCTATTTCGTTGTCTTGCTCGTTAGGTATACCATCGCCGTCTATATCGTCATCGCAGGCATCGCCTATACCATCACCATCAGTATCAGTCTGGTCTGGGTTATAGGTGTGCGGACAGTTGTCGTGCAGCGAGTATACCCCATCGCCATCATCATCAGTATCTTCTTTTATGGTGATAGTAGCTGCATTTACCGCTAAAAATATATTATCTTCAGCTTTTAGCATCAGTCTACCCTTAGTGGTTTTCGTTCCTGCAGGGACTTCTATCACAGCTTTTCCAGTATTAGGCAAACCCGTCGCGAGCGTTATCGAAAAGGTTTCTCCTCCATCGGTAGATAAGAGCAGCTTCATTTTTTTAGCGCTTATAGGGGCTTGGTCAGTGCCAGCAACATTCCAGTTTATAGTTACTTTCTCCCCCATTATCCACGTAGTAGGCTGGCTTTGCGAAGTGATAACAAAAGGGCCTGCATCATCATTTACCACTACTTCTATGGTTTTATAGGCAGTATTACCCATCTGGTTAGCAGCATTAGGGCGGTCTATCACCACAAACGACCAGTGTAAGGTACGCCCTTTGTTCAATACCGTTTCCCACGCATCATTCCTTTTAGGGTTTTCTTGGGTGAGAGTACCCGCCACTATCCGCGACAAGCGGGGTATATAGCGATAGGGTAGAGTAGAGGGAGGCAGCGAGCGTGCCGTAGCGCCATTGTTGAGCAACGGCGAAAAGTAATAACTACTTCCATTAGTCCGATTATCAGCCTGTTCCCACGTGTACAGCAGCGAATCGCCATCAGCATCTGTAGCCGTACCCTCTAACAGATAAGCCGTGCCTTTGGGTATGGTATAGCTCGGCAGGTCAGGTATCTCAGGCGGAGTGTTATGGGTGGGTTGCTCGGTAGCACAAGAGGTAATATCTATAAAGGTACTGATGTCGTACACGCTGCGGTGGTGAAAATAAGGGTCGTTATGCGCTTGTAGGTCGTAGCTACCACTCACCCCTGCATAGCTCATAATCGTACTGCCACTACCGGGCTCCATTTGCGAATCAGAACCGTATTCACGCCTATAAGAAAACGTATGGGTTGCGCCCATCTGATGACCGATTTCGTGGGCTACAACATCTATATCAAAAGCACTGCGGAAGCCCCTCATTCTCGCAAAAGGATAAGAAGAAAAGCCTTGTCCTTTGCGGTCGGGACTACAAACGCACCCTATACAACCCGCATTGCCCCCGTTATTACCGTTGTGGAATAGGTGCCCTATATCATAATTGGCATTACCTACTTTATCGTCTAATAATTGTTGTAGCACACCAGAGCTATACTCCCAATCGTTGTAGTTGATACTCGAAAAAGGGTCATTAGTTTTATCATCAAAGATTATATTCTTGTCAGAAACTAACTGAAAAGCCACCGATAACTGCTGCCCATACACAGCATTCAATCGGTTTAAAGTATTGACTATCTGTGCAAAAGCCTCGTCTTTTCCCCAGAAGTATTCAGTGTATTGGGGGGTGCAAGCTATAGCGATGCGAAAGGTGCGTTGCACAGCTTTTGTCTGATAGGTAGGGCGTTGGGTAGGCAAGGGTTGTGGCAGTTGGGCGGCAAGTGTTTCGCACTGCAATGGTATTTTTTCAGCATCGCTGTAGTAGTAAACGCGGTAGAGGTTGCCTCCGTGCTCTTCAGCTTCTACAAAAGCGTAATGTAGGTTTTGCTGCATAATAGCATCTAAACCAAAGTCGCTGAAAGTGAAGCGTATGCGCTGCGAATTATCCTCTATTCCTACCCCTTCAAAAGTGAGTATAGACGGGTATTTTTGCGCTAATTCGTCAGAGAGTACCTGCGTAGGATTAATGCGGTAACTGATAAGCTGCCCTTCAGCATTGGGTATCTCTACTATTGTAGCCCCACGAGCCGTAGTAGCCCCACGCAGCACCCTGCCAAAAGCGTCTTTGTCTAAGGTAAAATACTGTGCCACAGCCGATAAATTGGTATCATTGCGTTGTTGCTTAAGCTCAGCTTTACGCCAATAATGCTGCTGACCTTGCGCCGAGAGGCTCGTTAATAACAGCAACCATAGCAAACTGATATTTTTATAAAAATACTTCATTAGGCGTCCTTCTTCTAATTCAAATAATATTCAAATGCCTTATAAATCTCTTCGTAAGGCACTATACAGTCTATTTTGGGCTTTCCTATAGCCTCTAAGAGTACAAAATGTACATTTCCACTTACATTTTTCTTGTCAAAACGCATCAACTGACAAATATCGGTGATTTCTTCATAGCTAAAATCTTGTTTTCTGAAGTATTCACCCAAAACCGCTTTCACTTGGTCGCATTTTTCCATCGAAAAGCCTAATTCTTTCACCGAAAGGTAAGTCGCCAGTACTATACCTATAGCGATAGCCTCGCCGTGTAGCAGTCGTTCGCGGTTAGGGTTTTGTAGGCAATACGACTCTATAGCGTGCCCCAGCGTATGCCCGTAGTTCAGCGTCTTGCGCAGTCCTTTTTCGGTAGGGTCTTGGGTTACCACTTCGTTTTTGATAACCACCGATTCATAGATAAGGCTACCGAGGTGGGCTTCTGTCAGTTCGCTTAGGTGGCACATCTTATGCCAATAGCTCTCATCGCTTATCAGTCCGTGTTTAAACATTTCAGCCATACCGCTCCGCAGTTCTTCAGTGGGTAGGGTAGCCAGAAAGTCAGGATAGATAAGCACCCCCTTCGGATTGTTAATCACCCCCACAAGGTTCTTAAGAGCGCCTAAATCAACACCTGTTTTACCGCCTACTGAAGCATCTACCATTGCTAGTAAGCTGGTAGGTATATTGATGAAAGGGATACCGCGCATATAAGTAGAGGCTACAAAACCTCCTAAGTCAGTAACCACCCCGCCCCCTATATTGATAAGCAGACTCTTGCGGTCAGCTCCCAGTTCAGACAGAGCGTACCATACTTGGGTACAAGTATCGATGTGTTTATGGGTTTCTCCAGCTTCTATCTCTATGATTTCCAAGGGAATATCAGTAGCCAAAACCGATAGTACTATAGGGGTACAACATTCGTTAGTATGCTTATCGGCTAAAAGGAATATTTTAGAGGGGCGTTGTTCAGCCACAAAACGATTGAGAAAATCAAAGCCCTCATCATTAAAATACACTTGGTAGTGCTGTGCTTGAATACTATCTGGGTACATATCTTAATCAAATTTAATGCTGCAAAAATAATAAACAATCAGCAGATGAGCAAACAGAAAAAAAATCTAAAGCCACCTACCCTATACAAACGATATACAAACCATACAGGAAGAGCGAAGGATAAGCGAACAATGAGCGAAGAGTAAGTGTCTAATAATTGTCTAAAAAATAGAAAGAAATACTATTTAAAAACGATAAGATACTGCTATTCTTAGTAAATCATTATTTTGTAGGCGGTAGTTTTTATAGCTTTTGGTTACCACTTGGGTTGAGAGGTAAAAGCCTAAAGTATAATTATCGGATAACTTACTTTCTACCCCTATACTTATAGGTACTCCTAAAAATACACTCCCGCTGCTTGTACTTTTGCTAAAATCCTTTGTTTCCAGCTGGTAGTTTATAGCCTTGTTAGCTTGCACCCCTATACCGAGTACTATAGCTGCTTTTTTAGGAGCAATTTCGGTTATCGAAAAGACTATTTTAGCAGGAATACCTATAAAGGTAGCATTGGTATTGTAGTAGTTATCAGCGGTAAGGCTTCCGTTGCTAAAAAACGACATAGTTATACCTGTTTGAAAACGTACCCTTTCGGTAGCGTAATAGCTCACTAACCAATTACCATTAGAGGTCATTCCGTTTAGTGCTAACTCATTACCTGTAAGCTGAGCGCGCCCTATGCTTGCACCAAATTCTATTCCCCATTTAGATAGGAAAGCATTGTCTTCTTGTGCCGATAATCCAAAACTGCAAACACACAAGAGGATACAAATAAAATACTTCATCAGTTTCATATGCTTATTTTTTATTAATTACTCCGCAAATGTATATATTATTTTACAAAGTAACAAGTATTCTCAAGCGACAACTTGTTGTCTTATCTTAAAAACGAATTTCTCTTTTGAATTGTCAATTGATAATTGTTTTGTAACTTTGCCCAAAATAATAAGATTATGACGCAAATCACTTATACATTAGCTGATATCGAGGAGGTAGCCGAAAAGGTCTTACCGCTACTTACCCATAGGGTAGTTGTTTTTAAAGGGGCTATGGGTTTTGGCAAAACCACCCTTATCAAGGCATTAGTCAAAGCCTTGGGCAGTACTGACAATGTGTCGAGTCCTACTTTTAGTTTAGTAAATCCTTATGAAGGTACAGATAGCAAAATTTATCATTTTGATTTCTACCGACTTAAAACTCCCGAAGAAGCCTTTGATATAGGTTTTGAAGAATATCTATTTTCAGGAGATTGGTGCTTTATAGAGTGGGCAGAGCGAGTAGAAAAATACCTGCCAGAGCAGTACAGTCTAATAGAGCTGATACAAATCGACAAAAACCATAGAAAACTGATAATTAGCTAATTCACAAATCGACAAATCACCAAATCGACAAATCACCAAATTGACAAATCGGCAAATTGACAAATCGTCAAATTGACAAATCGGCAAATTATGTATAAATACACACTTGATTTCAAACGCCCAGCGGGTACTTCACGCGGAGTGCTAACCTCTAAAGATACGTATTTCTTAGTGATAGAACGCGATGGCAAGAGGGGCATAGGGGAGTGCAATCTTTTTCGAGGCTTAAGTGCCGATGATGTACCCAACTACGAGGCTACCTTGCAATGGGTACAGACACATATGCACTTGGGCGAGGAGGCGCTGCTCGCTCAGCTTACGGCTTTTCCGTCTATACAGTTTGGGGTAGAACAAGCCTTCAGGTCAGTAGCAGCCGCTCAGTGGTATGAGCTCTTTCCTTCTGATTTTACGATGGGCAAAGACGCTATCGCCATCAACGGACTTATCTGGATGGGTACTACCGATTATATGAAGACGCAGATAAGAGAGAAACTCGCGCAGGGTTTTAGGTGTATCAAGATGAAGATAGGGGCAATAGCTTTTGAAGAAGAGTATCGTATTCTCAAGGCGTTGCGCAAAGAGTTTTCGGCAGAAGATATAGAGATAAGGGTCGATGCTAATGGGGCTTTTACGCCTGCACAAGCGCCTGAGGTGCTCGCGCGTTTAGCCGAACTGCAATTGCATTCTATCGAACAACCTATCAAGGCGGGACAGTGGGAGGCTATGGCGCAACTCTGCCGCACTTCACCGCTACCTATTGCCTTAGACGAGGAGCTGATAGGTGTTTTCGATTCCGCACAAAAAAAGCGACTTATCAATGAGATACAGCCGCAATATATTATCTTAAAACCCTCTCTTATAGGTGGATACAGGGGTAGTGAAGAGTGGATAGCCCTTGCCCAAGCGCACCAAATAGGCTGGTGGGTAACGTCAGCTTTAGAGAGCAACATAGGGCTAAACGCTATCGCCCAATGGACGTACACGCTGCACAGCACTATGCCACAAGGCTTAGGCACTGGGGCTTTGTACACTAACAATTTGCCTTTCCCTTTGTCTGTAGAGGGCGGACAGCTGAGGTTTAACCCTTCCGAGCCCGTAGCATTTCCCTTTTCATAGGCGGGCCTGGCAATCGTTCTACGCCGAAGCCACAAGCCTGCATAGCGCGCCGCACACTGCCCTTAGCAGCATAGGTCACTAAATAACCATTGGGTTTTAGTGCGTTATACATTTTTTGAAAGATAGATGCCTCCCAGAGTTCAGGTTGTACTTGTGCGCCAAAAGCATCGAAGTAAATAAGGTCGAAAGAAGCGGAGTCGTCAATCTCTTCAAAGCGCTGCAAACGTTTTTTGAAGCTGAAAGTAGGAGAGAGTGCAATGGGTTCGTCCCACGCGCAAGTGTGCATCTGCTCAAAGATAGGCGATAGGGCAGGAGTGTTGAGTACAGAAGGGAAATTCATCAGCGAAGCCTCTTCCCACGATAGGGGATAGGCTTCTACAGTTTCGTAGCGTATGCTGAGGTTTAAATCAGTGTGTTTTAAGTAGGTAACAAGGGCGTTGAGTCCTGTGCCAAACCCTATTTCCAGTATGCTGACCGCTTGTTGCCGAAACAGTTGCAATCCGTTGTGTATAAACACGTGCAGAGTTTCTTGTAGGGCCCCGTGTTTAGAGTGGTATGTTTCTTGCAGGTCTGCTATGTACAGACTTGTAGAGCCATCAGAAGTTTGTATAAGTTCGTGTTTCATAGGTGTTAGGTGTAATTGTTTAATAGTTAATAGATTGTGAAATAAATATAAAGTTTTTTGAGTTTTAGGGCACAAAGTTAAAAAATAATTTGTACCTTTGACGAAATTTTGAAGTATAATAGTACTTCAATTGTTAGGTCATTATAAAAATAAATCATTTTTTAAAAGAAATAAAAAAACTAAAACAATATGGATTTAAAAATTGAAAAAGTAAAAGAAAGTCGTATTAAAGAAGTAGACTTTTCTAAATTGAGTTTTGGGCGTACCTTTGCCGACCATATGTTTATTTGCGAATATAAGGACGGTAAGTGGCAAAACCCTACCATCAAGCCTTATGGTGCTCTTTCTTTAGAGCCTTCAGCTAGTGTTTTCCACTATGGGCAAGCTGTTTTTGAGGGTATGAAAGCGTATAAAGACGATAACGGACACGTATTTTTGTTCCGTCCGCAAGAAAACTACAAACGTATCAACAAATCTTGCGAGCGTTTAGCGATGCCTGCTTTCCCTGAAGAATGGTTTGATAAAGCCCTTCGTACCCTTGTCGATATAGATAGCGAGTGGATAAAACCAGGCTTTGGCAATGCGCTTTACTTGCGTCCGTTTGTAATTGCCACCACTCCAGGGGTACAAGCCTCACCAGCTAAAGACTACTTATTTATTATTATTACAGCTCCAGTACAGTCTTATTACTCAGGCGATGTACGCGTAAAAATAGCCGACTATTACAGCCGTGCGGCTAATGGCGGTTTTGGTTTTGCTAAGGCAGCGGGCAACTACGCAGGTCAGTTTTATCCTACCCAACAAGCAGTGGCTGAGGGCTACCAACAAGTGATGTGGACAGACGATGCTACTCACCAATACTTAGAAGAAGCAGGAACTATGAACCTATGGTTCAGATTAGGCGACACCTTAGTAACCTGTCCTACTAGCGAGCGTATCCTCGATGGGGTAACACGCAAGAGTATCATAGCGGTTGCCGAAAAGTTAGGTATCAAAACAGAGATACGTCCTGTGAAAGTAACCGAGCTAATAGAAGCGGCAGAAAATGGCACTCTCAAGGAAGCGTTTGGTTGTGGTACAGCTGCGGTGATTAGTCCTATATCAGCTTTTGGCTACAAAGGCAAGGATTATCAGATAAACAGACCAGCAGAATTATATACTGATAAAATAAAAGAAACGATACTTAACATACAGTATAACAGGTCAGAAGACCCATTTGGATGGAGAGTTCAAGTGAAGTAAGAAAAAATATTTTGAAAAAAAGTTGCCAAAAAATTTGGTAGTTAAAAAAAAGGTTGTACCTTTGCACCCGTAAAACAAGAACAACATTGGCCTCGTGGCGCAACTGAATAGCGCATCTGATTACGGCTCAGAAGGTTACAGGTTTGAATCCTGTCGAGGTCACTGAAAAATGTAACGCACTAATGAAAGTTAGTGCGTTATTTTTTTGTATTAATTATTTATTTCGTACTTTTGCCTCACGATTTTTAACCCTCTTTTTTTAATGAGCGATTCTATATCATATCACATTCCCGTATTGCTAAAGCAGAGTATTGACGGTCTGGCTATTAAGCCTGATGGCACCTATGTCGATGTCACTTTTGGTGGCGGTGGTCACTCGCGCGAAATACTCAATAGGTTAGGCGAAAACGGTAGGCTCTACGCTTTCGACCAAGATGCCGATGCGCTAAATAATACTATCGACGACCCGCGCTTTACCCTTATTTATCAAAATTTTAAGTACCTAAAGCAGTACTTGCGCTTCTATGGTGTTTCTGAGGTAGATGGTGTATTAGGCGATTTTGGTGTCTCTTCACACCAGTTTGATGTGGCCGAACGCGGATTTTCAACTCGCTTCGAGGGGGCATTAGATATGCGTATGAATCAGCAGTCAGAGCTTACCGCTCAGCAGGTGGTCAATGAGTACGACGAGGCAGCTCTTACTCGCATTTTCTCTCTTTATGGCGAACTGAAGAATGCTCGTGCTATAGCTCGCGCTATTATTGCCTTTAGGCAGCATACACCCATTCGTTTAGGCAGCACACTGCAAGAGGCAGTACGCGCTTTTTTACCAAAATTCAAAGAGAATAAGGTATTGGCTCAGATTTACCAATCTATACGCATAGAGGTAAATGCTGAGATGGAAGTTTTGGAATCATTTTTGCTGCAGCTGCCTGCTGTAGTAAAGGTAGGGGGGCGCATTAGTCTTATCAGCTATCATTCGTTAGAAGACCGTTGTGTAAAACGCTTTATCCGCGATGGACAAATGGAGGGTGCTCCAGAAAAAGATTGGTATGGCAACGTGTCAGTACCTTTCAAGAAAGTAGGCGGACTTATCGTCCCTGACGAAGCTGAGATATCCACTAATAACAGGGCGAGAAGTGCTAAACTCCGCATAGCTGAACGTATAAACGATTAATTTTGATAAAATGGGAACAGCTACTAATGAAATAAAGAATATTCTCAGAGGTAAATTCTTGGTAGAAGGCAAAGAAGCCAATCGCAATTGGCTTTTTATCTGTTTTGTTTTTGCCTTAGCTCTGGTAGTCATTGCCAGTTCGCACATAATAGACAAGAAAGTACACCAGATAGCTAAACTCAATGAAGAGGTGAACGAGCTAAAAAGTGAGTTTGTCGATGTGCGTTCGCGTTTGCAGCGGGTTCGGTTAGAATCCTCATTATTAGAGCAGTTAGAATCAAAAGGACTAAAACAGCCTGAGAAACCTCCTCAAAAAATAAAAGTAATTATAGAAGAATAAATATTCCCCCTCATCAAATGGAAAAAAATGATAAAAAAATAACGTATCGCACCTATTTCATAGCGTTGGCTATGATACTAATGCTGATTGTTATTGCCGTTAAGTTAGTTACCATACAAATAGAAGGGGATACATACCGTGCTAAAGTAGACGAGAAAACCTTGCGCGAAGCAGAAATTACCCCTACACAAGGCAACTTGTACTCTGACGATGGCAGCCTTTTGGCTACCTCGGTAACGCGCTATGACATCAGGTGGGACTCAAAAGCTCCGAGCAAAAAGCTCTTCAAAGAAAATATAAAACCGCTGAGCGATTCGCTTTCTAAAATGTTTGGGCGCTCAAGCAGCTACTACCAGAATATATTCACTAAAGAACGTGCTAATAATAATCGCTATATGTTGGTAGTCAGCAATATAGGCTATAGCGAATACACGCGTATTAGAAAGTTTCCAATGTTTTCAAAAGGAGCTAATTCAGGGGGCTTCATAGTAGAGAAAAAGGTCAAACGCGAGTATCCTTTAGGCGGGATTGCTCACCGAAGTATAGGTTATGCGCGTACCGATGAAACGGGTTTTACCACCCGTGTGGGGCTCGAAGGGGCTTATTCGGGCTACCTACTCGGCACTAAAGGGCGACGTATGGAACAGAAAATAGCCAATAACCAATGGCGATTAGCGAGCGGTTTTAACATCATAGAGCCCAAAGACGGTTATGATGTGGTTTCTACTATCAATATTAACATTCAGGATATAGCCCACCACGCTCTATTAACGCAGCTGAAGAAATACAAGGCACAGCATGGTTGTGTAATAGTAATGGAGGTCAATACAGGCGAAATAAAGGCTATTTCAAACCTTGAGCTCAACCCTAAAAACAATACTTATGCTGAGCGCTATAACTTTGCGATAGGCGAGGCACACGAGCCTGGTTCTATCTTTAAACTGATGACCGTAGTGGCTGCTATGGAAACTCGTAATATCGATACTACTTATGTAGTAGACATCAAAGACCGCAAGATGCAGTACTACGACAAGACTTTTGAAGACTCGCAACACAAGTTCTCAGGGCGTATTAGTATCAACAAAGCTTTTTCGGTATCATCTAACGTAGGGATGACTGAGTTGGTAGACCATCTTTATACCAAAAGCGAATCCGATTTTACTAATAAATTGCTGGATATGAACCTCAATCAGAAGTTAGATTTGCCTATAGCGGGCGAGGGACAGCCTTTTATACCTACCCCACGCGATAAGATATGGAGCGGGATAACGCTGAAATCAATGTCGATAGGCTATGCGGTGAAAATTACGCCACTACAGAGTTTAACCTTCTACAACGCCATTGCCAATGGGGGCGTAATGGTAAAACCTCGATTGATAAAAGAGGTAAAAGAGTGGAATAAAACTATTGAGAAATTCAATGTAGAGATTATTAATGCAAAGGTGTGCAGCAAGCAAACAGCCGACCGCGCTAAAGGAATGTTAGCCGATGTGGTAAGGCGTTCGTATGGTAGTGCGCACAGACTCTATTCACCCGATTTTTCAATGGCAGGCAAGACCGGTACCGCTCGTAAAGATTACGCCCGAACCGATACCAAGCTGAGCTATATATCGTCTTTTGCAGGCTTCTTTCCGGTAGAAAATCCTAAATATTCTTGTATAGTAGTCATACACGAACCAGACCGCAGTTTGGGTATTTATGGGGCAGATGTATCAGGCCCTGTATTTAAGAGTATTGCTCATAAGATATACACCAACTCTTTGCTGATAGATACAGTTGAAGATGTGGATAGAGTATCAGAAACCACCACTCATAACTACGAAGATTATTACGCCAAAGCCGCTAAGTATAAGACGGTTATGCCCGACCTCAAAGGGGTAAATGCTATGGATGCTATAGCCTTATTAGAGAATATGGGCTTGCGCGTCAGAGTGTTAGGGCAAGGCAAAGTAGTAGAACAATCAGTACTGAAAGGCACGCGTATAGCACGAAATACTGTAGTAGTATTACAGTGTGGTGAATTAGCTAATTGAACTAACGACTAACAACTAATAACGACTAACAACTAATAACGAATGACTAATTTAACCTCTTTATTAAACAACCTCACTATAAAGGCTTCTCTTTATGTAGAAGATAAACCTATTACTTCCGTTTGTTTTGACTCTCGCAAGGTAGAAAAAGGAAGTATGTTTGTTGCCATAGCAGGTACGCAATCCAACGGACACGAATATATAGACCAAGCTACACGCAGTGGAGCTACAGCAATAGTATGCGAGCAACTACCGCAACTGCTCTTTCCCGATGTTAGCTATATAGTAGTACCCAACAGTCATAGTGCTTTAGCCCTTATTGCGGCCAATTTCTATGGCAATCCATCTGAAAAGCTTACCTTAGTAGGGGTTACGGGCACTAATGGCAAGACTACCATTTCAACCCTGCTATACCAACTATTTAGAAAGGCGGGACAAAAGGCAGGCTTGCTCTCTACAGTGGCAGTATATGTAGACGACCAGCGTTTTGAGGCTACCCACACCACTCCCGACCCTCTTCAGTTACATCATTATTTGCATTTAATGGTACAACAAGGGGTAAAATACTGCTTTATGGAGGTGAGTTCGCACGGTATCGACCAGCACCGTACTGAAGGATTACACTTTGCAGGGGGTATTTTCACTAACCTCACCCGCGACCACCTCGACTATCACAAAACTTTTGCAGCCTACCGCGATGTAAAGAAGCGCTTTTTTGATGCGCTACCTTCTACCGCTTTTGCTTTGGTGAATATTGACGATAAGAATGGCGCTTTTATGTTGCAGAATACCAAGGCTCAAAAGAAAACATACGCCCTCAAAACACACGCCGACTATAAGGCGCATATTATAGAGAGTAGGTTTGACGGATTGTTATTGCGTATCAATCAGCACGAGGTTTGGACGAAGCTCATAGGCGAGTTTAATGCTTATAATCTTTTGGCAGTCTTTGGGGCAGCTACCCTTTTAGGGGTAGACGAGCTTCAGGCGCTCACTCTTATCAGTGCAATAGAGCCTGTAGCAGGGCGTTTTCAGTATGCCGTTTCAGCTACAGGAGTCATTACTATAGTAGATTATGCCCATACCCCCGATGCGCTCGAAAACGTACTCAAAACGATTAACGATATACGCACGCACAACGAGACCCTCACTACTGTAGTGGGTTGTGGGGGCAATCGTGATAAAGGCAAGCGCCCTATAATGGCCGATATAGCCACAACCCTCAGCGATAATGTAATCCTCACATCCGATAACCCCCGTAATGAAGAGCCTGAGGCTATCTTATCAGAGATGGAACAAGGGGTACAAGCGCAGCACTTCCATAAAGTACAAACTATCACCGACCGTCGTCAGGCGATACAATCCGTTTGTAAGAACGCCCAAAAAGGAGACATTATCCTCATCGCCGGTAAAGGTCACGAAACTTACCAAGAAATCAAAGGGGTAAGACACCATTTTGACGACTTTGAAATCGTCCGTGAATTTTTAGAATTATACAAGAAATAGAAGCATTGAAATATAATTTAAATAATAGACTTTGCTAAGAGCCCTAAAACTCTTAGCAAAGTTTTTTTGTGCTTATTTGTGCTAAAAAACTCTGGTGTGTATTGTTGTAAGTTAGGCAAGAAAAAAGTATAAAAAATATAGTGTTGATAATCAGTAATATAAGAAAATTGTTGATAACTTTTTTGTTTTTTACTTATATCTGAGAGAAAAAACGATATATATAGATAATATTATTAAATTTTTTTCTTATGGAAAAACAAAAAACATCAATGCAGTTGCCAGTGGCACTGCTCGGTCAGCCAAAAGACACTATGCGCGTGCTTTTAGAACGCGAAATTGTTGAACAAGAGCGTTATATTAAGGAAACGCTCCAATTGCTTGAACTGCCTTTCAAAGGTACTTTTCACCCTACTATTGAGCGAAAACAGAACGTTTTCTCGGTGAAAATGAAATCGCTGTTTAGGCAAGATGATTTTGAGAGAGTGCAAAAAGCCTTCCCGAAAGGCTATGTACTATCAACCAACAGTTTTATTGCCAATAGCATAGAAAAGCAATTCCTGCGCATCGCAATTCCTAACCAAAGCACTCGTTGGGTACATTTGAGCGAATTGTTATCCACTCGACAATTCCAAAATACAGCTATGACCTTGCCTATAGCTTTAGGAGTTGATAATCACGATATTCACATCGTTGATTTAGTTACCGAAACGCATTGGGCTATTAAAAATGATACCTCTGCCACTACCTACAAGGGGTTACAACTCGTATTGCTGTCGCTGTTATTCAGGCAAACACCCAAAGAGGTTCAATTGGTATGGATAGATAGTGCTAATGTATCCGATAGCTTCTTAAAGGAAGTCATTGCGCCTTACAGTTTTACTACTGCTACCAACCCTCAAGAGGTATTACAAGCACTGATTGCCGAAAACGAAAAACGCTTGCAAGCGCAGACCTATTTACCGCGTATCGTAGTGTGCATTAGCGATGCTTATGAACTTTACCAACAATATCCTGAGCAGTGGAACGCTTTAGAAGAGAGTTTTAAACAAGGCATTCACCTCATCGGTAGTTTTACTGACTATGTGCAACAGCAGGCAACAGTAAAAAAGGTAGTCGATTTTCACAAGGTATTCGACACAATGCTTGAGTACAAACGCGATAGCACTCTGTGGTACGAGCGGATTGAGATTTTAGCACCTTTTTTTGAAGATACTATTTTTGAGAAGATAGTAGCCTTTAGAAAAGGAGAAATCTCGCAAAAACGTATTCTTATAAAAGACCCGTATAGGGTACGAGAATTAGAGAAACACATAGACAAACTTTTGAAACGGAGAAAACGCGACCGTAAACACAGCGCGAATGAAAAGCTCAGCGTTAAAACGTTTAAAGAGGCTTTGGCTAAAAGCTTGGTGTACGCTCAATTGTGTGATAGCGATGAGAAAGTGGTACTATTTTTATTTGCGATAACGCGTTTTTTTAATAGTTCAGAGCGTAGTCTTTTTGAAGAAATGCTTCTTCGCATCATTAACGAAGCTACCTATCTTACCGATGATACCCCTAAGAAAATCAGCAATGTAGCTTATGTAGATTTCTTAGAGAGAAGCGGACATTTGCTTATCAATCAAGAAGCTGTCTATAGTCGAGCCCTCAATGGCAAAATAGCCCCTTTTGTAATCGACCGCAATGAGTTTTTACCGGCTGCTTTTTCAATAGGTATCAGTCCGACAAAAATAGTTTGTCCTATATTCGATACGCTACCTAACACGGACTATCCACAACTGAGCAAGATAGTTGTAGCCCTTAGAGAGCATATAGCAACCCTTGTAGAACCTTATAATATTAAGGAAATAGCAGGAGAAGTACTACGTAAGCCAAGTTTAGCCAAAGAACTTACCCCTACAGCGCTCATTGTCGAAATAGAAAAAGTACTATCACAACAAACGTTTCAATTAATAAATAAATAGTAAAAATAACAACCCTAACGCCCTAAAATTTAACATTTTATATTTGGCATTAAGAAAAACAGTTACTAATTTTGGGGCGTTAATTTAAATCATTACAAAAGTATGAATGCAACCCAAGAATTTATTAAAACTCTTTTCAATGGAAACGAAGAGGCTTTCATTGAACATTTTGTAAAATCTTGCCTTTTTATTGAAAAAAAAGAGGTAGAGAAAAGAGCAGAAGAAATGCTAACAGATATTAGCAATAATGCTAAAATTAATATTAGGTTTGGAAAAAAATACCTTGATAAATTTGAAGCTGAACCTAAGAAGAATGCTTTAAAGAAGAAAGATAAAGCAGAAATTAAGAAAATAGCTAGCGAATACTCCTTATTCTTTAAAGATGGTAAAGTTAAAGTTGCTATTGATGGTAATGGAAATCAAACAGTTGTTACTGCTATTGAAAAAGCAACAGGTTACACTATTAATGGTAATAATAGTGATTTCTTTAATTATACCCTTTCTCACGTATGGTCTAACACTACACATAATCCTTACTATTTTAGTTCATTATGGAATATAGTGGTAATCCCTAACTACCTAAATTACATAATGGATAAACCAGAAACACAAGATCCTATAAATGGGAAAATACAAAAACTTATCAAAGCTATCTGTATTGAATTGTACCATCCTGATACTTTAATGAATAATAAAATTCAGGTAGACAAACCTTCTAAAGATTTTTTTGAATTAGCTAAAAAGGCTCATAATGAGGGTTGGATTCATTTTTTAAAAAGGAAACCAGAATCATCTTCTGAGCAAAAAATCGTTTTTGATGATTTAGAGGATAAAACCTTTGAGAAAATTAATAAGCTTAAAAACAAAGAATTTGCTTTTGAATGTCTTAAACTTATGGATGAGTATGGATTGTTAGAGGATAATCTCTCTACACTTACCAATAGACAAGAATGTAAAGAAACTTTGGGACATTATTTTCCTATCTTGCTTGAAAACACAAAGGAAAATATTAGTAACAACAAGGGTTTAGAAGATAGATATTATGTTAAACCTTTTTTTCAATACAATGGTAAAGAATACTATGTAACCAATGATTGGTATGAAAAAAAAGAAGGCAAAGCAAGTAATAGAGATAATCGTCCAATTTTTATTGATTGGATTTATTCGCTACTAAATGAATAATACTTATTCTTAACAATCAAAAAAAGAGTGATAGAAATCGTTCTATCACTCTTTTTATTTACCAATCATCCCATTCTTCCCATGCCTCTCAGCCTTCTCATTCTTCCCAGCCTTCTCATTCTTCCCATTCTTCCCATTCCTCTCAGCCTTCTCAGCCCTCCCATACACAAACCTTAAGCGAACCTTAAGCGAACCTTAAGCGAAGGATGAGCGAAGGATGAGCGAACAACAACCAATATTTCTCTCTTCTTCCTCTTTGTTAAAATTTTGCGTTTTTTGCAGCACAAAGCCTCTAAAACTGATAATCTTTCAATAAAAGACCTTTTGGCTGCTTCTCTTTTGCGTTTCTTGCAAAATAGAGAATATCACAAAATAACGCTAAATTGTTAAGGAATGTTAAATTTTAGCTTTTTTCTTGGTAGTTACGAAAGATAATGATACTTTTGGCGCATTAAAACGTATAAATGTATGGATAACACACACAAAATCGCTTTGTTTATTTTCTGTTGGCTTTTCCCTTTTTGGCTGATAGCTCAGGAAGTAACTATCAAAGGTACCGTAAAAGATGAAGACGGACTCGAGCTGCCAGGCGCGGCTATCGTCATCAAAGGTACTGCTAAGGGTATGGCTACCGATTGGAATGGTAACTTCGAGATGAAAGCTCATCAGGGCGATATCTTGGTCTTCTCAACTATCGGCTATGCGCCTAAAGAGGTAAAGGTGGGCAAGGAGCGCACGCTGCATATCGTCCTCTCTGCTGATGTGCAACAGCTCGAAGGTACTGAGGTAGTAGCAGTAGCCTATGGTACTACCGACAAAAAATCGTTTACGGGCTCTATGGCTACTATCAAGGCCGACGCTATTCAGGCCAAACAGACTACCGATGTGGCCAAAACCTTAGAAGGGGCTGTCGCAGGGGTGCAAATCTCTACCTCGTCAGGGCAACCTGGTAGTAGTTCAGCTATCCGCATCAGGGGGATAGGCTCTATCAATGCTTCAAGCGACCCGCTCATCATCTTAGATGGAGTGCCTTTCGAGGGGACGCTCAACGCTATCAACAACAGCGATATAGAGAGTGTGAACGTGCTAAAAGACGCTTCGTCTTCGGCACTCTACGGCGCACGTGGCGCTAATGGGGTGGTGCTTATCACTACCAAAAGCGGCTCTAAAGGGCGCCTATCTATCTCGGTAGATAGCAAGTTAGGCTTTAACTACCGTGGTATCCCTGAGTACGACATCATTAGCAGTCCTGGTGAATATTACGAAACCCTTTGGGCGGCGCTTTACAACCAGAATTTGTACGCTCAGAGACAAGCTGATGCCTTGGCGCGCAGCAATGCCAGCCAATCGCTTATCAATAATGTGGGGGCAGGCTATAATATCTATAATGTGGCTGATGACGAGGTGGTACTACCTACCGGAAAACTGAATCCTGCCGCTACTATCAAATATTCTGATGCGGCTACCTTCAACCAATGGGAAAAGGCTCTCTTCAATACCCGTGTGCGCAAAGAGCATAACCTGAGTATGACCAAAGGCACTGAGCATAATAGCTTCTATTTCTCTTTTGGCTATTTGGGCGATGAGGGCTATAATATGAATAGTTATTTTAACCGCTATTCTACTCGTTTTGCTTACAAAGGCGACATTACTTCTTGGCTAAAAGCCAATGCTTCTTCAATGATTACCTACACCGAAAAACAAGGTAGTACTGAGGATGGCGGCTATGATAACCCTTTTGCGTGGACACGTACCATAGCGCCTATTTATCCTATCTACGAGCACGATGCCAATGGCAATCGCTTAAATACTTACGACTATGGGGCTACCCGAAAGTTTAATGATAATACCAACCCTGTCGCTACGCAGCGCGAAAATCTAAACTACAGTCGCGATTATTATTTCAATCAGGCGCTTTCGTTAGACGCACAACTGCATAAAAATCTCACTTTTTCAGTAAATGGCAATTTTTATGCTAATTTCTATGATGTGAACTACTTCACTACTCCATTAGGGGGTGCAGGTAAGAACTATGGTGGGGCAGCTACTAAGTATAAGTCAGATAATATAGTGCTGACCTTTAACCAGCTGTTGCGTTATAGCAAAAATTGGGATAATTATGGTATAGAAGCCCTTTTTGGTCACGAAAGCTATCAGAAGCGTTTCGGTACTATAGAGGGTAGCAAGAAGAACTTCGTAGACCCCCGCAATAGCGAGTTCAATAACGCTGCGGTGCTTAGCGCACTTACCTCATACACTAATCGTTATTTTGTAGAAGGCTACTTCGGTCAGCTAAATGCTAACTATCAGCAAAAATATTACCTTTCAGCCAGTTTGCGCCGTGATGGCTCATCAGTATTTGCACCCGAAAATCGTTGGGGTACTTTCTGGTCGGTAGGGGCATCGTGGTTGCTTAGCGAAGAGAAGTTTTTAGAGAAAGTAGATTTTGTAGATTTGGTAAAACTGAAGTTAAGCTATGGAGTACAGGGTAATGACGAACTTTATTTACCTGGTGGAGGGCGCTCATACGTGCCTTATATGACCCTCTACAGCGTGAGCACCAATGGCAATACCCCTGGGCTTGTAGCCAGCTATAAAGGCAATCGCAATATCACTTGGGAAGAGAGTGGCAACCTCAATGCAGGGGTAGAATTAGCTTTCTTCAGAAACCGACTTACTTTAGAGGCTGATTACTTTGTGAAGAAAACCAACGACTTGCTGTTTAATATGCCGCTACCTGCTTCTACCGGTTTTACTTCCGAGCCGCGCAACGTAGCTGATATGCTAAACAAAGGGGTAGAGTTTTCGTTAGCGGTAACCCCTGTGCGTACCGATAAAGTGCAGTGGACGGTATCAGTAAATGGCTTGCACTATAAGAATGAAATAACGCGCCTACCTGATGAGTTGCGCGAAAAAGGATTGACACGTGGCTATCAAACACTGAAGGAAGGCGGTAGTATTTACGACTTCTATATGGTGAAATGGGGAGGGGTAAATCCTACGAATGGCGATGCCCAGTTCTATGTAAAAAATGCTACTACGGGCGAATATGAGCTGAAAGGCAGTGCAGATTACGATAGTTCGAGCAAGCAATATGCAGGCACTTCTATTCCTGACTTACAAGGGGGCTTTGGTACCACTCTTAGTGCTTATAATTTTGACCTTGCAGTACAGTTTTCTTACCAGTTAGGTGGTAAATTCTACGACTATCAGTACGCTGGACTGATGCATTCAGGCGACTTGGGTAGAACTTGGCATACTGACATTCGCAATCGTTGGACTCCTGAGAATACCACCTCAGACATTCCGCGTCTTGAATTTGCTAATCAGAAGATGCTTAATCTTTCTGACCGCTTTATGGTATCGTCAGACTATCTATCGCTCCGCAACATAAGTGTAGGTTATACTTTCTCGCGCCAGATGGTAGAGAAATTAGGACTTACCAAATTGCGCTATTATCTTACTGCTGATAATGTCTATTTATGGAGCTACCGCAAGGGCTTAGACCCTCGTACTAGCTTGTCGGGTAGTAATACGGCAGCCGTATACAGCCCTATTCGTACCGTATCAATGGGATTAACACTCACTTTTTAAAATTGCAAAAGCTATGAAAAAATATATACTTTCCACCGCTTTTTTATCACTACTTATTACAGCTTGTTCTAAGAGTGATTTCGACCCTAAGGTAGATGAATACCTCACCGACCAGCGCAAAGAGGAGCTCAAAGCCGATGTAGATACTAAAGCCAGCTTGCTACAAGTAGAGCTCAATGGTATTTATAATAATAATGTAGCACTACAGAATAGCTATCACGATTCGTTTGGGCTGAAGTCTATCCATCTATCCTTAGACCTTACAGGGCAGGATATGGTGCAAGCTTCGTATCATTGGTTCAGTTATGACTATTATTTCGATATGCGAAACGCTACCTATTCGCGAACTAGCTTTATGTGGAATTTTCTCTACCGACAAATTAGTGCTATCAACACCATTTTAGCCGATTATTTTGCTGAAGTCCCTACCGAGCAAGTACTTTATCAGAAATATGCTGAACTGAAGTCGTTAAGGGGTCTTTATTACTACTATTTGGTGAATTTGTATCAGCATTCTTATAAGGGCAACGAAACAAAATTAGGGGTGCCGCTAATGCTGAAGCCTACCGATGCCAAGTTAGCACGCGCTACAGTGGCAGAGGTGTATGCCCAAATGATAGAAGATTTATCGGTAGTAGACGATGCTCGCTTCACCATCACCGAAAGCAAAGAAGATGTCGATAAAGCCGTAGCAGCTGCTTATTTGGCTAAAGTGTATGCGCATAAAGAGGAGTGGGCAAAGGTAGCCCAATATGCCCAAATAGTGCTTAATGCAGGTGCTTTCAACTATACTTCTATGGCTGAAGTGCAAGGGGCTAAGTGGGATATTAGTAACACCTCTTGGCTCTGGGGCTACGACATCACCCAGCAAACTACCACCTCTTGGGGTTCTTTCTACTCGCATATCGACAATACCATAACACAGGGGTATGCAGGGGGAGCAGGGGCTTATAAAAATATGTATAGCAACCTCTATGCTAAAATAGCCGATACCGATGTGCGCAAGAAAATATACATCAATAGTACGCTTTTCCCTGCGATAGCCAATCGCTATAGTTTGCCCAATTATGCTAATGTAAAGTACGCTACCGACCAGCGTTTCTTGAGCGATTACTGTTTCATACGCATCGAAGATCCTTTCTTTTTGTACGTAGAGGCTTTAGTAGAGCAAAACGATTTGACTACTGCTAAAACTACCCTCGAAGATTTTATGCAGAACTATCGCGACCCCTCTTATACACTCACCGCAACTACCCAAGCGGCTATGCGCGAAGAAGTGCGCACGCAACGCCGTATAGAGCTTTGGGGTGAAGGTACCTCTTTCTTCGATTTTAAGCGTTGGCACTTAGGGGTAGACCGCAAAGAGGCAGGCAGTAATCATACTTTTAAGGTGACCGTACCTGCAGGAGATAAACGTTGGGTATACCAAATACCACAGGCTGAAATAGAATCAAACGCTAAAATGGTACAAAACGAGTAAAAGACAACCTACAACAGACTAAACAAGAACCTAAATAGACGGAGTTGCCCGAAGGAGTATTTTCTTCGGGTAACTTTTTTGTGTTTACTCTTTCACATTTCGTCTTTATTTAGTATCTTTGTCGCCATAAATGTTTTGTTATGAATAAACACCAGCTACGTGTGCAAGAAACACTGCAATATTTTACACAGAAAGATATAGGTTTGGCTTTCAGAAAATTGTTAGATTGTGCTGCCGATACGCAGCAGATGTCTATTTATGAGAAAGCCATCGCTCTGACCGATTGGAAAGAAAAACACCCTGCTGAGGTAGAAACTCTTATTGAAAAGGCTACAGTACTACTCAGAGAGATAGCCGATTGCAAGGTAACGGAACTCCCTACAGAAACGGCTGTATTAGTAGCTGAAGAGGTGCGTAAGCACTATGCTTTAGGGCGCTTTCAGTTAGGCCCTATCTCGCTTTCTATCAAAAAAGGACAAGTATATGGGTTGGTAGGCGAGAACGGCAATGGTAAAACTACTCTATTGCGCATTTTAGCACGCGACCTGTCATACGATTCGGGAGTAGTGAAATACTACTTTACTGAGCGACCTAAGAACGACTATGACCTGCGTACCAAACTTATCTACATACCCCAGCGCACCGAAAAGTGGTATGGCAGTCTGAAAGACAATCTGAAATTTACCCTTTCGAGCTATGGTATTCCGGCTGAAGAAAATGAGTTGCGCACCCTGCTTATGATTGCCCGCTTAGGGCTTTGGCAGTACCAACACTTAGACTGGAATGCCCTTTCATCAGGCTATAAGATGCGCTTTGAGTTAGCGCGTACCCTTTTGCGTCAGCCCGAAATTCTCCTGCTCGATGAGCCTTTAGGCAATTTAGACGTATTGGCACAACAGGTTATCTTAGAAGACCTGAAGATGATAGCCAATTCGGTAAATCACCCTATTGCCCTTATCCTCAGTTCGCAGCAGCTTTTTGAGGTAGAGAAAATATCAGATAAGGTAATATTCTTGCGCAATGGTCAGTATAGAGATAATGCCGAGGCAACTACTACAGAAGAGGCTATGCCGCTGATAGTCGAGATAGATACTACTAACACCCGCGAAGAATTGATGGCAGTATTCAAAGCATTTGCGCTTGAGAAACTCAACTATAACGGAGGGGTATATGTAGCGTATTTCCGTCCTAATACCGAGTATTCAGCGGTATTAGAGGCTTTGGGTAAGGCAAAGATAGACCTTACTTACATTCGCAATATATCGGCTTCTACACGTAGGTTTTTTGTAAGTTAAATATGAGGGGAGTTATGAATAAGTATTTGTTAGAGCGTTATCCTACTATTTGGAATACGCACATCGTTTGGGTACTGCCCTTAGCACTCTTGGCGCAGGTGTTGTTTTTTATAGGCGGTTTTTGTCTTATAAATGACGATATGCTCAAAGATAGCTACTACAGTATCTACAGCAGCTACGAAGGGATACCCTTAATACTAAATCTTATTGTGAGTGTGCTGTTGTTAGTAGGTTGGCTTATCTATCTGTTTCGCAATAATGCCTTGCAGCATTTTTATCCGTTAAAGGCACGACAACTCTTTGGGCAGTTCGTTTGTTTTTTTCTGACTATACTGCTCTCTATCTCATTGATAGTACCGTTTTTAGCAGGTCAGAAAGCAAAGGTACACTGGCGGTATACCGATAGCTATATAGACGAAGTGCTACAGTACTATCCAGAGGATTACCAGATGTACGACTATACCGACTATTATCCGCAAGAGCAGGTAGAAGAGTATTACATAGCCCAAAATGCCCAACGGCTTAAAGAAACAGATTTTAAATATTGTGTATATGAGCCATTACAAATGTTTGTAATATTGTCGTTTTTTATGGCGATGGTGCTTTTCTGCATACGTGCTACGGGGCTCCGCACTTTTTTGTTTTCGGTAGTCTTTTCGGGGGTACTGAGTCTGTTAGTCACGATGCTGGCAATACTCTTTATTCCACTAACCGAGTTTACCTCTTATTACGATGAAGAATGCGCAATGGGGCTCTTTCTGCTTACCTATGTAGTTGTGTTAGTGCTTTCACTCAAGCTGCAGGGCAAGATACGCAAGCTCTTCAGTGGGGTGCTGCTAAATGTATCGATAACATTTTTTGGCTTAGCATTTTTCTTTTTAGGGTATCTATTAATAAAGTCAGCCTATCACTTTATCTATTTAGCCTCTATATCAGAAGACCACTATGATTACAATACATTCAATACGCTATCAGATGGGTTAGATTTTTTCACAGAGCCTTATCATTGGGGGTATTACCTATTACAATGGTTATTTGTGTTGGTGGTAATGGCTTTTACCGCCCTATACACAAAAGCAGTGCTGCGCTGGAAGGCATTGCCCGAATAACAAGTTATTAAACAAATGAAGAAAATAGAACAATATTTATTAGAGCGTTATCCGTCTCTGTGGAATACCAAAATAGTGTGGCTATTGGGCATTGCCTTCTGTGCGCACTTGTTTTTCTTTCTGTTTGGCTTCTTTTCGGTGAATGAAGAAGACTTTAGTACAAAATATTTTGGTACAATAGAAAAATTCTTTCCGATAGCCTTTTTGCTCAATTTTGTCATTTCTACTTTGCTGTTGGTAGGCTGGTTAGTGCAGATGAGCAAAAACAACGCCTTTAAGCATTTTTACCCCAGTAATGCGCTCAAACTCTTCGGGCAGTTCGTACAGTATTTTCTGATAGTTTTTGCCTCTATTTCGTTTTTTATATCGTTTGTGATGGGCGAAGACGTACGTTTTAGGTGTCATTACTCGTCTTCGTATGTAGCGTCACTTAAGCTACAATACCCTACGATAGAAAACAAAATGAACTACGATGACCCTCAGCTACAAGAGGCGTATTACGTTATTACAAATGCTGAAAATAAAATAGGAGTAGTAAAGATATTAGGCTATCTTGATATTTTTATGATGATAGCCCTCTTCTTTTCGCTGATAGTATTTTGTGTGAGGGTCACTAATGTGCGTTCATTTCTTTTTGGTATTGTCTTTTCGCACGTGCTGGCACTGCTTTTGGCTATCCTCTCAGTAATAACAGTCTTTGCCATAGGCGGCGATTCGGTAGCGTGGTTGTACATACTAACCGCTTATCTGATGATATTTGCCTCAGTATACCTATTAGGGCATATCAGCAAGCTGCATTCGGCTATCCTCATCAACTTTTCGCTTATTGTATTTGTACCCGCTTGCTACAGCACCCTATTGCTAATAGAGGGACGACTGTTGCCAAGTGGGTTGCCTACTAATTATGTAGTATTAGCAGCTACTTTCGTGTTTATATATTTCTATTCTAGGGTATTGCACCAGTGGAAGGCAGGAGCGGAATAATGATAAATGGTAAAAAATAGATTTAATTAAAATTTGGTATATAAATATCTTTTTTAGTTGCTAATTGGCGAAAAATTAGTACCTTTGCCGCACTAAAAAACTTAATAATAATTATAACATATGTCAAAAACAAAGTACACCAGAACGCAAACTAGTTTGCACCCTGAAATTATCGACCTTCTTAACGAACAAGTAAGTAAAGAAGCAGAAGCAAGTTCGCTTTATTTAGCAATGGCTTCTTGGGCAGAATACAATGGTTACTCACGCAGTGCTGAGTTTTTCTATAACCACGCTGTAGAAGAGAGAGACCATATGATGAAAATCTTCCGTTTCCTTAACGAAAACGGAGCTCGTGCTTTCGCTCCTAAAGTAGGAGAAGTACAACAAGAATTCGGTTCACTAAAAGAAGTATACGAAAAAACTTTAGAGCACGAAATAAAAGTAACTCAGTCTATTTTTGCTATTTTCAAGAAAGCGCGTCAGTCAGACGATTATGCTTCAGAAAACTTCTTGCAATGGTTTGTACAAGAGCAATTAGAAGAAGAACGCTTAGTACACTCTATCTTAGACCTATTTGAGTTTTACAATGATAACGACTCGCCTATCGCGCTCAAACTTATCGACGAACGTATACCATTAGAACAAGAATAATGATTTTAGTAACTGGCGGAACGGGGCAAATAGGCAGCCGCTTGCTTTTGAATCTTACGAAAAATAAGGCGTATAAAGTGAGGGCTATCTACCGCAATACCCAATCGCTTGAGAAAATCAGACAATTATTTGTAAAACACAGCGATAGTGGCACCGCTCAGTTTGACACTATCGAATGGATACAAGCAGACTTAAGTAACATCCCCGCACTTGAAAAAGCGTTCGAGGGTGTTACTTTCGTTTTTCATTGTGCTGGTTTAATCTCGTTTCAGCCCCAAGATTTTGATAAACTTATAGAGGTGAACGTACAGGGCACTGCCAATATAGTAAACCTCAGTATTGACTTTGGGGTGAAAAAACTCTGCTATGTAAGTTCGGTAGCTACTCTTTCAACCTTGCCTCATACCCCTATAGACGAAGAAAACGATTGGAACAACGAAGATAACAATACCGATTACGCTATCAGTAAACACGGAGCAGAGATGGAGGTCTGGCGTGGCTCGCAAGAGGGGTTGCCGGTAGTAATAGTAAACCCCTCAGTAGTGTTAGGGGGCGATTTTACTGACAGGGGCTCAGGCTTGTTGTACAAAAAAGTAGCCGATGGATTGCGCTATTATCCGGCTGGTGCTACAGGTTTTGTAGGGGTAGATGATGTAGTGTGCGCTATGGTGCAGCTACAATTTTCTGAAGTAGACGGCGAGCGCTTTGTACTAAATGCTGAAAACCTGACTTATAAAGCTGTTTTAGAGCGTATAGCTGAACAATTAGGGGTAAAAGCCCCTACTAAGCGTGTGTCGCATCAGATGTTGCGCTTCTTGGCGCGCCTCGATGGAGTATTGAGCTTTTTGCACCTTAAGAAGCGTACCCTTACTCTTGCCTCTGCCGATGCGCTAGGCACAGTAACCACTTATAACGGCGAGAAGATAAAGAAGTATATCGATTTTAACTACGAATAAAAAACAACAAATAAATATCTATAAAACAAACACTTACAAAACAAGTGGTAAGTATCGTGGTAAGTTTAACTACAAAATTTTTTTATCCATCTGTTTTATGATAGCACGAACAAGGCTTTCGCTTACCTTGAAGTGCTCAGATATATTTGTATAACGCTCCATCTTTGGGGCGTTACTTTTTTGAAATGCTTCATAAATCTCAAGGTCACGAAATATTTCACACGCAACCCTACCTCCGTGCTTGTATATCAAGCGAAGGTCATTCTCCATAGGTTTTAATTTTTCGTATACATTCATAGTTATTCCCATTTATTAAGTTCGCACCCTTTTTCATCTTGTCGTAGCAAGGTTGATAGCGGACACCCGCACGCCTTGCACTTCATACCCTTAACCTCTTTAAGAGTGTAATCTTCCATTAGCTGTTGGTATGTACCCTTCTTAGCCATAGGACAACCAGCGCATATCTTCGCTCGTTCCTTTGCCTTTGCTTCCATTTCAGGGTTGGGGAATATATAGTTCTCCCAACCCTTTAATATTGCTTTTAGTTTAATCATATACTTGCTGACCTCCTTGCAAACTCGTTATCGCTAATTCGTAGGGCGCTCTCTGTTAGCCCCGTAGTTGTGCCTAATGTAGCACCCTCGTACGCCCCTTGCATTGCGCCCTCAAGGCTACCCGCGCGCGCACCCTCGTACGCCCCTGCTTGTGCTCCTTGCTGTGTGCCCTGCATTGCACCCTCTCTAATAGCATTCATCATTTTATCAAAATCAATCTTTAATTCCTTTATCTCAGTTTGTACAGGGGTAGGCTGCTTAATCACGCCCCCTGCTGCCATATACACAGGGTTATAACTACCATAACCAGCACTCTTATTAATAGCCTCCAATACTGGGAAGTACATAGCCGTTGCGCGTTTGTTTATGATATACTCCCCTCCTTCAGCCTCGAAGCCTCCACGACCTGCAACTGTAAAAGGAACTCCTCCTGATGCGTGGCTTTTACCTACTATCAGACCACCGGCCTCGTATTTATCAGTCTCTGTGCTTACTATCTTTTGCACGTTTGCCATACCAGCCGCTAATGTTATTGCTGCTGTTACTGCTCCCATAGGCATACCCTGCGAAATTGCTTTTGATACACCCAAATAAGTATTTATGGTAGCCTCTGCAATGGCTGCTGCCTTGCTTAACGCGGTATGTTCGCCTGTCATTCCTTTTATCTGCCCTAATACCGATTGCGTTAATGCTAGTTTGCTCTCCTCTGTTTTCTTTTTTAGGTCAAGTTCCTCTTTTGCTTGCTTTCTGATTAGCAAATTCAACTGATTATAGTACATTTCGTGCGAAATCTTATTGTTAGCAAGGTTTTCATCAAGTTCCTCCCTTTCTTTTTCGTGCTTTTGCCTCAATTGTTCCGCCTCAATCTCCCATTCTGTAGCCCCTTGCTCTTGCAAAGTCATTAGTTTGTCAGCAAAATCAAAATCACGTTGCGCTTTTTCAGCCTCTTTTTGGATATTCCTGTTATTTTCGTCCTCTTTTTCCTGCTTCACCTTCAGTTCTTGCAGTTTGCCCTGATAATCAGCCTTTAATTCCTGCAACTTCTCCTGATGCTCCTCCTCTGCATTATAGTCCCAGTCGTGCATTTCCTGCTTCAGTTGCTTTTCTTTCTCTAATGCTTCTACTTTTTTCTGATAAATAGCCTCCTGCAAAGCCTCCTCTGTGTTAAACTTATCAGCATTGAGCATCTCGTACTGCTCCGCCTCTTTCTGTACCGCCTCAATCGTTAGTTCGTTCCTTACTTTCAGGTAGTCCTGCTCAATATCACGCTTCTGCTTCTCATACTCCCTTTGCTTTATTAGCCCTTTAGTCTTTTCTGTCTCTAATATAGCGAGGCGGTCTCTCATACCCTTCTCCTCAATATCGAGGCGTTCCTGTAGGGACTTTGCTACCGCTGAATTAGTTTTTACATAATCCTCTATCGCCTCCTTTTGCCACTTCAATTCCTCCTCTAACCTCTTACGTGCTTTATCTAACGCCTCCTTATTCTTTGCCTCTCTGTCCTTATTTATAGAGTTAAGTACCTTTGTTTGCGCTATTTCGCTCTGTATCTGTTCTGCCTTTGCTTTGTTGTTTTCTGCCTTTTTTCTCTCCAAATCAGCGCGCTCAGCATCGCTCGTATCATTGCTTTGTTGCTGCAGTTCCATTCGCTCTATCTCCAAGTTATTGCGATCTGTTACTAACTTGTTAATCTGCTTCTGTATCTCAATGCTCTTCTTAGCAGCAGCCTCCCTCTCACTAATCGTTTTGCTTGTGTCCCTTGCTATCTGATTTTGTTCTGCAAACTCCAACTTCAAAGCCTCCGACTGCTTAACAAAATCAGCCTCCGAACTCGCTAACTTTACACCTATCTCTTCAATTCGTTGCCCTCGTTTGATAGCCTCGCCCATAGTAGCCTTAATGTTGCCTGCTATGTTCTTCATCTCGCCTCCTAATTCGCTAAATTTTCCATTAGCATCTGATGCAGCCTTGCCCATCTCTTTGGCTTTATTAACCAAATCTTGTGTTGGTTTCTTAACCTCTTCCCACGCTCCTTCAAAATCTCCCGTTATTACCTTGCTAAGTCCTTTCACTACCCCTATTACTTGCTTTAAAGGCGTTATTAAGAAAGTGCCGATAAGTTCCCCCACTTTCTCGATAGGTTGCCACGCCGCTTGAAATGCTCCTACCATCGGGTGTGTGATAGCCTCCAATAAGTACTTACCAAAGTTTTGCACTACCCCGATGAGTGTTTGAAAAACCACTTTAAGAGGCGTTAGCACCTTATTCACCTTGTCGATGCCTTCCTGTGTGCTGGTGAAGTACGCAATCAAAGAGCCTAATGCTACCACCAACGCCCCTATACCCGTGCTTATAACCGCCCCTCTTAGTATTTTCATAGCCAGCGAAGTCTTGCTTGTAGCAACAGCAGCAGCATTCATTGCTGGTGCTGCTAATCTTCCTGTTTGTACAAAATTCACAAACGGATTAGCAAGTGCTATTATCTGCACTTTCATTGTGTTAAAGTTATTAATAACGCTATTCATTGAGGTTCCGAATGCTTGATTATCCCCAATAGCATCTAATATCGCCTGCCTGTAGTTCCCTACATCTACCTGATTATTGCCAATGCTCTTTTGCAACTCCTTATACTTCTTATCCTGCTCCTGAATAACCGCTAACAGTTTGCCTCCTACATTAGCTTTTTCACGCTCCTCTTCGCTCAATTGCTGGTAGATTAGTTTATTCTGTGATAGGGCAGCGCTCAACTCTTTTATTGAGCCTTTCATTATCTCATTCTGTTTCATCTTTGTAGCCTCTGTACTAATATGGTTTTTTACCAGCGTATCATATACTCGCAACTCATCACGGTTCACTTTCTGAATAGCCGTCAATTCCGATACCTTGCGAGTGTACTCCTGCACCGATATATCTCCCTTATCAAACTGCCCTTTCAGTTCTTTCAGTTCACCACCAATCTCCATCAGCTTTTGTCTCACCTCTGCACTCTTACCAATCAGTGCGTCTACATCAATATCTACCTGTGCTATATTTATTCTTTCCATATCGTTATTTATTTCTAATTATCTAATCTTAATCATCTCTACCTCTGCCATACCTTCTGTTTTATATTTTATCTTATTAGGCATAAAGTAACTCCCCAACTGCTGTATGTATATCCTACTGAAGAATGAAAACTCCATTATATCTATCTCACTCAAATTTATTTCCGCCGTTACACAGTACATTCGCTCCACTACTCTCGGCAAATCCTTGTAGTAAGTATTTAGAAGGTTGTCCCATCTGAAAGGCTCAAAGTTAGGCACAAAATATCGTTCCACACCACCGCCTTCTTCCTTTGCTCTCAAAGAAAAAGTTACTTCATTTTTTACCTCCTTAGTAGCGTACACGTGCCATCGTCCTGTTTTCTCCTTATACTCCGTTTCAGTTGTCCCGTCCTCTTTCTTTTTTACCTCCTTAGTAAAAAACTCCATCACATCCATTCCGTTCTCCTTGTCATTCAGAGGACTAAAAAACTTACTACTAAAATCCTTTCTATCATCAAGTACCTTGTCGTCAAAGTGTATTACCCCATCATTATTCCTTTGCTTATAATCGTTCTCCTCGTCGTATTTCTTATAAAGAAAATTATTCTTCTGCCCGTAGTTCGCACTATGATACTTCACCTCCTTCACTCTTACGAATTTGCTACTCCAATCTATCACAGTAGCATTCACCCTTTCTGATAAGGTGAAGAAGTCGTATACCCCCGTTTGCCTATCTCTGATGGGCGTCAAAGAGAATAATTTAAATACCTCCTTAAATAAGTCTGTCAAAGCAAAGTCCGACACAAGTACTGATAAATTGTCATTCCCTTTTATCTTTTCGATTTTAAATGTAGATTTATCAACATATACTTGTCCATAATCATCAGCATCCTTTAACATTGAGAAAAGATATATACGGTCTCCTTTTTGAAAATAAAAAGTTTTAGCAAAATTCATATTTTCCCACCCTTGTTTAGGTACATTTATTTCCTCTTCCCATACTTGAGGCGAGGCTAATCCGAAAACAATAGTTAAAAATCCGTTACGCTCATTGATGGTTTCCATCTTGTCAAAGTGAAAACTAACCTTATAATAACCGTCCTCTTCTATAACATAAGGATAACCTCTGCTTTCGTGCACCATATGCATCTTATTATCATATATACCCTTAAGGAATGCTATCTTATAATATCTCTTTTCGGCAGAAAAACCTCCTTCAACCTTAAGCACTTCCTTTTCTACAACATCATTATATTTTATATTAGAAGAAGCAATGTAAGCATTCTTCCAATCAAACGTATTAAACGTTGCGCCCCTAAACCTAAAACCACTATCTTGCTGCACCAACCTAAACACCCTATCCAAACTGATAGAAAGAGGCGTATTATCAAACCTATATACTTGTAATACGCCGTTTTCGTCCCTATTTTCAGCATCATCACCATAATTTCCTACCAAATATATAAGTTCCCTCGCACCTATGCCGTCCTCTCTGTGCGCTCTTACTATCTTATCCAATGATCGCTCAGCACTTCCATCAATAAGTCTATTCACCCCCTTAATATCCCTATTCATAAGGTATTGATACAATTCAACCCCGCTATCCTTAAACTCAAATATATAAGCATCATCACGTACTCCTATCAGATACCCATTACCTCTACCTACTATCAGCATCCCATTCACATAATAATCTACCTTATAAACCCTATAAGCCCCACTATTATCACCTTCAGACATTTCTGCGAAGTCAAAAATAAGACGATTGGCAGCCGTTATAGGTAAATACATCGTTTCCGAGTAGCCTACCTCACGCGTTTCAAAATTAAACATATCATTCACTTGAAGAGTGTAGGTAAATGCGTTATTGTTTAATTCTGCCTTATTGTTATCTATATATAGTTCTATCATAACTCTCTTATTGTTCTTAATGGTTCAAATTCAATTGTTACTCCAAAGGCGTGGACAGATTGTTTGTTAATATCAAACTTATGAGTACCTTCTACTATCACAACCCTTTCCCATTCGCCTAAATCACCATCTCTACCTTCTCTATATATGTAAGCGTGGCTACTACTTAATAAACTCTGCAATTCATCTAATTCTCCCTCCATTACCGGAATATTGCTCTTAAGCGTCCACCTCTTAACAGCCGTACTACCTAGTGAGTGTAATAACGAAAGTTTGTCACCATACCCTATCCTCCTGCCTCTCACAATCTGACCTAATTGCTTAGTCTTTATCTCTTCTGTGTATTCACTAGAAAACAACCAATGACTAATTGTGCCAGCTGCATTTCTCCAAGCGATGAATATTCCGCAGTCGTCTATCACTCTATCAATGTACTTATAATTTTCTAAATCAATACTCTTGTATTCTACTTCATAATCATCACCTCCCTTATGTATAAATTCTGTCACAGTACAATCTTGCGGATACCTTCTAAATAAAGTTGTATATTCTCCATTACGACTTGCAAAATCCTTACATACCCTTCTGCCTTCCTTAATATATCCTTTTATAGTAGAAAATGTAGCGGGAAAAATATTAAACTTCTCCTTCAATACGCTACCTACTCCTGTCAATTCTTTAATCTCGTTACCTTCTTTATAGGTAGCGCTTGCTTCTATCTCTATAGGTACTCTATACCCTCGAAGTGTATCAGCAATTTTTTCATATGAGTAGAAGGCAGTCTTAAATACAGCGTCCATATTAATTTCTACTATATAGTCACTATCGCTAATGTACAAGAAATGCTTCTTTATTTCAACTGTTCTTTTCTCAAAACTAACCCCTTTTTCAATGAAAAAGGTCGCCCTAATGGTAATTACCCCATCATTACGAAGCTTATCAACCTCTTCACTACTTAATGAAATCCTCAATGGAACTCCGCTGAAAGCCCCCCAATATTCTATTGTTAAAAATGTCATATTAAAATTGTTTTAAAAAGTTAATAATCTCACTTGTAAAAGCCCCTATATAGCCCTCACCTACCTTGTCTATTATATGTTGCACCCTCTCAGGTGTTATTACTTCGTCTATAAATGCTGGTTTACCATTGTTTTGACTTCTCTTCGTTCCCTCTCTTGCTATCTTCTTAGCAATCGCCCACGCTAACCCCGATACCTTCATCTTGCTTTCTATTGGCTGAATGCCCCTCGCTCTTATCCATTGCTCAATTGCAGCAATAGGCGGCAAATTCCCCGCCTTGCGCCCGTGCTGCATATAGTACGTATATCCTTCACCCGAAATCGTACCCTTCAGCAATCCTGCTACCTCATCAGTTTGCACCTGCAACGATTGCTCCCACGCGCCACTGGCTTTCATCCCCAATTCCTCATATCTGCGTATTAGGTCATCTTTCAGAGCCTCCAACTCCTTATGCAATATCTCAATAGGCTGTTTCATCTTTTATTCGCTTATCGCTACCTGATAATTAACGATTACCCCATCAAAGTTATTACTGAACTGATTAATAACCTCAATGATACGCCACGAAGCAATCGAGTAATCCCCGCAAAAGGCATTCGCAATCTTCATTACCTCCTCTTTGCAAGGCTTAATATATTGCTCGTATTTGCCATCGTTAGCATCATTCCCCATCTGACTATCGTATACCCTATCAAAATCAGAATGCTTAAGCAGCATAAACCTTCCTGAATAAGTACGCTTTATAGGTACAGAGTAGTCGTCAAACGTTATAGACACTTCAGGCACATCAAGAAACAAATAAAACTCCTTCCCCGATTGCCCTTCTAAGTTGTTGTAATCCTGCCTTCCGTACTCAAATGCCCATCCGTTATTGTTTGCTATCTGTTGTAATATCTCTTTCATATCCTATTTATTTGCCATTAACTTCTGAAATCTATTCTGTATATTCGCTTGTGTTGCTCTATACCACAAGATATAATGCACCTCCAAATAATTGAGCCTCTCAATATCGTTGTATCTAAGAATATTACCACCAGCAAGGCTATCAATCATCGGCAAGTCGCCAAACATCTCTAACTCCTTAACCCCTGCATCTTGTAGTCTACCATCATATTCTGTAGGCTCTACCTTCCAATGATGATGCTCTAACCTCATCACCCTATCTACTTCATTAGTGATAAACTTCATACAACGGTAAAACAGCACTACGCTCATCTTCATCATATCCTTCTTAGTACACTTATAAACCAACTCAAAAGCATTCATTAGTCCCTCAGTTGTACCTCGCATCACCTCCCTTTTTATCGTATTTACATCGCCAAAGGTCAATTCGGTAATACTATCTTTTACCCCGTGTGTACGTTTCTTAAACCAACGCTTACAAGTGTAGTTAGATAGAGGTTTTAAGACTTTCAGAGCGGGCAATAATTCCTTTTGTTGCTCTTCAGATAATTGTATAAAGTCGTATAGTGTCATCTTCTGAATATAGGTTTAAATGTTTTTCTCGGCTTCAAATCAAAATACTCTCTCATTAGCAGCATATCCCTATAGTCAGGGCTTCGTCCTATTGCTTGTTTAACAGTATCTTTGTTTATTACAGACAATTTTTGACCGTCTTTATTATCACTTTTGATTTGCTCCAATTCTTCAGTAATCATCTCCTTAGTGCGTTCTGATAGTTCAGCACTAATGTATATATCATTGCTATTGATACGCTCGGCTAATCTGTATAAGCATTGTGTTTGTAAGTTTTTGTAATTAGTAGGTTGCCCATTCTCTTCAAGCGGGGTGCTGTTATTCTTAAAGCCTACGATGCCCGTATTATCTACCACACCGCCTCCTACACCGTCCTCATCCGCAATGCAATTACCCTTAGGGATATTATACTTCATTCGCAACGTATTAATGAGTACTTGTATCTCTGTGGTTGCTGAAGTAGCCATTGTGTGTATCTCTATCAGTTCCCAGCCTCTCCAAACACCTATAACACACAAATCCGAACCAAAGCGGGCAATATCGGCTGTTAGGTACATAGTGCTATCTTGTGCTATTTGGTCGTTGCCAAATACTGCTAATATCTTATCGTAATCACATAACGCATTCGGATCATCATCATACTCCCATAGCCCGTGCAATAATCGCTGCTTCTCTGGCCCTCGTAATGTGCTCTCCAAATTCTGAATGTACTCTTTAGGTAGCATCTTATTATCGTATGGTAACGCCTGAATGAAAGCCCTTCGTGCGCTCAAAGTACCCTCCTTGTAAGGAGTATAAAACTCTTTATACAGAAAATTCTTAGAAGGGTTAGCAGTTATCAGCAATTTGCCTTTCAAATTGTACTCTCTATTTTTCCACCGCCCTATTGATATTTTAAGGTTCGAATAGCTATCATAATCAAACTCCCCGCCCTCTTCTATCCAACCGCGTGTAAATTGCATTGAGCCTAATCGCTGATATTGAGGGTCGCTTGGTAAATACTTACAATCTAACAGTAATACCCGTGAACCATTATGCAATTCAAAATAGTTATCCTGCCCATTGTACTTATACGCATCTTGCGGTATACCCCACCCATTCAGCACCTCGTGAATGCTCGGTATGGTGAACCGTCTCAAATCATTAAGTTGTTTCCGTGCTATAAAGTATTGAGTACCTGCATACATTAGAGCATCGGCAAATATCAGTGAGCACCCTATAAATGATTTACCGCCCCCTTTTGCGCCTCCATATAACACCTCATCAACCTCATCATTAGCCCACGCTTTGCCGCATTCCTTCTGTTTATCATTCCCATTGCTGTTAAACTCAAGTACTACATTCTTCATTTACTTAATTATTATCCCAGTTACTTGAAAAGGCTGCAAATCTTTGCCATCCTTCCCTGTTACCTCCTGCTTAACCGGAGCGTCCCATCCCTCCATTTTAGATAGTTGTGCAATCGCTGAAATACGCTCTCTATATGAAGGAATAAACTTCTCCCCATCAATTCTAATTCCTTTACCTCTTGCTATATCAGCGAGTATATTCAGAGCGTCCATTTTTGCAAATAAGTCTTTTTTACGCTCTTCTACCTCTGCGCTTATCAATTGCTTTGATACTTCCTCATTAATCGTTTTTTGCCACTCTTTCAGTCCTTTTTGGGCTTGTTTCCAGTCCTTATCAAAGGTAGTTTTGCCTTTACCCCACTTTACCTCATATTTACCCCACATTTCCCCATACGACAATAGAGGAGACTTTTTGAGTTCCTCTAATATCCATTGTTGTCTATATTGTGGGGTGTTATTCATACTATAATACTTTTATAAAATTCAAAAAAGGTTCTTTTACACAGCTTGAAAGTTCAATGTAATAAGTGTTTTCTTCAGGGAATGTGTGTATCGCAAAATGTGACTCTGATAAGAGGATCAACATTGTATATCCTTGTGGAGTAAATACTTTTTCTATTTCTCCACAAATACCAAAACCACAATTAGACAATTTCTCTTTGTACTCATTCATTAGTTCTTGGTTGCTTTTATTGTTCAATTCTTTCCAAAAGGAAATGTTATACATCGTCGCTTTCATAATCTTCTCTTACTTCTATTATTGGAAAATTCTTCTGAATGTTATTAGGATTGCCTTTGTAAAACACCAATACGTTTTCATGTGTCTTTACAACTTTTCTATTTTTCATGTTATTTCTCGCCCGAAGGACTGCACTCCCAATAGGTTGAACTAATATTAATTCATTATACAAGTTCATTCCATTTCTAATAAATATCTTTTTTATGTCTCCTATAAAATCGTAATAATATCCTCTTTTATCACGAATATCACCAACCGTTATACAGGCAAACCTATCATCTTTTAAACATTTGATTGCGTTTGAAAAAGCTGTATTAAGTATTGCTATGAAATCAGAATATTCTTTTTGATTACTTGCATCGTTTTCTAAGTCAGAATATACTTCTAAATTAAAATAAGGGGGGCAGCTAAATAATAAATCTTGTGATTTTTCTTCTATATGATTAAGTATATTTCTTCCGTCATCACAGATGTATTTTGCGCTCATCCCTTTTGTCCTTTCGTTGTTAAAATTCGCTTGTTCCTCTCTTAGTTCTATTCCTATAAATTGATTTCCTAAATAAGAGGATACAAAACCGAATACAGTATCTCCCGCAAAACAATCAAATGTTTTACATTTAGGAAAGCCAAACCATTTGACAACTATTTCAGCCAAACACCCATCTAATAAAGACACTCCATTTTCTATGAAACTCTTACCGTACCTCTCTTGGTTAAAAGATTTAGCGTTTGCCCCACCCTTACCATTGTTTTCTCTTGCTGTCCCATAGTCACCAATTATATCTTTCCAATATCTTTTTCGCTCTACCCAATAACCTTGTCTTGTGTCTAAAACAGAAAAAGGAGGTACTAAAAAATCTTTACTTAATTCTCGATGTATGTCTAATTCCTTATCTTTAGATACTTCATTATACGTACATTCTTCCTCTTCTATCTCAATGCCTAATTCCTCTAACTCAAACCCATACTCCTCTGCTACCGCTTCTACCTCCTCAAGGTCAATGTTGTAGTTTTGATGTGCCGTAGTGTTTGCTAATATTTGTGCCTTGTAGTAGGTATCTGTATCGTCTTCTATATCGTTGCGCACAATTACAGGGTACTCGTTATCAGCAAGGGTTATTTCCTTCGGCACAAGTCCTTTTTCATCGAACTTCTCCTTTCGTGCGTGTCCTGAAATGATTGTCCCTTGCTTGGTTACTGATATACTCTCAATCACTCCCACCTCATCGATAGAGGAACTAAGTAGTTCCATACCCTTTTCTGTGTGCTTGTTTGTGTTTCTCTTACTTGGTTTTATACGTATCATTTAGATATATAATTTAACAGTGTTTTTTGTATATAATTTTCTTGAAAAATTGTATTTTGCTATTTATGTATTTGATTTTCTACTAATTTCTGAAACTCCTCAAAGGTATAGCATACAGCGTAGGTATGCCCCAATGTGATGGCTTTATTCTGAAAGTCCTTTTGGTTTTGCGTTTGGCGATTGCCTTTTACTTTCATTTCGATATAGAGGCTTTTGCCTTGTGGAAGTAACACTACCAAGTCGGCTACCCCTGATAATACGCCCTCTGCCTTGAGGCGTTGCGCTTCACGCACGTTGCGACTGCCTCCGTTAGGAACGGCATATATAACGAGGTGCGGGTATTGGTATCTAAACCATCGTACGCAGGCGGTTTGGAGTGTGCTTTCTTGGTGTTTCATAAGGTTTATTTTGTTTCAAATATTTCTCTTAACACTTCAGTAGGATAACTTTTAACGAAGCCGTATTTGGCATCGTATTCATTGCCCATAGGTATAGAACGTTGTACGCATATTTTTGCGGCTTTTCTCCCTAATGAGATAGCTAACTGCAAGGGCACTCTTTTGCCTATGATATTGCTGTATCCTGATATGGTAAAATAGTCTTCGTTTTTGGTGGTGATTTTAGCTTCTATCTTGGTGAGACGCTCATTTTGCAAGGCTATTTGCTCGGCTTGTGCTTGTTGTGCTTTTTCTAAGGCTATCATTCCTTGTGCTTGCGCCATTAGTATTTCTCCTGCTGTCATTGGTTTGTTTGCTTCCTCAAAGCGTTCCAACCACGCTACTACACGCTTGCGAACAAATTTACTTTCACGAAGTAGCACTTGCTTTCCTTGTGCGATAGTGAGTTCAAAATAAGGGTCTTCTTTACTACCTCCATTAGGTAACTGTCTGATTTTAAACAAGGGCTGAATTTTTAGCTCTCGTATTTCCTCTTCAAATTCATCACGAATGATGGCTAACAGGTTCTTGTGCAATAGTTCCGTCTCTTTGCCTTCTTCTTTTCTGAAAAGGTTGATTTGCTCCACAAGTTCGAGGCTTGTAATAGTCTTTTTGGGTGTAATTCCTTGTGATGAGAGTATTAGGGTATTCATTATAATTTATTACATTACAATTTCGGCTGCAAAGGTACGAAAAACTTTAAACTATTCCTACAAAAAAATGATATAATTATTTGTGTACCAGCATTTTGCATAGTTATTTTACATAGTCATTTTGACGGGGCAAAACGGCTGTTAATATGAAAGCCGTTAATGTAATACTAACGGCTTTCTATTAAGTGATTGTTATTATTCCTGCTCTATCTCATACATTATAGGCATTCCTATTTTGGTAGCGATGTAGTGCTCGATACACGCGCCCTTGCTATCTTGCCACCCTTGTAGCATATAGATAGCCTTGCATTGTAGCAGGTCGGCAATATCTTTAAGCATATGCGCTTCCCAGCTGTCGTGCTCTGATAGTCCGTTTTCTAAGGGGTTCACTGGTTCAACGCCTATTCTTTTCATTGCTTTGGCTACGGATGCAAAGCGTTTGCGGGTTTCGGTAAGGTCTGTACCGCTAATCTTTCCTGATATGTAGATTTTCATATTCTCAACTTTTTGACTATTGCTTGTATTTGCTCCTTGAGTTGGGTGCGTGTACATGTATTGTCTATGATAAAGTGAAAATCACTATCAGGCACATCGTCAAGGTCTATTTCGGAAGGGTGGGTATCCATATTGCCCATTCTGCATTTCACACGGATAAAGACAGGGGCAAGCGGTTTCATCTTCTCATATTCCGCTTTGAAGCGCATATCTGTGATAATCACCCTTGGAAATTCGTAATTCTCATACGCCAATCGCTTTAGCATTAGTTTAGCGAATATATCCTCCCCAAGTAGTTCCTTGTAAAAGTCGGCTGTCTTTCGGTATAGCTCCCTTATGGTTAGGTTGCTCTCTATGCCATTGACATCTACTAATCGGCTTTCCTTGTAAAGGTCTAATGTGTAGGGTGTCTGTCCTGTCACTTGGGACACTATCTTTTTGACAGGCTCGGCAAAGGCTCTTAGTTCGTATTTACGTTGGGTGTAATCGTTGAACAGATTAGCCACGGTATCCTTTCCTACTCTTTTCTTTCCTGATAGGACAATGAGTTTTTTATTCATAGTTGTTCACTTTTATAAATTTCAATTAGTTTGTATACAAGTTTTTCACGTGCTTCTTCGTAGGTTTTATAATATTCTTCAGGGACTGCAACATATTCCTGACAGCTATTAATTTCGTAGTAGAATCGAAATTCTTCTACATTACCCACCATTACAGAATAAGTATGTAATGTGCTGTGATAACCTTTGCTTCTGAACCATTCAAAAACTTGTTCCCAAGTGGGGATAGAAATACATTTCTTATCTCTATTAAAGTTTTCTTCTTTAAATGCAGATATATAAAAATGTAAATATCCTTGCGCTTCTCCTTCATCATAGTAACTATTTGTTTCTATAGTAATATCAAAGTCGTGTTCGTAATAATGAAATAATGTAGGCTCATCAAACCCTATTTCTTTGATTTGTTGGGCTATATCTAAGGGTACAAGCCAACTGGGGTAATTTTTGGCATTCATTTTCTTGTTATTAGTGTTATCTTTAAACAAATCATCAATGTTCAAATTATCAATATTACCTAAAATAATTTGTTCTTTAACTACTGCGCCTGTATTATTAATATTTTGTATCATTTGTTTTTCCATTTTTGATAAATTTTCCGTTAATAATTTTGCCTTTTCTGTTTTTGATTTCGTTGTAGGCGATATTTAGGCACTGCTTAAGGGTGGTATTTTCTAAGAAAGCTATATCATCTAAATAACCAATTATAGTAATGATTTCATAAAAATACAAAAAGGGCGTTTCTCCTCCTATCCCTAACAATCTAAAATTAGCGTGCATTAGACGAGTTAAACTATCTTGAATGCTTAATGCTAACACTACTTTGCCATCTGCTCGCTTTCTTTCAAAATTCAAAACATCATTGATTTGCTCTAATACGTCTATTCTTTCCATACAGCAGTAATTAATGAGGGTTACCATTACATCGCCTATGGCGTCCTGAATAGCGGGTTTGTCGTTGTCATAACACGCCTTGATAAGTTCGCCAACCTCCTCGTGGGTTTTGAGGAGCTGGTCAAATGGGGTGCTTTTGTCAAATATACCCCTTTCTTTTGCCCACTCTTGGATAAGTGGAACTAGTTCTTGAATTGTTAAATTTGGTGTATTCATTTGTCTTTCTTTTTTAATTCTTCTCTCATTCCCATACAATAGGAGCGGTAATTGATTTTAGTGTCGTGCATTAATACGTAATCGTACCATTGCAGTATCTTTCCTTTGGGTTTGTTGTGCTTCATATCGTAGTATATATCCTCGATATTGAAGAAGTAATCGGATAGGCATATAATACCTCCCCCTACATCGTAATTGTCGAATTCAAATTGTAGGTCTTGTTTGCGGCAAAACTCCTTGATGAGGTTGCGTGCTGCGTACTCGAATAACTCGACTACTTCTTTTTCTTGTGGTGATTGTTTTTTCATTGTTCTTTATACTTTTCGTTAATCACGTCTAAATGCTGGTATATCATCTCTGACAAGTCGTTAGAGTACGACTCGAAGGCATCTAATAGTACTTTGTCGTCTTTCATTGTTTTCTTAAACTGCTTCACGGCTTCTCCGCTGAAGTGTTTAAGCTGTCTGAATGAACGTTTAAATTCTCTGCTGAATTTTTTGTCGTCAATTCCGTGCATTAGTTCGTTGAGGCTATCGGCATACGATAGGGCAAGGATTGCGTAATGGGCTATCTTCTCACGCTTTAGCACGGGCATTACTATTGCTTTGTCGTGTTCGGCAATTGCGATATTCATTAGGGTTCGTGCTTCTTGATGGGTTATATTTAGCCCTCTTGCACGGAGTTCTGTTATAAATCTGTTGTTGTTCATTTTTGGGTGTTTTTGTGTTCGATTAGTGTTCGGTTAGTGTTCGCCTTGTGTTCGGTTTAAAATGGTACATCGTCTTCAGGCTCTTTTTTTGCAAAAGCCTCATTAGGCGATGCGGTAGGTATAGCGTTATTGCTCCGCTCTTGTGTGGGCATTCTTGGCACGTTGTACGTTGGTTTTGCCATTGTGCCTGTAAATTCATCATAAGGATAAATGGTAAAGTCGCTGCTATCTACCATAAATTTAAAGGCTTCAAATGGGTAGCCGCGTGTGTATTGCGGCAACACTTCCACTATATCCTTATTGTTCTCATCGGGCTTGAGCAAAAAGACTGTTTCTGCTTTCTTGGTGACGGCACTCCCTAAGTGTCCGGTGGCTTTGGTTACTCCGTAGGCGACGTGGATAATCGTGCAGATGTGTATCTTATACTGGTCTGCCCACTTGATGAGTTTATGCACGATTTGGTTACTCCATTCGAGGTTATTTACATCATTCATCAGGTCGGCGATGCCATCGATAAACACCATCTTCGTCTTGCCCTTGTAACGCTCTAATGCCTTGTCAATGAATGCGACACGCTCCTCAGCGGTTAGGTGGCATATCTTGAAGGTTAGGTACTGAGGGTATATTGTACCTACTACTTCGGCAACGCCTTTAAAAGTACGTTGGGCGTAGTAGTCGGACTGCTCGGTATCGAAGTCTAATACATACTCATCACTCTTGCGGTGGGTACGTAGTAGGGGGAAGCGATAGGAGGCGTTGCCGCCGATGTAGGTGGCGCATAGTTGCGTTTTAAAGAGTGTTTTTTTGCTCTTGCTTGGCGCTGCTATTACGCTAAAACTTCCTGCCGTCATTACTGTTGTAGGGTAGTAATTGCCTTTGTACTGATGCTCTCCGATGCTGATAAGTGTTTCGGGTGGAGGTAGGGGTTTATCGAGCGGTATATACGCCTTTTCGTACTCGCGGGCGAACCATAAATCATCGAAAGGAGAAAGCTCTACACCTTCCTCAATTTCTTGTACTTTTAGTGACATAATAGCGATAATTTAGTGATTTCGGATTTGATAAAATACTCTATATCTTCACGTTTGTACTCTTTTTGCAAAACAGCGATGCAGTCTGCCATTCGCTCTTTGACGATGTTGTTTTTTGCCTCTACAATGCGGGATATATCTTGTGTGCGAAATTCGTCTTTTAGGCTTGTGGTTTGCTCTGCTGGTGTTTTGTTTGCTTCGGCTATTCTGTTAGCTTCTCTTAAGGCTTCGTTATAGTCTTTATAAGCGGTTTCGTATCGCATCATCTTAGTATTTTCGGCTATATCGTCTATCCACCATTTAAGGGGTTTTTGAACGATTTGATGCACGTGTGCTAATATGCCGCTGGCTGTTATTTTTTCGTCCTTTTCTTTAGCGAATAAGTAGCGATTTAGGAATACAAAGCAGAACAACCTTGATAGCAAAGGGTACTTTTCTGTCTGATATTCTTGTGTTGCATTGATAAACTTCAGTACGGAGTTGAACGCTTCTTTATCATCGGCATTTCCTTTGCGTTTAGCAAGGTATGCAAGCCTACGCATTGCGATGTCTAAGTCGATTGTGTTTTTGCTCATTTTTGTCGGTTTTTAGTTGTCAGTTACATTCTACAAGTCTCCTACGTTGCGTATCACTTCTTTTTTGCTGCTTTTTTGTCCTTTCTGCGGGTTTTCATTGTAGAGTTGTGTATTTGATAGTCCAGCGTTATAAAACTTGCTAAAATGGTCTGCTTCTAACATTTTGTCAGGTGATAGGGTGAACTGTGGGTAAATTTCTTTCTGAATGAAAACGCCTTTAATGGCTAAATCAATCTCTCGTTGGGTGTATGTTTTAGCGACATCAATGAGGTTTAACTTAGACTGTCCAAGTATAGCAACTTTTCCAATTACTCCTGCCTTGTAATGTTTCTTAGCATCATTCCAACGTTTGGCGAACCAAGCCTCGAGTGCTGGTAAGTTTCCTTTGAAGTCTTCGTAAGCGTTTAGGGGCTGTTTTTCGGCTTCAGGATTTTCTTCGTGCGCACCCGCTTGTTTGTTTGTTTGTTGAAATAAATCATTTACATTATCATTTACATTTACATTTACATTAAGGGGGCAATTGCTTTTTTTGCTTTTTTCAAAAACCAATTGGTTTTTTTGCTTTTCTTTGCTTTCTTCTAATTCATTGGTTTTCAGTGGTCTTCCTCCTTTTGCTCCTGCTTCTTTTCTCTTTTCTTTGATTGATACATACTTTTGTGTATCCCTATCAATCGTTTGTTTTACAAATCCGAATGCTACTTTTGCAAGTGGTTTTAGTTCAATCAAGTTACCATATATGGCATATTCCGTAATAGCCTGATAAACTTCCAACTGAACCTCACTTGGCAAATCCCGAATAACATTCAACCAATCTTTGTAAAAAACAAATGTTTCTCTTTCCATAGTGTAGGTGTTAAAAAACTCCCCTTGCCATTAGCAAACTCTCTGGACAATGGCACGCCAAATAATAACGCTCGCCAAAGACAAGGGGAGACAAATGAATGATGTATTTAGAATAACGTTGTTTGATTGAAGTCGTCAATCATTCGTTGTAAATTTCTCTGCATCTGATTGTAATATGAGGGCTTTAACTCTATCCCTATGAAATTGCGTTTTAGTCTCAAACTCTCGTGTCCTTCGCTGCCTATACCTCCAAACGGACTTAATACGGTTTCGCCTTCATTGCTCCACAAATGCAAACAACGCCTGATAGTTTCTAATTGTAAGGGACAAATATGTTTTTCGTCCTTCTCATCACGTGCGCTGGCGTATTGCAAGGTATCGGAGTAATTGATGTCATACCACACGGGCTCGGCGTACTTTTGCCATAAACTTACGGGTAGGTAATTCTCTTGTTTTTCATCTGTTACTTGGTGTGTAATAGGTACAAGATTATCACCTGCATTGCGAAATACTAAGATATAATCAGGAATACCGGTGCGTGACATACTGCTGTCTTTTAAGATTGTTTTATGAAGCAGACCGATAGACTTGGTGCGAGTCATCTCTACTACTGGGCTCTTCCAAATTGTTATTCTATCGTGGTAAATAAATCCCTCTTTTTGGAAGGACTGAATGAGCATTCCTGAAAAGTCTTTGAGCCCTATATATCCGTCTTTGCCTTTCATTGCGGGCAAATCCATACAGTGTACAGCTACCAATCGCCCGCTTTTTACTACCCTTGCTAACTCTTTAACAAGGAATTGAAAATGTACAAAGAACTCTTCATAATCTTGGCAGTTGCCCATATCACGAATATCATCTGAATAAACGTATAATTCGGCAAATGGGGGGCTGAATATTGAAAAATCTATACTATCGGTAGGGAGTTTAGCCACCTCCTCTACGCAATCGCCGTGTATGGCTCTGAATGTAGGTGTTTGCATATTTCTTGGTTTTTAATCATTAGTTCTTGCATTTGTTTGAATTGTGTCTCTTTTTCCCTTATGGTACTCATAACGTTCTGCATTGTGTCGGTAGTGATGATATTTACCGTTACATCGCCTTTCTTTCCAAAGCGGTGTGAACGCCTTACTGCTTGGTAAAAGCCCTCAAAGGAGAAGTCAGGGCTCATAAAGGTTTGATGCAGGCAGTGCTGAAAGTTTAGTCCGTATTTTGCTATCTGCGGCTTAGTAACCAAAACTCTGTATTTGCCGTCTACAAAGTCTAACAGCTTTTGCGCCTTATCCTCTGGGGTATCGCTTCCTGATACTTCTACCGCTCCACGAATGCCTGCTGTTACCTCCTTGCTTTCATCATTGTGTTTTACCCACACAATATGAGGCTCATTATCAGCATTAGCAATCTCAATAGCTTTTGCGATACGTTGTTCTTTGGTACGCCTCAATTCTTTGTTGAAATCAGTAGCCGATACTGCCATATTAGGAAACAACAAACCATTGCTAAAATCGTTTTGTGTGGTGATTTGGTGCTCCTTGTAAATCACTTCTGATAAGTCATACCCTTGCATTGGGTAACCTATATCAGCAGGATTGGTAAGCATTACCGCCCAACTCGATACGAACTGATAGAACTTCTCTACAGCGTGCCCTTTCAATCGCCATTTGCTCGTGTGGTCTTGGTCGTTAATAAAATAGGTAGCGAGCATTCCTAATCTACTTTGATAGCCTAAAAACTCCGAGTGATTAGCCAACTCCATAGGGTCGTTTGGCGATGGGGTAGCTGTAAAAGCAAACTTGTAAGGGGTATTGTGGAAATACTCAAAGAGTTGCTTTTTGATTTGTCCCTCAAAGTTTTTCATTATCGAACTTTCATCTACTATCAGCCCTGCGTACTCCTGCGGATTGATGTTGTGTAAATTCTCAAAGTTCGTAATAGTTACTTTGTCGAGGTCAAAACCGAACTTTTCTGCTTCTCTTTTGGTCTGTGCTACCACCACCAAAGGAGCAATGATAAGTACGGGCTTATTGGTGTGTCTTACGATTTGGGTAGCAGTTTCCAGCTGCATTACCGTCTTTCCCAGTCCGCAATCAGCAAATACAGCGTGTTTGCCTTTGAGAATGTTTTTGGCAACAATATGCTGCTGAAAAGGGAATAGTTTAGGGTTCATCGGCAGTGGTGCAAAGCCTTTATGCTCCTTTGCTTTTTGTTTTAATCGCAAAAAATTCTGATACTCATTCATTTTTTGATTTGAAATTAGAGATTTGATAAAGATTGCCGCGCGCTCAATCTCCTTTCAAATCGTTTTGTTAATTTAGCCCCCGCTCACGGCTCGAACGTGAGTGCTTGCCTATCGGGGTGCACAATGGTCACATTACAACGTTTCTTTGCTTTTATCTATATATTCCTTGCAAAACTGGTGGTCTATAACTGCCTCTACATTCAGCGTTTTTGCCGATAACAAGGTCATTGTATAAGGAGGTAATTCTTTATCCTCATCAGCCACACACATATAAGTTTCATAAAACGCCTCGCTTAGTACTTTTGCTTCTTCTGCATTAGGTGCTTTCACCAAAAAGCGCATAGGGTAGGATTCTTTATTTGCCATTATTTCTACCTCTATCTGATAGAACTTATTTTGCTCCTCATCGCTGTTTTTCTTTGCCAACGATACAAGGGTAAAATACTGCTGCTCTTTGAGTGATTTTATTTCAAACGTTCCCTTATAATGCTGCTCCACATAGTCGGTAATGATTTGCTGTGCTACGGTAGCACTATTGGCATATAGATAAAACGTGCGCTTTTTGTCATTGTCATCTACCACTGCCGTCCAAATGGTAGCACTACCTCCTACCAATCGTGCCGAGCGTTGTAGGTTGCTAACTGATACTTCTTTTAGTTCG
>ERZ773233.114-NODE-114-length-61184-cov-7.774853_pt1 | contig 61184 bp, 48 predicted proteins | sample MGYA00580991_ERZ773233 | MGnify/ENA primary metagenome ERZ773233 (study PRJEB29015, sample SAMEA2738178) | human oral metagenome | biome: human oral; feature: human-associated habitat; material: saliva | place: China | collected 2161 ...
GGCGTAAGCCAGCAGATTTACAGTCTGCCCCATTTGGCCACTCTGGTATTTGCCCGAGCCGCGAGCAGATTCCCAAAAGACTATAGACTAAATCACATTAACTCTTGGGCCTACCTCGAAACGGCTGCAAAGTTAGGCAATAATTCTAATCCGCAAAACAAAAGTGCAATTTATTTCGTTCATTTTCTCGAAAAATCTAGACCTCTTCCTTATTCGTCGTAAAAAAATGACGGCATACAGAGGACTTACGTACGGATACGATTGACGTCGTATTGCTATCGAAATCGTCATTACGACCGAGAGGCAAGGCGCGTTTACGATCTGATACTTTCCGTAAATATCTTCTGAATCCACCACACATTATTATATATGGCGTCATAGAAAGACAGCCCCATTATCAGAAATAATGAGGCTGCAAGTAAGATTAATGGGCTATTCAACCCTTATGGGTTCGTGATAAGGTATATCCGCCCGTAGCCGGAGCTGGATTTGCAATTTCTTATCCTTATTGCGATCTCCGATGCGTTTGAAAACATAGATATTTTCATCGCCTTCAGATTTGATTTTCTCTATTTCAACCCAGTCAAATACAGTTACTTTAGAGAAAATGCCCGGAGATTCATATGCAATCTCAGCATAAGGTGTCTTTGTGGGGTTTCCTTCGAAAACGATCTCTCCCAAATCGCGTTTCGTCTCTTTTTCCACGATCTTCAGATCGGAAATTCTACTGGCCAAACCGCGTACACGCAGCGTATCTTTTGAATGCGCTTCCGTCAGATCAAATAAAGTCTTATTAGGAAGAGGAACTTCGCCTCCCATTGGCGGTAAATCCTCTTTATGACAAGCAGAAAACAGCGACGCACCACATAGCAGCAAAAGAGCTAAGGCAGGAAAAATAACTTTGTGTTTCATGTCAGTTACATTAATTCAAGGCAAAGATACAAAATCTCCTGATTTGAAAAGACGTTTCGTCGTTTTTTTGTCATAAATCCATAATTCGTCTTACAAGATGCATATTTCACCTCGATTCTTTGCATTTGGCCATCGAAAGTCTCTGAAAAGGAAAAGGCCGCAGCTGCAAAACATCCGCTGCACGCGGTCGAGACTTCTGATCAGCAGAAAATGCGAGGATTTCAGGCAAGACGGCAAAGATGAAAAGCCTTCGCGCACTTCGTTTGCTCCCACCAAACGATAGTATGCCCCGAGCAAACGATGGTTTGGTGGGAGCAAACAATAGTTTGGCGGCAGCAAACGATCAAGCGGTACGCGAAAGGCAAAAAATCTTCAGCGCCGGGCGGGCAAAAATGTGCCTCGCCTTGCGCAATATTCCCAAGGAAGCTTGCCGAATAGCATATTCGCGATAAAGATGGAAACTTTAGCGATAAGAATGACCGTCACACGGAGTGGCAACATTGCCCTGCTCCTCCCCCACTCCGACAAAAAAATAGCCCGCCGAGTATTTGACTCAGCGGACTACAACAATCTACAATATCAATAGTATGGGACTATTGTCTAAACAGTAGCAAGTGCACAAAAATGCAGTGCTTATTCGGCCTCGAAGCCACCTTCCATCCGGCGAATGGGGTCGGCCTTTTTGCCGCGCTGCTTTTCTTTGTATTTACTCAATTGGCGCAGCATAGATTCCATACAAAGGTCTACGCCTTCTTCGAATGTGTCGCAGACTTTCTCGACGTGGAAGTTTTCTCCCGGCACATTGATGTTCAGCACTGTCGACTTGTTGTTGGCCGTTTCAGGCTTTGTCACCTTAAGAATAACTTCTGCTGCAGAAATATTTTCGTTGAACTTCGCAATTTTCGCAAACTTCTTTTGGATAAAAGCCTGCAACTTTTCCGTAACGTTGAATTGGATCGATTGAATCTTTAGTTCCATAAAAACCTCCTTTGATTATCGGGTTAAGCCCTGGGATGGGCGTGTTTATATTCTTTGAGTAGTTCCTCGGGCGTCACGTGCGTGTAGATCGCCGTTGTATTCAAGTTGCTGTGACCTAAGAGTTCCTTGACGGCCATCAAGTCTGCACCGTTGTTAAGCATTGCCGTTGCAAAGGAATGACGCAATACGTGTGGACTCCTTTTCTTGATATTCGTCACGAGCGACAAGTAATCGTGAACGATACGCCCTACTTGCGTCGGCTGCAACGGGCGCCCGTTGCTTTGGATAAAGAGTGGGCCGCTCATGTGCTTGACTAAATCCATCCGCGCGGCGTAATAGGCTTGAAAAGCCTCGGCCAACTCGGCGCCAAAGGGGATGATGCGCTGCTTATTGCGCTTTCCGGTGACGCGCACTTCGCAGCGACCCAAATCAATATCAGCCCATTGCATGGCCAAAAGTTCGGCTCGTCGCACGCCGGTACTATAAAAAGTAAGCAGAATGAGATAGTCGCGCTGCCCTTCAAACGTTTCGGGGAAATGGGTCTTATCAAATAAGCGATCCATCTCACTTTGCCGCACGAAAGCGGGCAAGGGCTGAGCCGACTTGGGATTTTTGACAAAGCACATCGGATCTTTTTCGATCAAACCCAAAACCAGCAGATAGCGATAAAAGCTGCGCAGCGCGCTAAGGTCTCTTCGGACCGTCCGTCCTACGATGCCATCGTCCATACGCCAAACAATCCAGCGGCGCACCAAGTCGGCGTCGATCGTCTGCCAAGTCAGCGTAGCCTCTTGGCTGATATAAAACGCCTCAAAGCCCTCCAAGACGTCGCGATATTTCATGATCGTGAGCGGAGAATAGCCTTTGTCGCTCGCCAAGTAGGACAAAAAGCGCCGGGCTAAGGCTTTGTTTTCTTGCTGCATAGATTTCGTGTGCGTTACTTCTACTGATTTTTTCGGCAATTGTGTTGTCAAATCGCCCAATCAAGATGGCGAAATGTTTTCATTGGCGAATATAGGCATTTTTCTTAGTAAAAGCAATTGTTTCGCGCATTTTTCCAACTAAAAATAAAGAAAAAGAGAGAACAGCAGCTGATTCTGCCGTTCTCTCGTCTTATTGTTGCGTCGCAAACCGCTATGCTCGCACCGCCATAGTACGCCATTTTCGGAAACCAACCAAGGCTATCAGCACGTAAGCGCCGTAGAGTACGCCGTGGAAGGGAACGCCTTTATAGACATACAGCCCGCAGAGAATTATATCAACGACTACCCAAACGAGCCATTGCTCTACGTACTTGCGCGCCAACATCCAAAGCGCGATAATGCTTAGCGCGTTGGCCAAACTATCGAGGAAGGGAACGGTAGAATTGGTCCAGACGGACAATATATAATACAGCGCGCCCCAAATCGGAAGGAAAACGCCTAAAGAATAGGCGGCCACACGCTTCGGAAGGTGCGTGATGGGCAGCACTTGCGCTTTCGTCGACCCGCGGCGAACACGCCAAGCAAACCAGCCGTAAGCCGCAGCGCAGAAATAGTAAATGGCCATCCCAAAATCGGCATAAAGACCTACTTTATAATAGAGATAAATGTCGATAGCCGGCATAATCATACTCACAGGCCAAAGTCGGGCGTCGGCATGATACTCATACCAAAGATAAATGAAGCCCAAGAGCGCACCAAGCCCGTCTAAGAGCGCGTGATGGTAGGTTTGCAAAAACGTAAGTAGCTCTTCCATAAAAAAGCATCAAGCCGCCCGCGCCCTCAGACGGGGCGGCGGGCGGAAAGGTGGGATTAAAATTAAAAACGAATGGAGATATGGGCCAGAAAGTGAAGCGGTGCTTGCGCCGAAAACACGGAATAGGCGTTGTAGTCGCTATCCTGATATGCGACAACCTTGCCCGCAGCGTCCTTCTTCAAGACTACGTTGGCCGCACCGTTGCTTTCATACTTCGCATTCATCAAGTTGTAGATCGTAAAGCCAACCGTCAGGGCCTTAAAAGCTTTAAGCCGACTGAAAGTATAGGAACAATCGAGATTACTAACCAAATATGGGTCGATCGAAGTATGGACTATGTGGCCGTCTTCCTCAAATTGCGTGAAGCCGGTCCGCGTCATCAGCTGCCGACTTACGTATTGCGTCTGCAAAGAAGCGCGCAATCCGCGATATTCGGCTGTAAATACGTTGTTAAAAATCAGATTTGGAGAGAAGCTCAACGGCGTATTGCCCAAGTTTACCGTCTCTCCCGTGTCGTTCATTTGGACCAAGGTATTTTTTTCTCGGTTATGGCTCCACGTAAGGTTGGCATCCCAGCGCAGGAAGTCGAAGGGGCGCCAAGCAGCTTGCAACTCCACGCCGCGACGATAGGAATCGCCGACGTTTTTGGAAATCATTTCACCGATGGCGTTTTGTTCTCCGGTCAGCACAAACTGATCTTTGTAGCGCATATAATAGAAATTGACGCCGAACGACAAGCGCTCGCCGGAGAAGTTATAGCCCAGCTCGAAGTCGTTCAAGGTTTCGTGGCGCGGCTTTGAGGAATTTTGCAACACATTCTCGAAATCGTTGCGCGTAGGCTCTTTATGCGCCATCGCATACGACAAGTAAGCCGTATGCCGGGGCGCTATTGTCCACGACAAGCCCGCTTTCGGATTGAAGAAGTTGAAGGTTTCGTGCACATTATAGGCCACTTGCTGTTTCGCAGCATCAAACTGGTCGCTCGGGCCATCGATATTGTATTTCACATATCTATATTGCAGGTCACCATATAGGTTCAAACCTTTCAGCAATTCGAAATTGGCTTTCGCATATACGTTAAAATCCTTCTTATCGGCTTGATTGTCGTAATACGGATGGTTCGGTTGCTGCTTGCCATCAAACTCTGCCACCCACAGGACGCGTCCGTAGTGGTCGCCCTTGTAATTATTCCATCCGCCGCCTAAGTTTGCGGTCAACCGATCCGCATGATAATTGGCCGAGAACACCGTTCCGTAAAAATCGGCCGCGGAATATTTTCGACGAATTAAGTCGCTCTTCGATCCCGAACGCGGTTGGAGCAGATATTTATACAGTTTTTGGTTCGTCTTATACTGTTCGTAGTAGCCTTTGCCGTGCGTATAATGCAATGCGAGATTAAAATCCCAAGCGTCGTTCAAGAGTTGATTCCAGAACAACTGATAATGCTGCTGATGATAGTTGTCGATCTGATCCTTATAATAGACCGTATTGCCGGCAGCGTCCTTATATTTTCCACAAGGGTTGTAGCGGCGCCCATACTTCTTCATTTGCTCTTCCGTAGCATAGTCCCACGCGTGATACGTGCGCTCCGTGCCGTTAAACGTGACCAATTTCACGACCGTTTGGTCTGAAAAATAACCGCCCTGCAAGAAGTATGAATTCAAGCGAGAACTGGCGCGGTCGATGTAGCCTTGACTTCCGATGTTCGACAAGCGCCCATCCAAGCCCCAATGTCCATTCAGACGGCCCGTACCAAAGCGCAAACTCTCGCGATGCGTGGCATAACTACCGCCCGAAGCATCAAGTTGCACATAGGGCAGCTCAGCTATGCTCTCCGTCTGCATATTCAGCGTCGCGCCGAACGCACCACTGCCGTTGGTCGACGTACCTACGCCGCGCTGCAACTGGACGCTGCCCAGGGTCGACGCAAAATCGCCCATATTTACCCAATAAACCTTGTTGCTTTCTGCATCATTGAGCGGAATACCATTGGCCGTAATGTTGATACGCGTTGGGTCTGTGCCGCGCACGCGCAAGTCCGAATAGCCGATGCCTATACCGGCATCGCTCGAAGTCGTCACGCTCGGCGTTAAGGACAAGAGCGCAGGCATATCTTTCCCGAAATCGAGATTGGAAAGATACTTTTTCGACAAGTTGGTAAAAGCTACGGGAGTCTTCCGACCGGCTCGCGTAGACGTAACTTGCACTTCTTGCAAACGATAGGTTTTCAACGTGTCGCTTTCATCCGCGAAAGCGCGTCCGGCAGTCAAGGATAAGACTGCCAAGAATAAAGTTCTTCGCATATAACAGTAATTTTCTCTTCGCCGGCATTACCCGGATCAGGTTATAAGGGTTTGTTCTCAGCCGCTCCCCGCGGAGGTCGTGTTCTTCAGCTCGCTGCTTCAACCGAATAGCTCACGGCGCAAGGCGTCCGCAAGGCACGAGTAGGCACCCCTAAATTATTATTCGCGGCAAAGATACGGCGAAAAAGTATAACGGCCAATGTTTTCATCGCCGTTTCTCCGATATCGTCTCTGTTCAAGGCAAAAGACGCTATGTTTTACACCTGAAGCGGCCTTTTTAGCCCCCTCGAAGCGGCAAACTTCTTCAAGCCTTGCGCGCCGCAGATACTGCACGGACATCAGGACAAGCCGCCTCCACACGCCCTTATCAAACCAAGGCGCGGCGATGAAGTAAAAAATAAAGATGCTCACGCATAAACGTTTTTCTTGTACCTGCGAAACGAGGCGAACGATTGGAGTCAGGTCAAGAAAGGCCGGAAACAAAGTGCTGCTTACGCATAAACGTTCGGAGACAAACGCTGTTTTGCACACAAAAAATCTCCGCTACTCGCTTTTTCATCGTGAGCGTAAGCGTTTTTCATCACGAGCGTAAGCCTTTGCTATCGTGAGCGCAAACCTTTTTTATCGTGATAAAAAACTACGCGCGTAAGACTTAGGGGTGACGAACAGCGTGCCACGCGCTTATTTTCAAAGTCTTGACCGCAGAAAAATAAGACGGAATTTTGCTCATCCAAAGATTTGTGGATGCTGTTAAAAGGATGGCACGACAGCTGTGCCTGCCAAGCGATAAGGCGGCAGAGGGTCTGTATAAAAAGATGAAGAAAAGGATGTGAAAAGGAAGAGATGAAGGACGACAAAGCGCTACTTCGTTTGCAAAAAAACATACTGCCGCTCAGCAAAGCGAGAAGTCGGCGCGTCGTTGGTGAGATTCGCCGAGTGGCAAAGGCTTAGGCATTGATCTCTTTCAAGAAAGCCGGGCCGTATTTATCGCGCTTATACTCGCCGATACCGGAGATATTGCTCAATTCGTCCAAGGTCTTCGGACGAATTGTAGCCAAGAGGCGCAGCGTGCGGTCACTCATGATAATGTAAGGGGGATAGCCTTGTTTGTTGGCCAACGCTAAGCGAAGGGCACGCAAGCGCTCGAAGAGATTTTTATCGACCTCCATTTGTTGCAAATCGGCCTCCACATCGGCAGATTGGGACGCGCGCGACTTGCGCCCTTTCTTCTTCGCCGGCTTTTCCACACGCTCGGGCGGGCGATAAACAGCCAGCATAATCGAACTGCGACCATAGAGGACGTCGCGCCCAAGCTCGGTCACTTGCAGATGGAGTTGGTCAGCGTAATTGATGGTGAAGAGTCCCATTTGCAAACATTGCAAGAGATAATCGCGCCAGGTTGCTGCACTCAAAGCGCGGCCTACGCCAAAAGTTTTCAACCGGTCGTAGCCTCCTTCTTTCACGGCGGGAGAATAAACTGCGCGCAAAATATCCACGACTACGGGCATAGAGATTCGCTCTCCGCTGCGCACAATCGCACTCAAAGCCATCTGCGCTTCGCGCGTGCCATCGAAGCGCTCGGGCGGACTCTTGCAGACGTCGCAATTGCCACAGTCGGCGGCAGATACTTCGCCAAAATAATTTAAGAGGATGCGTCGGCGGCAAACATTGGATTCGGCATATTCGCGCATGCGATCAAGGCGTTCCAAATTGATCTCGCGTAAGTGGCTTTCGCGCGCAAACTTCTCCAATTGCACGATGTCGGCGTAGTTGTAAAAGAGCAAAGTATCGGCAGGGTCGCCATCGCGACCGGCACGCCCGATTTCTTGGTAATAACTCTCGATGCTCTTGGGCAAATTATAATGAATGACCCAGCGCACATTGCTTTTATCTATGCCCATTCCAAAGGCGATGGTGGCCACAACCACCCGTAATTGGTCGGCAATAAAAGCCTGTTGCGTCTCGCGGCGCTTATCGGCCGACAAACCTGCGTGGTAGGGGCGCGCCGATACGCCCAAAGCCTCGAGTTTTTCGGCCAGTTGCTCCGTCGTTTTCCGCGATAGGCAGTAGATAATCCCGCTTTCGCCGGCACGCATGCCGAGGAAGCGATTGATAGCCTTGAGTTTCTCCGCACCGTTTAAGCCGCGGAAGACGTTGAGCGAAAGATTCGGGCGATCGAACGAAGAAATGAAAACGCGGGGCGAATGCAGGTTGAGGCGCTCGCGAATATCTTGCCGCGTCACCTCGTCGGCCGTAGCCGTAAGGGCCATGAAGGGGGCGCTGCCAAAGGCTTTGCGGAGTGTACCCAGTTGGACATATTCAGGACGGAAGTCGTGGCCCCACTGACTTACGCAATGCGCCTCGTCAATAGCCACCAAGCTGATCGGCAAAGCTGCAAGTAGTTGGTCCAATTCCTTAAATACGGTCTCGGGCGCCATATATAGCAACTTCACGCGACCATCAAGGCAGGCGCGGCGCAGCCGGAGTTGTTCATCGGCCGTTTGGTTGCTATTCAAAGCACAAGCGGGGATGCCTGCTTCGCGCAGATTCTCCACTTGGTCTTGCATCAAAGAAATCAGGGGAGAGACCACCAGCGTCACGCCCGGTAACAAGAGGGCCGGCAACTGGAAGCAAATGGATTTTCCGCCGCCCGTAGGCATCAGCACCAGCGAGTCGATGCCCGCAAGCGTGGTGGCTACGATGTCTTCTTGCAGTGGGCGGAAGTCGGAATAGCCGAAGTATTTCTTCAAAGCTTCGCGCGGGGTCATCATCGGTGGTCTATTATATATATGTATATGGGGTGGCGCAACGATTTTCGGCTTGGCGCGAAAGGAAACGAAGCGCCAAGCGACCGGGCCTTGGATCTACTTTAACGCAGACTCCAATTCCTCCACCTCGCGTCGGAAGTTTTTATCGGTGGTTATACGATTGGAGATCGTATTGCAGGCGTGCAATACCGTAGAATGATCCTTACGCCCGATCAAATGACCTATTTGCGAGTAAGGAAGCGTCGTATATTTGTGGGAGAGGAACATCGCCAACTGGCGCGCCAAGACGATGCCCTGCTTGCGGCTCTTTGAGTTGACGTCTTTCAACTTGACGTTGTAGCGTTTGCAGACGGCTTTGACAATATCATCGAGCGTTAGTTCGTGTTTCTCAAGATTGACCGCCCGCGCCACGACTTTCTCGACCAGATCTTGGCAAATGTCGCAGTTGTCCACGACGGAATAAGCCATAATCGAATTGACAATGCCTTGAAGTTCGCGCACGCTGCTCTCTACATTGTTGGCGATATAATCAATCACATCGGGCGGAAATTTTAAGCCGTCGCGCTTGATTTTTGCCGTAAGTATGGCGCGCCGAAGGGCAACGTCGGGCTTTTCCATTTCCGTCACCGTACCCCATTTGAAGCGCGTAAGCATACGTTCTTCAATACCTTCGAAATCAACAGGGGCGCGGTCGCAGGTGATAATAATCTGTCGGCCGTTCTGTTGCAAGTGATTGAAGATATGGAAAAAGGCCTGCTGCGTCTTGGCTGTGGTGATCTCTTGTATATCGTCGATGATCAGGACGTCTATCGTTTGGTAAAAATGGATAAAGTCGTTGATCGTATTGTGAAGGACGGAGTCGGTGTACTGCGTCTTAAACAAGTGGGCCGGTACGTATAACACGCGCCGCTCGGGCTGCGATTCAAGAATCCGCAAGCCGATGGCGTTGACCAAATGCGTCTTACCTACGCCGCTGGGACCGTAAAGGAAAAAAGGATTGAAGGCAGGTTTTCCGGGCTCTTTGGCAATGGCTAAACCGATAACGCGCGCTAATTTGTTGGCACGGCCCTCGACGAAAGCCTTAAAGGTATAATCGCGATTGAGTTGTGGATCTAATCGCTCGCGGCGGGGAGCTTCTTCGACCTTTTCAACCTTTTCGCGACGGGGCGCCTCACCTTCTTTCGGGAAAGAATAAGCTACCTTAACATTACCAAAATGGGCTTTGATGCTGGTTTGCAACAAAGCGAGATAATTGCCTTCTATGTAATCGATCACAAACTTATTGGGTGCACCAATCACAAGTTTGTCGGCGTCAAGGCTGACAAACTTCAAATAAGCAAACCACGTGCGGAAAGCTTGTTCCGACAAATGTGCTTGCAAAGTCTTAATACAAAGATCCCATTTATTCTGTGACATTACAAACTTCAATCTTTTCTGAAGAGCGTCTGCAAAATTGCTAAAAACTTTTGAGGGCAACAAGATGGAACTTCCTTTTTTGCCGACAAATATTGCGACAAATACGACTCTAACTGTATTATTTTTCACGGCCAACAAAACTTATTCTACTGATCTCCATTTGCTTAAAATGAAAACCGTGGACATAGAGAATCGGACGCAAAAGATTTTGAGAATTCTTTTAATTTGGCTGGGCTAATCATAAGGACGGATTGGAATAAAGTGTTAAATTTCGAACGAAAGATTTGATTTGTAATTGTTCCACTTTGATGGTCATGTTTTTATCTTTATTTTCGCAAAAATTTTGGACAACTTTTTATGAGACACTTTTTACTATTTTGCCTTTTCGTGCTTGTGCAGGTAAGCGCATTTGCGATTCCGCCACGGCCGGATGCATTCACGCTACGCCAAGCTGATGGCTCAGAAATCACAGTGTATCGTTGCGGCAACGAACGCTTTGGTTATTATACGACAATCGATGGCCTGATCCTCCAAAGAGGAGCTGATAACGGCTTATACTATGCTGAGGTGAAGGACGGCAAACTTATTGCCACCAAGCAGTTGGCGCATAACCCGCAAGATCGCAAAGCGCCCGAACTAAAATTGATTAAACAGTTATCAAATACGGCTCAACAAGTAGACCGACTCTTATCTCTGCCAGAGCATCGCACGAAGATGATCGGCAACAATGGAGATGGGCTTGGCCAGTGGGGCGTTTCCGGCTTCGGCGCTGTGAGTAGCGTCGGCAAGCACACGATTCCTGTCATCTTGGTAAGCTATGCCGACGTAGAAATGGGCGACACCATAACCGTAGAGAAAATTTCGCGCCAACTAAACGAAAAAGGCTACCACGATGAGCCTTTTACACGCGGCTCAGCTCGCGATTATTTCTTGGCAATGAGCCAAGGTTTGTTTGACCCGACCTTTGAAGTGGTGGCGAAAGTCAAGGTCTCTCACGGCTATGCTTATTACGGAAAGAATAGCAACGGGCGTAATGACGTCCGCGTCTTGGATCTCGTCAAGGAAGCCTGCGATTTGGCGGCAGAACAAGGCGTAGATTTTCGCAAATATGTTGAAGCTGACAAGGGTTGCGTGCCTTTGGTAAGTATTATGTATGCCGGACCGGGCGAGGCGAACTCTACAGACAGCAACTCTGACGATTATATTTGGCCGCACCAATGGACGGGCATCGACTATATGTACTCCGGCTACACCATCGGCAATCAAGGCGTAAAGGTGGGCGCATATTTTGTCGGCAACGAGTTAAATGAGTACACAAGCGGCGGCGTTAAAAAGAAACGCCTTGCCGGAATTAACATTTTCGTGCACGAGTTTGGCCACGCATTAGGCTTGCCCGATGGCTACTATACGGGCAGCGATCCATCACTACGCGGCCGATTGAAGACAATGGGCCTTTGGGATCACATGGACATCGGTTGCTACCTCAACAATGCTGCCACGCCGGTGGCTTTCACGTCCTACGAGCGCTCTTATTTAGGCTGGCTGAAACTCGAAGAGCTAAAGGAGGAGAGAACATACGCACTACATCCTTTCGACATCGAAGGTCGAGACAACTCAGCCTACATTATTCGCAATCCGAAGAACACAAATGAGTATTATCTTTTTGAGAATCGCCAGGCGAACCCCTATCACGTGAAGGATATGGGCACTGGTATGCTCGTGCTCCACATTGATTACGATGTACAAGCGTGGTCAGCCAACGTAGTCAACAATATCGAGAGCCACCCTCGCATGGCTTATGTTCCGGCTGACGGCGCGAAGCAACAATTTTATGGCTACGATTCACAAGGCAAGATAGATTGGACGCCACTGGTCAACGATTTATATCCTAATGCCGACAACAATACGCTCTCAATCGGTTCTTATCCGGCAATGCGCGTATTTACGGGCGGCACGTTAAACAGGCCCTTGTACAACATCCGCCGTCAAGGCAACTTGATCGTATTTGATTTCTTGAAAGAGCAAGGCACGGGCATTGCTGACGTCACGAGCGAGCCGGCAGAGAAGGTCCTCGGCATCTATGATCTGCAAGGGCGTCGCGCAGACGACAATAATCAGCCCGGTGTTTATATTTTGAAGACAGATAAAGGCAGTCGACGCATCATTCGCAAGTAATCGGCGATTAGCCTACCCCATTCCGGCACGCTATCTGCCGAATTACAGACAACAAGAGACGGACGCTTTGGCGTCCGTCTCTTGTATATAATAATATGTAAGCAACTCCGGCGGCGAAGGCCGATGATTACTTGAGGCAAAACTACAGCGGCGACATCGGGGGCGTGAACGTGAGGCGCAAGAGGCGCCTGGTCTTAGCCGTAATCGGAGCACCAGCAGCGCGGCGCAAGCCTACGACCCACAAAAGGCCGGAATCGTCGCCTACAACCAACGTGCGTTTCCGCCGGGCAGGGGATATTTTTAAGGAAGTCTGCAAATCGCTGACCAACTTCCTACCTTGCAAGCCAAAAGGCCGGAAACTATCGCCCACTTGGGCGCGCCGAATATAGCACAAGCCTTGCAACTCGTCGAGATCTAAGCAGATTTCAAGCGTGTTTCTCAAGTCTATCGTGACCGTAGTTTCATCTTCTGCATCCCCTTCCCTACCGCAGAAGCGCAGGGTCGTTTTATCCAAAGTCGGCGATGTTGAAAGCTGATAAGTACGCACGGAAAGATGCGCCTGCTCCGGCAATTCGAGTTCTCCGGTTTTGAGCAAGCACGGCGCAAAATCAGGCGCCGGAGGCGTAATCTCCAAGTAGCCACGATTATAATCGGCCGTATAGCCCTCGCCTACCCAGTAAGCCCCCGTCCGCACTTCCGATCGGCAGAGTGCATCTGCTATTTCGTCCGCATTAAAGCCCAGCGGGGTGAGTTGCTTGTGTAGTAGCGTGCGGAAGAGTGGATGCTCCTTGGCGCGCCGGCAATCCAGCGCGAGGCCGATAGGCAGCGCACTTGTGAAATCTGCCCACAAATCGTCGAGTACTTGATTCAAATAGTCGTCTGCCTCACGCAAGCGGCGCATTGTCTGCAAGAGCGTATCATCAAAGGCCGGATTGAGTTGACGCAATTCGGGCAAGATGCGATTACGCAGCCGATTGCGCTTAAAGCGAACGTCCGCATTCGTGGCATCCGTCACATACGGCTGACCGATGGCCGGCAACCACGCTTCAATCTCCCGCCTCGATACGTCGAGCAGCGGGCGAATGATTTTCCCGCGTTGATAGCGCATACCGACCAAGCCGTGCAGCCCACTGCCGCGCGCAAGATGCAGGAAAAAAGTTTCGACATTATCCTCCTTATGATGCGCCACGGCCACGGCCGACAAATTACGCTCAGCCAAGAGTTGATCAAACCATTGGTAGCGCAAGTCGCGCGCCGCCATCTCCACACTCACCGCCTGTGAGCGTGCGAAAGCTTCAGTGGCAAAGTCGCGCAAATGGAAAGGAACGCCCAAGTCGCAACACAAATTGCGCACAAAGGCGGCATCGCGATCTGAGGCCGCGCCGCGCAAATGGAAATTGCAATGGGCCACCTCGCAAGCATAGCCCAACTGATGCAACACGCGCAAGAGAGCAACGGAATCTGCTCCACCACTGACAGCCACCAGGAGGCGCCTATCCTTTACCGGAAGTAAGCCCTCCGGCAGTCTGCGCAGCGTCTTCAGCACGCGCTGCGGGAAGTCGGCGTTTGCAGGGAGTTTCTTCATTTTGTGTTAATACGAAGCTGATGCATCTATGCCCAAAGCCTTGATTCGCGCTACGATCGCATCGAGTTCGGCCGGCGTAGCCTTTAGCAATTCGTGTGCAGGCGTCTCGCGGTCGATCGTATATACCATTACGGCCTCCGGCTTTATCTTTTCCAAGGCTTTAAGCCAGGGCGTCACGTAATAATCGCCCGTATTATCGACATCCCGACCCTGATATTTACCTTTTAGAAACATCGTTTGCACGATGACTTTCCCATGAAAGGCGGCCAAATCGTCGATAATCTTATTGACATCAAACTTTCCGACGGGTCTGTCGACAAGTTGTATGAAATCGGGATCTACCGTATCAAGCTTCAAAATGTTGTTGTCCACTTTCAAGAGTGCATCGTGCACATCCGGTTTAAAGGCCATCGTCGCGTTGCTCAAGACGCTGACTTTTGCCTGCGGACAATAGCGATCGCGCAGTGCGATAGTATCGTCTATAATGCCCGCAAAGTCGGGGTGAAGCGTTGGTTCACCATTGCCGGCAAAGGTAATCACGTCAGGCAAACGCCCTTCTTCGACCATCTTTTGCAATTGTTTTTCCAAGTCGGTCTTCACTTGCTCACGCGAGGGTCGGTTACTGCCTGAGTGGGACGGTTTATTGAAGCCACATTCGCAATAAACGCAGTCGAAAGAGCAGAGTTTTCCATCAGCAGGCATCAGATTGACGCCCAGAGAAACACCCAAGCGCCGACTATGTACGGGGCCAAAAATAGGAGCCGGGAAAAGTATGGTTGACATAACTGAAATTCGATTGATAATTGATTGTACAAATATAGTCAGAATTTGAAAAACGACTCGTTTCATCCCTTATTTTATCGCTCCGTAGGCGTTTTCAGCCTGCGATGAGGGCCGTTTGAGCAGCGAAAAGCAGCATTTCGACAGCGGCGGGCGCATTTAAGTTTGGTGACAGCAGATCTGTCGCCACGCGCCTCAAACCCGCAACAGCGCAAGGGGCTATTGCACTAACGGCGGAAGCCTTCTTTTGCCGTTAATCCACAAAGGCTACTCGCTTCGTGCTTTGTTTTTAATCCGGCTCGCCCTATTATGATTGAGCAACCGGCACGTAGGCGCAAGAAGTTTTCTACTTGTCGACAGAGAAGCGGATTTGCGAAGACGAACAACGCCACCGCCACCGACCGACCTCACACTTGGGTCGCCAACCATCAAAACCTGTGCTTTCAGCGTGCCAAATACTTGCTGTAGGAAGCCCCATTCGATTGTTTGGTGGGAGCAAACCATCGTTTGCCGGCAGCATACCATCGTTTGGCCCGAGCAAACTATCGTTTGGTGGCAGCAAACGAACAAGAGGCGGCGAATCAGAACGCAACTGTCAGTTGTTTTCTGTTCATTTACAACGAATTCGTACGCTTATAGTCAGCATTGATCTGTTCGGTTTTTGTTTGTCGCTCAGCATCACGAAAACGGCGCGACGACGAGCGCCACTTACACCGCCACCACCGGCAGCTTCCCTTTTGGCATATAGAATAGGTCGACGCGCTGCCTGACGCGGACGTTTTTTAACAAGATGCACAAAATAATCTGCCCATTCCTTGTTATTCTAAGCCAAAAATCATACTTTTGTGGAGTTAATCATGATTATAAAATCTAGGCTACGATGGCAAAAATAAAGCAACTTATCGAGTGCGTGCCCAATTTTAGTGAAGGGCGCGATATGGGTATTATCCAACAAATCACGGACGAGATCCGCAACTCTGCAGGCGTACGTCTGCTTGATGTGGACCCGGGAGAAGCTACAAACCGCACAGTGGTTACCTTTGTGGGCGAACCTGATGCGGTAATGGAAGCTGCTTTCCGCGCAGTGCGCAAGGCGTCTCAACTGATCGATATGCGCCAGCACCACGGTGCACACCCGCGCAGCGGCGCTACGGACGTGTTGCCGCTCGTTCCCGTTGCCGGCATTACGCTGGAAGAGTGCGCCGAACTGGCTCGCAAATTGGCAAAGCGTTTGGCTGACGAACTGGAGATTCCGTGCTACTGTTATGAGGCCGCAGCTTTGAAGCCGGAACGCAAAAACTTGGCGGTAGTGCGCAGAGGTGAGTATGAGGCGATCCCTGAAAGGATCAACGATCCGGCTGAAGCGCCCGACTTCGGCGCACGCCCATTCGACGAGGGCGTAGCTCGCACGGGCTGCACGAATGTTGGTGCACGCGACTTCTTGATTGCAGTAAACTATAACCTGAACACGACGTCTACGCGCCGCGCTAACGCTATCGCGTTTGATGTGCGCGAAAAAGGCCGCCCCGCTCGCGAGGGCAATCCGATTACCGGAAAGGTGAAGCTCGACGAGAACGGAAAGAAAATCATGATCCCGGGCACGCTGAAAGGCACAAAGGGCATCGGTTGGTATATTGAGGAATATGGCATCGCACAGGTGTCTATGAATATCACGAATATCAACGTAACGCCGCTCCACGTGGCCTTTGATGAGGTGTGTCGTTGCGCTCAAAACCGCGGTGTGCGCGTTACGGGTACGGAAATCGTAGGTCTTGTACCGGAACGCACACTGCTCGAAGCCGGACGCTACTTCCTCGAAAAGCAACAACGCTCCACGGGTATTCCGAAAGAGGACATTATTAAGATTGCTATTAAATCGCTCGGTTTGTCTGACCTCAAACCGTTCAACCCGCGCGAGAAAGTGATCGAATATCTGCTCGAAGATGAAAATGGCGACGACAAAGCGCTCGTTAAAATGACGGTGAAGGGCTTCGCTGAAGAAACTTCGCGCGAATCTCCCGCTCCCGGTGGTGGCTCTGTGGCGGCTTATATGGGCGCACTCGGTGCTGCACTGGGCACGATGGTAGCGAATCTCTCCAGTCACAAACCGGGCTGGGACGATCGCTGGGAAGAATTTAGCCGCTGGGCAGACAAAGGTCAAGCGCTTTCTGACGAACTCCTCGTGCTTGTTGACGAAGATACGCGCGCTTTCAATAAGATTATGGAAGCCTTCGGACTTCCGAAGAAGACGGACGAAGATAAGCGCTTGCGCTCTGAAGCTATTCAGGCGGCAACGCTCTTTGCGACGCAAGTGCCTTTGCAAACGATGCAGGCAGCCTTTGGGGCGTTTGAACTATGTCAAGCTATGGCTGAACAGGGCAACCCCAACAGCGTTTCGGATGCGGGCGTAGGCGCTCTGGCTGCACGAGCAGCGGTATTAGGCGCAGGCCTCAACGTGAAGATCAACGCGGCATCACTCAAAGATCGGGAAACGGCCGACAAGATGATTGCTGAAGCTGAACAACTCATTGCGGAAGCACAAAAGAAAGAAGCTGAAATCATCGGTATCGTAGAACGTAAAATCAACGAAGCATAACATTGCACACTATGGCTGAATGGTGAGAAAAAGCGGATAAGACGGCTGCATATACATTATATATATGGTGGCGTCTTATCCGCCTGTCCTTTCTCCCTCGCCCATAGTTTGGCCGCCAAGGCTTACTCTCTTTCCTTTTGATCCTAAATAAATAATCATAACTATGACATTAGCAGAATTTCAGGCCGACATTCGCGCCGGTATCCCCGAGATACTTCCGGAACTACGGCCTTATGACCATTCAGTTAGTCACGCTCCGAAACGCAAAGATATACTTACGCCGGAAGAAAAGAAACTGGCGCTGCGCAATGCTTTGCGCTACTTCCCCAAGAAGTACCACGCAACGCTCGCTCCCGAGTTTGCCGAAGAATTGCGTAAGTACGGACGTATATATATGTATAGATTCCGCCCTCAATATGATATGTACGCTCGCCCAATCGAGGACTATCCGCACAAATCCTTGCAGGCAGCAGGCATTATGTTGATGATCCAAAACAATCTTGACCCCGCCGTAGCGCAACATCCGCACGAGTTGATTACTTACGGCGGAAACGGCGCCGTATTCCAAAACTGGGCGCAATATCGCTTGGTGATGAAATATCTAAGTGAGATGACGGACGAGCAAACTTTGGTGATGTACTCCGGACACCCGCTCGGACTTTTCCCCTCTCACAAGAATGCGCCTCGCGTAGTGGTAACGAATGGTATGGTAATCCCCAACTACTCGAAGCCGGATGATTGGGAGCGCAACAATGCCTTGGGCGTATCGCAATACGGCCAAATGACGGCGGGTTCTTATATGTATATCGGCCCGCAAGGTATTGTTCACGGCACGACAATCACAGTGCTCAACGCTGCTCGCAAGCAAATGGGCAGCAACAAGAGCCAAGATGGAATTAAAGGAATGCTCTTCATCTCCTCCGGTCTTGGTGGTATGTCCGGCGCACAGCCCAAAGCGGGCAACATTGCCGGCGTCGTCAGTGTAGTAGCAGAAATCAATCCACACGCAGCGGAAAAGCGTCACGCACAAGGTTGGGTCGACGAACTTCATAGCGATCTCGACGAACTCATTCCGGCTATCCGCAAAGCCGTAGCTGAGAAGCGGACGGTTTCTATGGCCTACGTCGGCAACGTTGTTGATTTGTGGGAGCGCCTCGCTGCGGAAGAGATTCACGTAGACTTGGGTAGCGATCAAACGTCTTTGCACAACCCGTGGGCTGGCGGCTACTACCCCGTCGGCATGACGCTCGAAGAATCCAACGATATGATGGCAGCAGATCCGGATCAGTTCCGCGAACGCGTACAAGAATCTCTGCGCCGCCAAGTAACTGCTATCAACAAATTAACTTCAAAGGGCATGTACTTCTTCGACTATGGTAATGCCTTCTTGTTGCAAAGTCAACGCGCCGGTGCCGACATTGTAGGCAGCGATGGCAAGTTCCGCTATCCTTCCTACGTACAAGATATTATGGGCCCGATGTTCTTCGACTACGGTTTTGGACCTTTCCGTTGGGTATGTACGTCCGGCGACTCCAAAGATTTGGAGACGACCGACCGCATTGCAGCCGAAGTAATGGAGAAAATCCGCCAAGAAGCGCCCGAAGAAATCGTAGGCCAAATGGACGACAACATCCATTGGATCAAAGAAGCCGGCCGCAATCGCCTTGTCGTAGGTTCTCAAGCGCGCATCCTTTATGCTGACGCTGAAGGCCGCGCAAAAATCGCTGCCGCATTTAATGAAGCAATCAAGAAAGGAGAAATCAGCAAGCCCGTCGTACTCGGTCGCGACCACCACGACGTTTCCGGCACCGATTCTCCCTTCCGCGAGACCAGCAATATTTATGACGGTTCTCAATTCTGCGCCGACATGGCTATCCAAAACGTCATCGGCGACTCATTCCGCGGCGCTACGTGGGTATCTATCCACAACGGCGGCGGCGTTGGTTGGGGCGAAGTAATCAATGGCGGCTTCGGCATGCTCATTGACGGCAGCGAAGATAGCGCACGCCACATCCGAGAAATGCTTTTCTGGGATGTAAACAACGGCATTGCTCGCCGCAGTTGGGCGCGCAACGAAGGTTCGATGCACGCTATCGAGCGCGAGATGCAGCGCACGCCGGGCTTCAAGGTAACTATGCCCAACCTTGTCGAAGATGATCTCATCAACAACTTATTCAACTAAAATACCAACAAAGCAATGAAGCATATCATTTCAGCTGAGCACCTCTCCATCGAACGTGTCGGCGAAATCATCGAAAAAGGATACAAACTCGAATTGGGCGACGACGCCCGCCAACGCATTCAACGTTGTCGAGCATACTTAGATAAGAAGATTGCAGAAAACAAAGCACCGATCTACGGCGTAACGACCGGTTTCGGCTCCCTTTGCAACGTTTCTGTGAGCGCAGAAGAGTTAGAACAACTTCAAGTTAACTTGATGATGTCTCACGCTTGCGGCGTAGGAGATCGCGTTCCCAACGAGATCGTAAAAATCATGTTGCTCCTAAAGATTCAATCTTTGAGCTACGGATTCTCAGGCTGCAAACTCGACACAGTAGAGCGACTCATCGACTTCTTCAACAACGACATCTACCCCATTGTTTATATGCAGGGTTCTCTGGGCGCATCCGGCGACCTCGTGCCGCTTGCCCACCTCAGCTTGCCTTTGGTTGGTTTAGGCGAAGTAGAGTTTGAAAGCGAAGTTATGACCGGCGCAGCGGTTTTGGAGAAGAAAGGCTGGAAGCCCATTCACTTAGCTTCCAAAGAAGGTTTGGCACTCTTGAATGGTACGCAGAACATGAGCTCTTTCGCTGTTTGGGGACTCCTTCAAGCAATGAAACTCAGCGATTGGGCCGACAAGATCGCCGTGATGTCTCTCGACGCCTACGAAGGGCGCCCCGAGCCGTTTACGCCTGCTGTTCACGCGGTTAGACCGCACAAAGGCCAGATCGATACGGCAGCTCGCATCAAGCAACTCTTGGAAGGCAGCGAATTGATCAAGCAGCCGAAGACTTACGTCCAAGATCCCTACTCTTTCCGTTGCGTTCCGCAAGTACACGGCGCTGCGAAAGATACGATCAACTACGTAAAATCAGTGATCGACACGGAAATCAACTCCGCGACCGACAATCCTACGGTTTGCCCCGACGAAGATCTCGTGATCTCAGCCGGCAATTTCCACGGCGAACCCATTGCATTGCCCATCGACTTCTTGGCTATTGCCCTCAACGAGTTGGCTAACATCTCCGAGCGCCGCATATACAAGTTAGTAAGCGGCACCCGCGGCCTGCCCAGCTTCCTCGTTGCCAATCCGGGCTTAAACAGCGGTTTCATGATCACGCAATATACAGCGGCTTCCATCGTAAGTCTCAACAAGTCGTTGTGCTCACCCGCTTCCGTAGATAGCATTCCGTCCTGCCAAGGTCAGGAAGACCACGTAAGTATGGGCGCCAATGCAGCCATCAAGTTGTACAAAGTGGCCCTCAATACCGAGCGCGTATTGGCTATCGAGCTGTTCAACGCAGCCCAGGCCTTAGACTTCCGTCGCCCGCTCAAGTCATCTCCCGCGATCGAAGCGATCCACGCCGCTTACCGCAAGGCTGTGCCCTTCATCAGCGAAGATGAGGTGATGTATCCTCACATTGAGACGTCCGTACAATTCTTGCGCGGTTAACTACAAGGCGACAAGCATCGTCGCCATCAAGCATAACTAACAATAACGATTGAGGGGCGTGCCGCATCCGGCTGCCCCTCGATCATAATTTGCCACCTTATGACAGCAACAAGCAAGACCCGCACCCTTCTGGTCAAAAATATAGCCCACCTCGTCGTCGACAACCACCGCCCCCTCCGCCTGCAAGGCAGCGAGATGGCCAATTTAGAGGTAATCGACAATGCCTACCTCACCGTCGACGGCGATCGCTTCAGCGGCTTCGGAAAAATGACCGACAATATGCCGACTGAGAGCAGCTTTGATCAAGTAATCGATGCCTGCGGCGGCAGCATTTTTCCCTCTTGGTGCGACCCCCACACCCATATCGTTTACGCCGGCAGTCGCGAGGCCGAATTTGTCGACAAAATCCGCGGATTGAGCTACGCCGAGATCGCCCGCCGCGGCGGCGGCATCCTCAATTCTGCCGACCATCTCCACGAATTGAGCGAGGACGAACTCTATCGCCAAGCCCTGCGTCGCGCTGATGAAATCATCCGCAAGGGTACGGGTTGCGTAGAAGTGAAAAGCGGCTACGGACTCAATACGGCCGACGAGTTGAAGATGCTGCGCGTCATTCGCCGCTTGCAAGAGACAACGCCGCTCAAGATCAAAGCCACCTTCCTCGGTGCACACGCCGTAGGGCGTCAATATACGCAGCCCGAATACGTTGATTTGTTGATCAATGAGATGATCCCGGCCGTGGCCAAAGAGCAGTTGGCCGACTACATCGACGTCTTCTGCGACGAGGGCTTCTTCACCGTCGAAGAGACGGCCCGCATTCTTGAAGCCGGCGCGCGCTACGGCCTCCGCCCGAAAATCCACGCCGAAGAGTTAGCGCCCTCCGGCGGCGTAGCCGTTGGCGTAAAATACAACGCACTCTCCGTCGATCACCTCGAAAGTATGGACGAAGCGGGCTTCGAACTGCTGCTTAACAGCGAAACGATGCCAACGGCATTGCCGGGCACGTCCTTCTTCCTCAATATCCCCTTCACGCCTGCCCGCAAGATGATCAGTGCCGGCCTCGGTGTGGCGCTCGCCAGCGACTACAACCCGGGGTCTACGCCCTCGGGCGATATGAAGTTCATCGTCTCCTTGGCCTGCATCAAGATGCGTCTATTGCCGGCTGAGGCAATCAATGCAGCAACCATCAATGCGGCTTATGCACTGGGCGAAAGTCAAGATTATGGATCAATTGCCGTTGGAAAAGTGGCCAACTTCTTCCTCACGGAGCCGATCTCTTCTGTAGAATATTTACCTTATGCCTATACGTCTCCCATCATCAAGCAAGCCTTCTTGAGTGGCCGGCCGTATGATGGACTGAAAGGCTTAGATTAAATCGCCGCGCGACCGATAAATAACGGCGCAGACGTAAATATCCGACTAAAAATCCTGCGAGGTACAGCTTACTTCGCAGGATTTTTTTGCGACCATACCTTTCCGCAAAGCTGACGAGCGGGCCTGCGAATCGCAAACTTTATTTTTTATTCTAACACACTGAAAAACAATCGCACAAGGCTCGATTTCATACGCCGCCATCGGGCTTTTTCCGTTTACGCTCGTGAGCGTAGACGCTTGTTATCACGAGCGCAAACCTTTATCATCACGAGCGTAAACCTTTATTCTCACGATAAAAAAGGTACGCGTCAAGCCTTCGCAGCTTTTTGTCTGAAGGGGCGGCGCAAAAAGCAAGGGTGAAAAGAAAAAAACGAAGAGGGAAGGTGCCGCCAAGCAAATGTCAGCATCGACCGGGCAGCCGGCGCGCCTCGCCGCGGAAACCTTGATCTACTATAATGAGCATCGGCAAAAAACTTCCGAAAGAAACGCGGCGAAGTATTGCATTTGTCAAAGTTGTTCATTAAATTTGCATACACAAAATAGAGACGAACGAACACAAAAACGACGAACGTGCTTTCCCTCATTTATCATCTGCCGGCAAAAGGCCGTGGCAGAAAAGACGTAATCGGCATTTCGTGATGGCGTAAGGACACTCGACGCAACAAACTCAGCAGGGCGTTGCGCACAGCTTACATATTAAAGTTATGAAAAAGATTCCAATAATGCTTGGTGCTGCTTTATTTGGCACAGCATTGACCACGCAAGCACAGCAATTAGACGTGCGCGAGTATGGAGATACGCTCGTCATCCACATTCATAACTCGCCGAAATATCTGCTTCTTCCGATCGAAGAAGATAAGCCCGAAGCAAAAGTATTATTGGACAATCAACGCCCGAGCGACACGTGGATGGACGTGCGCTTGGCTGTTGGCAAGGTCGATTACGAAGTGCCGTTCGCGCTGAATGAAGGTAAAGAAAGCACGATTAAGATTTTGAATCTCGACAAAGCGGCTTTAGCCTTTCTTCAACAAGGACACCTGCGACTTTCCAACGCATGGGATGTAAAAAATACGGACTACTATCGTCCGCTTTACCACCATACGCCAAGCTATGGCTGGATGAATGACCCTAACGGTATGTTTTATAAAGATGGCGTCTATCATCTTTGTTACCAATACAATCCTTATGGCTCGAAATGGGGCAATATGCATTGGGGACATGCGACGACGACGGATTTAATCCATTGGAAAGCATCTGCACCTGCGCTCGATCGCGACCCGATGGGACATATTTACTCCGGTAGTTCGGTCATTGACAAAGCGGGTACAGCCGGCTTTGGTAAAGATGCCATCATAGCGCTTTATACGTCGGCCAGCGATGAAAACGGACAGATCCAATGCTTGGCTTATAGCACGGATGGCGGCTATAAGTTTACGAAATATGAGCACAACCCCGTGCTGCGGCCTTTTGACGGACTCAAAGATTTTCGCGACCCTAAAGTCTTCTGGTTCGCCCCAAAGAATTTATGGTACATGATTGTATCGGCGGATAAGGAAATGCGTTTCTATTCTTCGCCCGACTTGAAAGATTGGACGTATGTCAGCAGTTTTGGGCAAGGATATGGGGCACAGCCGAACCAATTCGAATGCCCCGACTTTTTCCGCCTACCCGTTGATGGAAACAGTCAGCACCAAAAGTATGTTATGATTGTCAACATCAATCCGGGATGCTTATTTGGTGGCAGTGCTACGGAATATTTTGTGGGCGAATTTGACGGGAAGAATTTCGTATGCGATGATGGGGCAGAGGAATCCAAATTTTTAGACTATGGCAAGGACCATTACGCCACGGTAACCTTCTCGGGTACGGGCGATCGTGTATTGGGGCTTGCTTGGATGAGCAATTGGCAATATGCAAACGTGACGCCGATCAAGCAATATCGCGGCGCGAATACGCTTCCGCGCGAGTTGTTTCTCTTCGCAAAGGATGGCGAAACGTATATGGGCGCTAATGTGGCCGCTGAAGTCAGGGCTTTGCGTAAATCAACGCGACTTGTCGGCACGCTAAAGGCGACAGAGAAAGCGCCCAAAGCGGAGAAAAATCTCTTAGCCGGCACCGGCGAGGCTTTTGAACTGGAGATGGACATCACGCCAAGCGAGGCCGGTACGGCAGGCTTTGAACTATACAATAGCAAAGGGGAGAAGGTTAAAATCTACTTGGATACGAAGGCGGGCAAACTGGTAATGGATCGCACGAAAAGCGGGCTAACGGATTTCGGCGAAAAAGCTGAACCGCACCAGATCGAAAAGGACTTCGACTTGGCCGAAGAAAAAGCCGGCAAAGCGCCATTTCGCAAGACCAATTCCATCAATTATAAGAACGATTTCGCGTTGGGGACGTGGGCTCCGCTGAACCTGTGCAAAGGAAAATCGTATCATGTGGATATTTTTGTCGACAAGTGTTCTGTGGAAATCTTTGTCGACGGCGGCCGCATCGCGATGACGAATCTCGTATTCCCAACATCGCCCTACGAATCTGTAAAATTTTACACGCAAAAAGGCACTGCGACTTTCAAAAATGTGACGCTGCACCGCTTAGGGCTGTAAACGGATTTTGTAGACCTGATTATAATTAACACGACTATGCAAATAGTCGTTTACAAACAGCCGCCGGCGCTCTCGCCACCCAACACTTCGCCTGATAAGTTGGATTTTAGCAAGCTTCTTCACGAGGCTGCGGGGCGAAAGGGGACGAGTTGCGACCGGCGGCGGGTTTGTAAAATAGCCGAATCAGCAGTATCTGGTTCAAACCGTGGGACTGCGCCTCACGGCAGTAGGAAAGCAGAGAAAAAACATAAGCCTTGCACGATCAGAAACGGACATCGGTGCAAGGCTTATGCTTTGGAATGAAAAAAAGATGGCGACAAAGAACCGTTAATCGGTCGATGCCTCGCTCAAATCTGCGTGCTTATCGCCCCAATCCGCCTCGTCATCAAAAAAATCATCGTCAAAAAATTGCGGCATCGTAAACTCGTCGAGCGCACGCCGATCTTTCTTCGTGGGGCGCCCCGTTCCGCGAGCCCGATTCACAAAGCCGCTGATCTTACTTAGCTCCAAAAGCTCGTATTGTTCGGGCGTCGTGATGTTTTCATAGACATCCGGAAGCAATTTTGCGCCCACACGCTTTTCTATGGCCGACTTGATGCGAAAGGTATAGGTCACGGGCGACTTGCGAACGCTTATGCGATCGCCCACTTTCACACTTCGTGCCGGTTTTGCCTGAGCGCCGTTGATCTGAACGCGACCATTCTTGCAGGCATCTGCGGCCAAGGTGCGCGTCTTAAAGATTCGCGCGGCCCAAAGCCATTTATCCAAGCGTGCCTCTGCGTTCATTTTTTATTGTAGTGGTTCATTGTGAAATCAATACCGGACAGGGCGAAACTCTTTACAATCTCGCCGGCTATTTCTACGCGTTCCGGCATCGCCAGCAGGTCTTCCGGGCCGAATTTGCCCAAAACGAAATCGACCTGACCGCCGCGCGGAAAATCATTGCCAATACCAAAGCGAAGGCGGGCGTATTGTTGTGTGCCCAAACATTGGGTTATGCTGCGCAAACCGTTATGTCCGGCTTCGCTACCGCCGGCTCGTAAGCGCAAAGCACCAAACGGGAGCGCCAAATCATCGACTACGACGAGCACACGCTCTACCGGAATTTTTTCTTTCTGCATCCAGTAGCGCACAGCATTGCCCGAGGCGTTCATATACGTTGACGGCTTCAAGAGCAGCAGGCGCTTATTTTTCACGCGCAAGTTCGTGACGAAGCCATAGCGGCGATCTTCAAAAACGAGATTGGACGCCGTTGCGAGGGCGTCCAATACTCTGAATCCTATGTTATGTCGCGTCTCGGCATATTCGTCTCCAATATTGCCTAAACCGACAATTAAATATTGCATATCGTGTTCAACGATTGCAGCAGCGAAGTTATCTGCTCGACGCGTCCAAAGCGAAGCCAGCCGAGACAGGATACTCATCTGCCAAATTTATCTTTAAGGGTCGAAATTAAGCTTCTGCTTCTTCCGGTTCAGCATCTGCTGCCTCAGCAGCCTGACTCATTGCGGCACGCGTCATCTTAACGCTCACGACAATCACATCCTTCGGCGTAACGAGTTCGAGTTTGTCGTAAGAAAGATCGCCTACCTTGATGCTCTTACCGAGTTTAAGTTTGGTAACGTCGATCTGCAACTTCTCAGGGATGTCTTGGTAAAGCGCACGTACGTTAATTTTGCGAATCAACGTCATCAAGCGACCACCGGCACGTACACCTTCCGCCAAACCTTGCGTTTGGATGGGCACACCGATAACAATCGGACGCTCTGCGTGCACCTCTAAGAAGTCGATATGCAGAATATTATCTTTTACGGGGTGGAATTGAGATTCGCGGAGCACAGCTTTGTGATCTTCGCCATCGATATTGATGTCTACGAGGTAGATATGCGGCGTGTAGATCAACTTTTGCGCATCTCTTTCGCTGATTGCGAAAGCCATCGCTACAGCTTCGCCGTTCTCATTCTTTTGTTGGCCGTAAAGGTTGCAAGGAATAAGACCTTCGCGACGCAGAGCTTTGGTTGCTCTCTTACCAACTTCGGTGCGCTTAACACCGGAAATAGAAATTTGCTTCATTGTTTTGTTTGTGTTACTCTAAATTAGTAATTACCTAATTCGCCATCGCACGAAGAGCTGACGCCCACAAGGCGGACAAATCGTGGGCAAAATTACAACTATATCAAAAGTTTGCCAAGCTAAAGCAGCGTTTTTTTCGCGCCGGCGGCGTTTTCGCGGGCTATTTCTTTGGAGCGGGCAAACTTTTAATCCAATCTATAATGTCCTGCACCACCTCAAAAGAGATCGTCTCATCAATCTGTCGATATTCGGTAGGCTTTCCCGTTGTGCAATGCTGAAAGAGATGGTTCAGCCCCGCATATTCTCTAATCAGATTCAGTTTGTTGGCCGGCAGCAAGCGTCTGAAAGCGTCGAGGTTGGGCTTTGCGGCCACCTGCACATCCTTTTCGCCATTGACAGCCATTACCGGGCAGCGCGTTTGTTTGACATAGTCGGCCATATCCGTTGAAATAAAACTTTGCAACCAGGGATTATCGCTCTTCAAGAAGTCGATCATGGAGGACTTTTGCCCCACATTCAATTTCGTTTGTGTCTGTTGCAAGATATTATTGACCACTTCGTCGGGATGATCCACTTGTGGGTGACTCGCTTTGTAGGCATACACGGCTTTCATCGCTTTATAATAAGCATCCATCTCTGCCTGCGGGCCCTGCCCCTCCAGCGCCGCGCGGAGTTGTTCGGCCAACAGACTATCGCCCTTCACGCCGCTGCCCGCCAAACTCACGATAAAATCGGCCTTGCCTTGGGCTGCGAGGATGAAAGCGATGCATCCGCCCTCGCTATGTCCGAGAATGCCGACCGGTCCGAAGTCCGACTGCGAGCGCAGATACTGCAAGCCGGCCAGCGCATCGGCGGCATTGTCAAACATCGTGGAGCGCGAGGCGTCGCCGGTGCTTTTTCCCGTGCCGCGGTCGTCATAACGCAAACTGGCAATGCCCATTTGCGCCAAGCAGTCGGCTATTACGAGGAAGGGTTTATGGTCAAAAATTTCTTCGTCTCGATTTTGCTGCCCGCTACCGCTGACCATCAAGACTACGGGCACTTTCCGCTTGCCTCCCGTGGCTTGTGGGTAACACAAAGTGCCAGATAGCGTTGCCCCGGCCGCAGGGTTTGTAAACGTTACATCCTTTGTCTCATACGGATATGGGGGCGATGGTTCCTGAGGGCGATAGATGGGCGCATCGCCTCGCTCTAAATTAAGCGGAAACGCGTAGCCCACTTGACGAAATACGCCTTTCAGCACGCCACCATCAAGCTTGCCGGCATACGCAGCGCCAATCATAGGCACGGAGATGCTCAGCGAGTCGTCAGTAATCAGATTTACCTCGGCCGACATCCCCCTCACGCTTTGGTCGGGGCTATCTAAGGTGCAGACGTCTTTACCCGCCGCATCCTTACTCACGTGGAGCACGAGGGTTAGTTGCATTCCTTGCACCGAAAGCTTACCGCTCCAAGCGCCCGTCAAGCCCTGAGCCGCCGCCGTAGCCACGAAAAACGGCAGGCATAAGAACCACAAAATCTTCTTCAACATATCCTGGTATTTTAATGAAACGCTGCACCGCGAAGTCCGCTATTTTTATCAACTAAAATCGGGCGATGACCCACCGACCTCAATGATCGGCGTACCGGTTCGCCCCTTGGAGAGGACTTGCACTTATCGTCAACAAAAATAGTCAAACATCCGGAGAATACAGGCTGCAACGGGCAACTTTTTGTGCCGATTCAGCAAAATTTACAACCCATTTTTTGTTTAAGACGGCTTAGCCTCGGCCGACAATATCTACCTTCTCCTTGGGCAAAGTGCGCGGTCGATGGCTTAGCGCCTTTTATTATTAGAGCAAACAGGCTTTCGCACCTGAAAAACACGTATACTGCATAAGCTGAAAGCAAATCGGCGCGTGCGGCCGGCAAATATTGCGTTCATTACGCGCCAGCAATTTTTTCGTTTGGCGGGAACAAACAATGGTTTGCCGGCAGCAAACAATGGTTTGGCGGCAGCAAACGATAGTTTGGTGGGAGCAAACGATAGTTTGGTGGGAGCAAACAATGAGCGAAGGGGATAAAAGCGAAAAACAACGCGTGTTTGTCTGTTTGAAAACAAAACAAATAGTGCTAATTATCAAACTATTGCATTTAATAGAGAAAAGTTTCGTATGACTACGATGTTCATTCGCAGACTACGCTCAACCCGACAGGCGCACAACTCGATGACAATACTACGCAAGGGCGAGGGGCGAATCAACAAGCCAACGCGTATCGACTAAAGCGAGCGATCGGCGGATATGTATTGCAGTCATCACCAACAAATTACGCCACAAATGGGCGGGGAATAGGCAAGGGCGCTTGCCGGTCTCAGAACTTGGAGCTTCCGCGTAAAGCGCCAAAGAAACAGCCTTTAAGTTTGGTGCGCGCCGCGCCTTAACCCCGCGCCAACTGCTGCGCCGGCAGCATCCCAGCCCGCGACACACATTATTTATATACAACTTCGCTTAAAACTCGGCGACCACAAAGAAGGCGCAAAGAAGCCGCCGCAACCCTCGCTTCGGCTCCGCAGACGCCCCATTACGCCTCGGCGGCAAATAACTTTGGAAAAAGTAGCGGTAAAAGTTGAATAAGGCGAGTTTTCTTCGTAATTTTGCCCCATTATCAATAAGCAACACTTTTCTTAGACGAAAGAATGATTAACCGAGAACTTATTCGGCTGAAAGTGGTTCAGCTGATCTATGCATATTATCAAAACCCGGGAAAGACAATGGACGTTGCGCTGAAGGAATTAAACTTCAGCTTGTCGAAAGCTCACGAGCTTTATCAATATTTACTTAGTTTCCTGATCAATATCCGCCAATATGCGGAGAAGAAAGAAGGCATGAGAGCCGCACGCGCAGAGCGCTTGGGAACGAAAATAGGTAGCAATTCACCCGATAGTCGACTGGCTGAGAACCAATTCTTGCGCCAACTGGACGCAAACGAGGCCTTGAACGCTTATCGTGAGCACCACGCAGAGTGGGACGATGAGGAACTCTATGTAAAAAAGATCTACACGCTCTTTGTAGAAAGCGAGATTTTCCAAATGTATATGGACAAAGAAAATTTCGACTACGAGGCAGATCGCGAATTGATTCGCAAACTCTATAAGACGTATGTCTGCAACAATGATGAGCTGGTCGATTTTCTGGAAGAGCACAGTCTCTATTGGAACGACGACAAGGACGTTGTAGACAGCTTCGTCTTGAAAACCATCAAACGTTTCACGCCGGCAAGTGGGGAGAAACAGGAGATCTTACCGGAGTATGACACGGAAGACGACCACCAATTCGCGCTGGAACTTTTCCAAACGACCATCGAACGCGGCGAAGAAATGCGCGACCTGATCCGTGGCAACAGCAAAAACTGGGAATTTAGCCGTTTAGCCTTTATGGACGTAATCATTATGCAGATCGCGTTGACGGAAATGCTCACTTTCCCGACGATTCCCTTGAACGTGACGTTTAATGAATACTTAGACATCGCTAAAATCTACAGCACGCCGCGCAGTTCTTCGTACATCAACGGCCTGCTTGACCACGTCGTGAAGTATCTCCAAGCTGAAAAATTACTTTTAAAATAAACACCCAAACAATATTAAGACTATGAACTTTATTCCTTTGGCTGCAGCGCAACCGCAAGGGGGCGGCATTCAGATGATCGTGATGCTCGTTGGCTTATTTGCCATCGTATATTTCTTCATGATTCGCCCGCAAAATAAAAAACAAAAGGAGATTCAGAAATTTCGCAATGCGCTCGAAGTGGGGCAAGACGTCATCACCATTGGCGGCATCCACGGCACAATCAAACGCATTGAGGACAACGACATCATTACGCTGAGCGTAAGCACCGGCGTTGAAATCAAATTTGATCGCTCCGCCATTATGCCGAAAGGGCAACCTAAATAACGCCAAAGCAAGCCTGCGGCGTTGAAAGCGGGACGAGCAAACGCACAGATGGAAGAACGATTGAGCAAAAAGCTAAACAGGTGGGCGAAGAAGGGCTTTTCCTTGATTTGGAACAAGCAATTCTTCACCTTTTTAGTATTTTTGTTCATCAGTTTTGCGTTCTGGGTTTTTACAAACTTGAATGAGACGTACAAACAAGAGTTTGAGTTTCCCATCAAGTTGGTCAACGTGCCCGAAAATGTTGTTATCACGACCGATATTCCAAAGAGCATTCACGTAAGTCTGCGCGATAAAGGCTTTAATCTTTTAACTGTTGCACAAAAAAAGGACGAGAATCCGATTCAAATCAACTTCAGCGACTACACTGACAATTCCGGGCGCGGTATAATCTCGTCTGCTGAGCTGGCAAAGCTCTTATCGCAACGCCTGCCACAAGGCATGCAGATCATAACTCAACGCCCGCAACAGCTAGAATTTTATTTTAATTACGGAGAGCGGAAGCGCGTGCCCGTAGTGGTTAATGGCACGTTTGAAGCTGCTGATCCGTTTTACGTCATGCAAGTGCGCCACGTTCCGGATAGCGTTACGGTTTACGCCGCCCGCAATCAGTTGAGTACCATTCGCGCCGCACAGACGGTCCCCTTGCGATTAACGGGGCTGACAGACAACACGAAGAAGGCGGTATCCTTTCAGACGGCGCCCGGCGTGAAGTTTGTCCCCGAGAAGATCAATCTCAACATTATCGTAGACCGCTTGGTGGAGAAGACCGTCCAAGTGCCCGTGCAGCAAGTCAACTTCCCCGCCTCCAAGACCCTGCGCACCTTTCCTTCAAGCGTAAGCATCACGTTCCAAGTCGGGATGCACCTCTACCGCTCTGTGAATGCCGACCAATTTGTACTGGTTGTCAACTACGAAAGTCTGTTAGAAAACCGATCGTCGCGCTACCACCTCTCGTTAAAGTCTGTACCGCCGGGCGTAAGGCACGTTCGCATTTCCCCGCAAGACGTAGATTACGTCATTGAAGACAATCCCGACAGCGACAATAATGGTAACTCCCATTAAGCGAGCCATAACCGGAGGCATCGGAAGCGGGAAAAGCTACGTCTGCCGATTGTTGGAAGAAAAAGGCTTCCCCGTTTTTTATTGCGACGATGAAGCCAAACGCATCATTCGCACAAACTCAGACGTAAGAAAGGCCCTGCAAGCCTTGGTGGGCAATGATGTTTATTCGCCAACGGGCGAACTAAACAAGCCCAAGTTGGCAGCCTACATTTGCCAAGGACCAGCCTATTCAAAACAAGTCGATGCCATTGTCCACCCCCTCGTACGCAAGTGCTACCTCGATTGGAATGCACGGCAAAAAGCGTCTATCACGTATATGGAAAGTGCCATTTTGTACGAGTCTGGCTTTGATGTTTTGGTGGACCAAGTGGTGCTCGTTCACGCTTCCGAAGACACCCGCATCGCCCGCATTATGGAGCGCGACAATATAGACCGCACGACGGCCTTGCGTTGGATCAGTTTGCAAATGCCTGAAGCCGAAAAGTTAAAGCGCGCCGACATTGTTATCGACAACGAACTCAATGCTTCGCCTGATTTAACCCCCCTTCTCCCCCACTAAAGCGCACGCAGGCCCTGTTCATACTCCCCTTGCGCATCTTCCCCTCCCTCACATTACATATATAGTTGCGCACCCAAAGCGGCAAGCGAAAACGACGAAAGACTATGTCCTTCGTTTGGTTTGATCAAGCCATCGCTACACATAGCCTTGACCTTATTAAAGGCTGTGCAGCCTTGCTCAACCGTACACAAGTTAGCGCCCCGCCATCTCCAGGCTTTCAACTCCTATCGCTTGATCTTTTGCGAGCGAGTTGGAGCGAAAATTCTTCTATATTTGCCGGCAGCGCCTGATAATCGATGCCAACAAAAGGCGGGATTTGCTTGGCTATCCCTTCATCAAACATTATCTTTGCCGTTACTTTTCAAAAGAAACACAAACCGCAAAATGAAAGAACAAATATTGGCTATCGCAGGCCGTCCGGGCCTTTTCCGCCTCGTTTCCAGGGGCAGTAACACATTAATACTTGAAACCCTTGACGAGCAAAAGCGTCGTTTTCCCGCCGGTTTGCGCGATCGAATCACGGCACTCAGCGATGTTTCAATGTATACCGACGAGGAAGATACGCCTTTAATGAACGTCTTCGACAATATTTGCAAAGCCCTCGACGGCAAACCCTCCCCGCTCTCTCCAAAACAAGCATCGGCTGCAGAATTGGCTGAATTTATGGAGCAGGCGTTGCCTAATTATGACCGCGAACGCGTACATAAATCTGACATTATCAAACTCATACAATGGTATAACATACTGGTTCAGGCCGGCTACAAAGATTTCGTTGATCCGGAGGAGGCCGCTGAAGCAGTAGAGACGGAGGAAAAAGCTTGAAAGCCCCTTTAACGCCGGCAGAATGGTCGCCCAACGTCATCCTGACCGATGCTGATTACCTCGACCGCGTAACTTTTGACCTGATTGTCAACTTTGAGCGGATGTTGGAGCGCCGCATTGAGCAGGGCGACTTGTGTCGTTGGCTCGATTGCGTGGCTTTAGATGGTGGACTTCGCCCCGGCGAGAACCAAGTGCAGGCTTTCTTTTTGCACGAACCGAGCAAGAAGCAGTTTGATCATTTCAAGCCGGCCGTTTTTGCCGACGAATTAGACGCCAAAGCCTTCCACGACAATTTGGGAGAGTTTACGCTGCACAGTTTCCCCGTCGAATCGATCATCACAAAGGGCGAATTGTTCACGCAATCAATCCTTGCGCTCGGCGAGGCTGAAGCTGTGGAGCGCATAATGGTCATCGGCGACGTGGAAACCTACGGTTCACAAATCAAAAACGCCATCGGCCGACTGACAAATAAGAGCGTTACGCTCTTTACAATGGAGCCGCAGACCGGACAAGGCTTTAGTCAGGAAATCTTAGGCTATTCGCTGATGAGTGCTTTGGGAATCAGCGGCGACGAACTCTGAAACAAACAGCAATAACCGGCAATTTGGCCGACTAAGACCTCGACTTAGCGGCAGCCAAGGACTACCGCCGCTTATCAATCATCATCTGACAGACATCAACAACAATCAATTATAAAATGGGAAGAGTACTCATAATCGGCGCAGGCGGTGTAGCCACCGTTGCAGCTCACAAGGTAGCAAAAAACGCAGACGTTTTCAGCGACATTATGATAGCCAGCCGGACGCAATCTAAATGTGATGACATCGTCCGTGCAATTGGCAATCCGAAAATCCAGACGGCGCACGTCGATGCCGATAATATCGACGAACTCGTGCGCCTTTTTGACGAGTTTAAACCTGATTTGGTGATGAACCTCGCCTTACCTTATCAAGATTTAACCATAATGGAGGCTTGCCTTCGTCACGGTTGCAGCTATCTTGATACGGCCAATTACGAGCCAAAAGACGAAGCCCATTTCGAATATAGCTGGCAGTGGGCCTACAAGGAGCGCTTTGAAGCTGCCGGCCTTACGGCTATTTTGGGTTGCGGCTTTGATCCAGGCGTGACGAGCATATTTACAGCCTATGCAGCCAAGCATCATTTTGATGAGATACAATACTTAGACATCGTCGACTGCAATGCCGGCGACCACCACAAGGCTTTCGCGACCAACTTTAATCCGGAGATCAACATCCGCGAGATCACGCAAAAGGGACTCTTTTGGGAAGACGGCCAATGGCGCGAAACCGAGCCATTAGAGATTCACAAAACGCTCAATTATCCTAACGTAGGGCCCAAAGAGAGCTATTTGCTGCACCACGAAGAGCTGGAAAGCCTCGTCAAGAACTATCCGACGATTCGCCGCGCACGGTTCTGGATGACTTTCGGCCAAGAATATTTGACGCACCTCCGTGTGATTCAAAACATCGGTATGGCCAGCATCAAGCCGATCAATTATAACGGTATGGAAATCGTACCGCTGCAATTTCTCAAGGCAGTATTGCCCAACCCGCAAGAGCTTGGCGAGAACTACGAAGGAGAAACCAGCATCGGCTGTCGCATTCGCGGATTGAAAGATGGCAAAGAGCAGACCTATTATATCTACAACAATTGCTCGCATCAAGCAGCCTATGAAGAAACGGGCATGCAGGGCGTAAGCTATACTACGGGTGTGCCGGCTTGCATTGGTGCGCGAATGTTTATGTTAGGCGAATGGAATCGTCCGGGCGTATGGAACGTCGAGGAGTTTGATCCCGACCACTTTATGGACGAACTTAACAAGCAGGGCTTACCTTGGCACGAGATTTTCAATCAAGACCTCGAGCTCTAAGCCCCGCCACCGAGCGACCACTGCCCCATTGGGCATAAGAGCCTCGACAAAACAGCGGGCGATAAGTGAACTAAACCACTTATCGCCCGCTGCTCGTTATGCCGCTCATCGATATGCCGCCCCTTCTGCTCCAACTTTTTACATAAAAAACAAGGCGTGCCATCAGCTGACACGCCTAAAATTTCAAAGTGATCCAAGCATCTACTGCCCAGGACGGCAAAAACCATTCGGCCGGCAGCAAACACAACTAAAGTGCACTTGCTTCTTAGCGAACTGCACGCCTTCCAGCAGCTCTTTCCTCTACGGGCGGCCAGTCACTCGAATTTGCCGCGTTCTGCTTATCACGATAGCCGAGCGTCACGTAGCAAACGCCGTGGTTATCGTGGCCCATCTGAAGCAGAATGTCGCCCTCATCAATGTCAAACGACGTAGCATACTTGCATTGGTCTTCTCTCAAGCAGTTCAACTTCTCATCGTCGCTGCTCGGCCTCATACTGCAAAGAAATTGCTCTGTCACTTTGTCCGGCGTGCCATATTTTCTGATGAGCATATTCTTCAACGTGCTGTAGTCTTTCATTACTTCAGCCCATGAAGTGCGCCCCGGGAAGATCACGCCTACTGAAGACACATCTCTAACGCCACGCGGCGTAAATACAGCTACCTCGCAGTCGGGATATTCGGCAACGCCACCGGCCAGCATCGTTCCCTCGCTATCGACTCGCACAAAAGTAAAGCCGATACGCTCCAACTTGCGTGCGAACTCTTCTTGCGTCCCATCAATAGGGAGCTCCTTAAACGTAAGGTGTTTTGAAGCTGATTGACCCCAAGCAGCAACGCCCATTACAAAGGCTACAAATACTAATAAGTACTTCTTCATCATAGTTCTTATTGATTAAATTAATAGTAGTCTACAAATCTTCTAACGTCCCTTTCTGCGCTATCCTTATCCTTATCTTAAAAATAGGTTTTAGAAACCTCTCATAACGAGTTTGATAATTGAGCTTGTCGGTTACTCGACAGCACTATTACATGCATACCTCTCTTCATTGGTCGCCCATTTCGCAATTCACCTGTTGAAGTAGTGATAAAAGACAAGGCAAAAATAAGCATTTTTACATCAAAATATGCTCTTGCATACATTTATTCCTAAGAAGACGGCCGTATTATGCATTTTTATACGCACAAAGGCTTATTTTTAGGCTCTTTCATCTTCTTTTGTAGCGGCACGCGCCCGCCGGCTAAGCTTACGCTCGTGAGCGTAAACCTTTTTTCTCGCGAGCGCAAACCTTTTTTATCACGAGCGTAAGCCCTTTTTATCACGAGCGCAAACTTCGCAAACGAGAGGACGGCAGGATGAAGCGCACGCAGCACGGTTTACGGCCCAACGCTTCATTGCCACTTTTTGGGGACTTACTTTTCGCCGTTCAAAGCGCATACTTTATATAAAGGCATGCCTTAAGCTCGCGCCAAAGCGCCCGGGTCAAGGCGAGGACAGAATCCGACACAACTCGACTTTTATCGTCCTCAACATAAAATTCAATCCATTCATTTTCAGCAAGAAAATATCGGTATTGAGATAGCAGGGATGGGCTACGAAGCACGCTCGGCGCCCACAAGGCTATAGGGGGCAAAAAGCGGAAGGACGCCGATCCGGCAATGACCATCAACGCTGCCGTGTGCAGTTGGAAGGCTCCGAAGGCAAACGGCCAACGGCTGCAAACTTACCCTACGCCTGCGAAGAGAGGCCGCTGAGCGTTGCCGCTTTGCCGTTTATTAGTTAGTTTTGCAGTATCATTATATTATGTCCTCAATTGGTTGATCGTGAAACAGACTACCACCACCTACGATGAGGCCTTACGCGCCGCAAGCAAATATTATGAAGGCAACGAGACTGCTGCCTACCAATGGATTGAGACCTGCGCTCTGAAAGATGCGTCCGGCAATCTGCTGGAAACGACTCCGGAGGCCACGCTCCGACGCTGTGCCGGCGCTTTGGCCCGCATCGAAGCTAAATATCCAAACCCCGTAAGCGAGGAGGAGATCTTCGGTTTGCTCTATCCCGCTCATCACGTCAGCCTATCCGGACCAATGCTGGCCGGCTTGGGCAATCAGCAGCAGTCGGCGCCTATTGCTGACGCTATTGCCATCGGTTTTGGACCAAAGGCTTATTCGTATCATGATCTGCTGCAAGCTGATGATGAGGAGGTTTACCTTTTGCGGCGCGGCGTGGCATTGGGGCACGATTTATCTCGGATTTATCCCGCTCAACTTCAAGCAGAACAATCGGAAAGAGCTACACCGGACGTTGTCAGTGCGCTGGAGCGCTACGCTCGTTCGCGGCAGGAAGTAGCTTGCTTGGCGGCCTGCGCCCCGATCACGCTCTCGCTGAGCATAAAGCACCCCGACGCGGAAGCTTTTATCAATGCCGGTACACGAATGCGGACGATTGCAGGCGTCAATTGCTGCTTGCTCATTGATGATGACTTTATGTATGCCGTAGCCAAAGGCGAAAGCTATCGGCAGCAGTTTCCCATCGACGCCGAAAGCCCCCGGATCGCCACGCATATCGAAGCGCGCCGACTCTGGGAAAAACTTCTGCGTAAAGCGATGCGCAACGAGGCGCCGGAAATTCAGTTTGGCGACAATATCCTCAAAGAGCAGTTGCCCGGATGCTATGCCGGCGCGCGGCCGCAAACACTCGCGGCAACGCAGAACGCGACTATACCACTCGCCACTTACGATAGTAGCCGACTGCTTACAATCAATCTCTATAGCTATGTGGAGCAGGCGTTCTCGGATCAGGCCGTGTTTGACCATAAATTGTTTCGCCGCCACTTATTCCTGATTCAGCGGCTCGCCGATGACCTCATAGATATTGAAGAAGAGAAGATCAACTGTATGCTGCAAAACATAGCCGACGCAGAAGTGCCTGAGGAGGCGAAAAAGATCGAACAAAGACTTTGGGAAAAGGTGCGCCGCCGACTGCTGACTTATCGCCCTACGAGCCTGCTACTCACGGGCGAGGCGGAAACACTCGCTGCACTCGGACTATCACAAGATACGCCGGCAGCGGGAGCACATACGCGAGCTATTAAACAGTCGTTGGCGGTGGCAACCTGCGAGTCGACGGTAAAAATGGCGGAGGAGCGCGGCGCGTTTTCAGACTACGACGCCGGACGTGAATCCGAAAATTCGCTCATTCTTCGCTTGCGCAACGTGGCGCCTGACTTGTATGACCGGATGCAAAAGATCGGCCGCCGAAATCTTGCTTGTACCATCGTAACACCCAACAAGCCGGATCTACAAGCAGACGGTGCACCTGATGTGTGGCTGAAAGCGGCACGCAAACAGGCGCAAGAATATTTTAAAGAAAAACAACCGCTCACGACGGCGCCACTCGAGGCGCAAGGCATCAACCGGCCGACTTTCGCTTTACCGGAAACGGCTGACGAATCGATGATTGCACACTGCTATTTTGCGACGTGGAAATCGGGGTATCAGAGTTGCTACATCAAAAAAGCAACTGCGGAAGATGTACTCGCAACCGGCGCGGAGGCAGGCCAAATGGCAGCATCGGCAACGGCTTACGCCTTGCCTGAAGTTGTGGAGCATCGGCCCTATAGTTTAGATTGCGACGTCGTAAGGTTTCAGAACAACAAAGAAAAATGGGTGGCCTTCGTCGGACTTTTAGATGGGCGGCCCTACGAGATTTTCACCGGCTTGCAAGATGACGATGAAGGAATCGTATTGCCAAAGTCGGTTACAAAAGGACGCATCATTAAATCAACAAATCCGGACGGCTCGCACCGCTACGACTTCCAATTTGAAAACAGACGTGGCTATAAAACGACGGTAGAAGGACTCAACGAAAAATTCAACAAAGAGTATTGGAATTACGCCAAACTAATTTCCGGCATTCTACGATATCGGATGCCCATCGATAGAGTTATCAAGCTGATAAGTTCGATGCAGATGGAGAGCGAAAACATTAACACGTGGAAAGTTGGGGTCGAAAGGGCTTTGAAGAAGTATATTGCCGACGGGACGCTTGTGCACGGCGAAAAATGTCCACACTGCGGCCTCGAGACGCTGGTTTATAGCGACGAAGGATTGGTCTGCCAAGACTGCGGGTACGTTCGGCACAATTAAAAACAGGAATTAACAAAACGAGAATTAAGATATGATCGACATAACTACGAGACGGACGATCCGGAAATATACTGCTGAAGACGTGCCTTCAGATTTGCTGAATGAACTCTTGAAGAGAGCCGAGCGAACCCAAACGATGGGCAACCTGCAACTGTATAGCGTTGTCGCCACACGGGATCCTGCGAACAAAGCGCGGCTCGCGCCGCTCCATTTCAACCAACCGATGGTTCAGAATGCGCCTGTGGTGCTCACGTTCTGCGCAGATTTTCACCGCACAACGGAATGGGCGAAGCGGCGCAAAGGACACCCCGGCTACGACAACTTTCTTTCTTTCCTCAACGCGGCTTCTGACGCACTCCTCTTTTGCCAAACGTTCTGCCATTTGGCGGAAGAGGCGGGTTTGGGCTTGTGCTATTTGGGCACGACTTTGTACAACGCTAGCGGGATCATAGATGCGCTGGCTTTGCCTCGCTTGGTAATGCCTCTGGCTACAATTACGCTCGGTTGGCCTGCAGAAGAACCGCCGCTGACGGACAGACTTCCGCTTTCGGCAATACTACACGAGGAAAAGTATCAGCCTATTACGAACGAAAGTATCGATCGCGATTACCGCTATAAGGAATCGCTACCCGAGAATCAAAGATTCGTTGAAGAAAATCAGAAAGAGACGCTTGCGCAAGTCTTTACGGATTGCCGCTATACCAAACGTGACAACGAAGCATTGAGCGCTACGCTACTGGAGGCTTTACGCCGACAAGGCTTTTTGGATTAGGGCGATCGTGAGCAAAGATTAGAGCGACCGAAAACAAATCTTGCGCAAGCCCGAATGGGTCTTGCGCAAGCCAAAGTGTAAATGATGCAACTCCCGTCCGCTTTCCGTTAAGCAGCAGTCGGAGTTGCATTTTTTTTAGCAAAGAATCGGTCCATCACGATCGCGATTGCGCCGTCGCCGGTCACGTTACAAGCCGTTCCGAAGTTGTCCATCGTGATGTAGAGTGCAATCATGAGCGCCTGTTCACTTTGTCCGAAGCCCAACATCGAGGATAAGACGCCGAGGGCCGCCATTATCGCGCCGCCGGGTACGCCCGGAGCGGCCACCATCATTACGCCGAGCATCAAGATAAAGCCTAGGAATGCGCCGAAATCAAACGGCATCCCCTCCATCAACATTAGCGCGACCGCACAAGCGACAATTTTCAACATACTTCCGGATAAATGGATCGTCGCACAAAGCGGGATGACGAAACCGGCAATAGCGCCGCTCACGCCATTCTTTTCCGTTTGTTTCAGGGTCACCGGAATGGTCGCCGCAGACGAAGATGTGCCCAGCGCCGTAAAGTATGCGGGCATCATATTCGCCAAAAGGCGGAAGGGGTTCTTATGCGACACCGCGCCCGCTGCGATATATTGCAGCAAGAGCAAGACCACGTGCATCACGAAGATGATACCGATCACGGATATAAAGACTGAGATCACGCGCATCGCCTGTCCGGTATGCGTCATACTCAAAAAGATGCCAAAAATGTAGACGGGCAGCAGCGGAAGTATGACTACCTCGATCGTTTTGACCACGATATCCTTAAATTCGTTGCACAATTCTTTCAAATGAGGCGAAGAAAAGAAGGCAATGCCCAAGCCCAGCGTAAAGGAGGCCACAAGCGAAGTCATCACATCCAGTATTGGCGGAATGTTAATCGTAAAATACGCCTCCGGTGCCTTAACCTGCGCAAAGGCGGCCACAGAATTGTGAGCCGGAATCAAGTTTGGAAACAGCGTAGCACTCGTAAAATACGAAATCAATCCGGCTCCGACCGTATCAAGATAAGCAATCAAGGCCGTAATAGCCAAGAGTTTTCCGGCTCCCTTTCCAATATCAGCGATGGCGGGCGTTACGAGGCCCAAAATAATCAAGGGTATGAGAAATTGGAGAAAGTTGCTGAAGATACTATTAAAAGTGGCAAAGACGCGAACTGCCGGAACGGGCAAGAAATTGCCAAAGAAAATACCTAAGATAATAGCAATAATAATGCGGGGCAATAAGCCGAGGCGGAACTTTTTCATTTCGTGCTGTAATTAACGGCGCAAAAATAGCAATCTGCGGGGAGAAAATCGAATCTGCCCGAAAGAAATTGGCGGAAAGCTGTTTATCGGGCAGGCTTTCTTGTTTGCGAAGCTGCCACTCGCATTATCTTTTACACGAAAGTGGGGCAACGAAGCCTCGCGGATAGACATTTGAAGCGCCACGCACCATCAGCTGAGTGTACGCTCGTGAGCGTAAACCTTTATCCTCACGAGCGCAAGGTCTTTTTATCACGATGATAAACTCTTTTCATCACGAGCGCACACAAAATAGTTGCAAACGGGGGCGAAAAGGAATGAGACGAAAGGAGTTGAAATACAGGACTAAGTCCACAGAAAAAAGCGATGATATGAAAGCAGAGATTGCCCTACTCTACCACCTATCGATCGGCCGCTTGCGAGCGAAAAAGGGGCGGAAACGGCTTTAAGCACCGGACGGATAGGCCTCAACTCAGGCTGAAACAGAGCAGGCCATCGCCTCGCGGAAACAGACATAAAAAAGAGGAGATTCATCTGTCGACAAATCTCCTCAAATAGTTTTACGCGATTGACGGAAAAGCCGCCTCGCTTAAAGCGTTATCCTGCTGTGCCCGTGCCTTGGAGCAATTGTGCAAGGTTGACCATAAACATACGCACTGAGATGGCCAAAAGAATAATGCCGAAGAATTTGCGCATAATATAGATCGTGCCTTTCCCCAAATAGGTATTGACCTTCTCAGTCATCTTCAAGACGAAGAATACCCAGAGCATATTGATCAGAATACCGATGATGATGTTTACCTGCGCATATTCTGCACGCAAAGACAAGAGCGTCGTAAACGCGCCGGGGCCTGCGATGAGCGGGAACACAATCGGAATGAGTGTAGCGTCCTTTACAGGGCCGTTGTTTTTAAACAATTCGATGTCCAAAATCATCTCTATAGCCATGAAAAACAAGATCATAGCACCGGCAACGGCGAAACTGCGAATGTCAACACTGAAGAGCTTGAGCACAAGGTCGCCGGCGTAGAAAAATCCTATCAACAATGCCGTTGAAATCAAAGTAGCATAGACGGCATTGATGGGTCGGTCGAGCTTTTTCAAGTTGATGATGAGCGGCGTCGAACCCAAGATGTCGATAATGGCAAACAGGATGATGAACGTACTGGCAATCTGCTGCCAACTTAAGCGTGAAAGGATGTAATCTAATGACATAAATTTTTCAACTGTTATTTTTGCGGTGCAAAGTTACGCGTTAGAAACGAGAAACACCTTTCCTCGCAGATATTTTTTTGTTTTTCGCTCCGCTTCTTCTTATAAAAGAGGCCTCAAATTTCGGCTTTTAGACTGCGACTTCCTTGTTTTACCTTAGGCAAAAAGCGATGAAAGCCCTCTATTGTTCAGCCCGGAAACGCTCCGTTTTCTGCTTTCAGCATCCGAAAATGCGCCCCCTCGTGAGCCAAGGAAGCGCATTGTTATGGTTTGCTTAATGATAGACGGCGGCGTCAGTCAGTTTGCGTATCCGCATTGCGCGCTCGATCCTTTTCGATCAACTCCAGCAGGCGCTTTACGGCATCGGCTTGCGGGATATTCTTCTCAACGCAGACCTTGCCGCGATAGAGGCTTACCTTCTCGGGCCCTGCACCAACGTAGCCGTAATCTGCATCGGCCATTTCGCCGGGTCCGTTGACAATACAGCCCATTATTCCGATTTTTAAGCTCTTTAGATGCCCCGTTTCCGCTTTTATGCGAGCGATGGTTTGTTGCAGGTCGTACAAGGTGCGCCCACAGCCCGGACAACTGATGTATTCCGTCTTCGTCGTGCGTTGGCGGGTGGCTTGTAATATGCCGAAAGCCGTGTCGTCCTGAAGATCGTGCGCCAAAGGACGGTGCCCCTCGGGCGTCGTATTGAAGAGCATCAAGCCATCTGCCAAACCGTCGAAGAAAAGTGCGCCGGCATCAGCCGCATGGCAGATTTGGAAGTCCTCGCGCTGATCATCACCAAAAGCAGATTGAAGAAAGACAACCACAGGCGTGGGCAAGTTTTCAGACCATAGTTCGTGGACGAGCGCACGCTGTTCGCCAAGGCGGTTGGCGTGGTTGCTCTGCGCGATAATGACCATCTCCGGATGGTGGCGCAAGCAGGCCTTGACTTCTTCTCCGAGGGCCGGATAGGTGAGGAAGAGAAACTTAATCTTAGCCCTACACATTCCGACGAAAGGCAGAGTTTCGGTCGTAAAGACCGGATAGGTATCAGGCTCACCGACCCACAAGTCGGCATCTACAATGTACTTGACGCCCGCTTTTCGCTGCTCGGCATCAGGCAGTTGACGCCCCGCATACACATAATCGGGCAGCGTTGCACCAAAATGCGTATCGCCATCGAGACGCGTAGAGATGACAACGGGCGGATGCGTGCCACCGATATTGCCCACAGCGATCGTGGGGCGCCGATCAGGAGAAACGTAGTCGAAACCGGGAAAGGCGCGACCGGGAATAAACGGATGACCGGCGCGCTCCACAACGTGGGCGGCCAACTTATAGGCCACAGGAATTTCTGCCTCGGGGGCCTCACTCAAAGATACGCGAATCGTATCGCCAATGCCGTCGGCCAGGAGTGCACCTATGCCGGCAGCACTCTTGATGCGGCCGTCCTCGCCCTCGCCGGCTTCCGTCACGCCCAAGTGTAAGGGGAAGTCCATTCCTTCGCGCTCCATCACAGCGCAAAGCAGGCGGACGCTACGCACCATTACGACCGTGTTGCTCGCTTTGATGGAGATGACGACGTCGCGGAAGTTCTCGCGGACGCAAATGCGCAAAAATTCCATACAACTTTCAACGATTCCGGCCGGCGTATCGCCATAGCGGCTCATAATGCGGTCGGATAGCGAGCCGTGATTAACACCTATGCGGAGGGCCGTATGATGTTGTCGGCAAATGGCTAAGAGTTGCTTGAAGCGCGCTTCGAGGCGGTCTAATTCGGCAGCGTATTCTTCGTCGGTATATTCGAGATGGCGGAACGTGCGTGCGGGGTCGACGTAGTTGCCGGGGTTGATGCGAACGCCTTCTACGATGGCAGCGGCGGCATCTGCCACGGCAGGATTAAAATGCACATCGGCCACGAGGGGAACATCGACGCCATCGGCTAGCAGTCCGGCCTTGATATTGCGTAGGTTTTCGGCTTCGCGCAGACCTTGTGTCGTCAGGCGCACATAATCGGCGCCGGCCGCCACAATCCTTTCTGTCTGCGCCACGGATTCGGCCGTATCGGTCGTCTTCGTGGTCGTCATACTCTGCAGGCGGATAGGGTTGGACGGCCCGCCCATCGGACGATTTCCAACTTTTACTTCGTGTGAAGCGCGGGGCGTATAATTGAAAAGTTCAGCCCCGCAATGATACTTTTTCATAGCTTGTTGTGTTGTGGCGTTGCGACCTTAGTTGGTCTTAAACTTATATTGCTCTGCGGCCAAGGCTTCGTTGGCTTTCACAATTTTGTCTTTCAGTCCGCTTTTGTGGCTGCGGAGGCGCTCGGCTAAATCGGCGTCGCTCAAAGCCAACATCTCCAAAGCGAGAATCGCAGCATTCTGCGCACCATTGACGCCCACCGTGGCTACGGGGATGCCCGGCGGCATTTGTACGATAGACAAGAGCGCGTCTAAACCGTCTAACATGCCTTTGATGGGGACGCCAATTACGGGCAAGGTGGTAGAAGCGGCGATAACGCCAGGCAAAGCGGCTGCCATTCCGGCACCTGCGATGATCACTTTCAATCCGCGTGCGGCAGCGCCTTGCGCAAAGGCTTCGACTTCGCTCGGCGTGCGGTGAGCCGATAAGGCGTTTATTTCAAATGGCACTTCCATTTCGTCGAGAAACTTGGCGGCCTTCTCCATAACGGGCAGGTCGGAGGTGCTGCCCATAATGATACTGATGAGTGGTTGCATTGTTCGTTGTATTATATTGTTTGTTGGTAACGTTGAACCTATATATAATAATGTGTGGTCGCGCGGTGTGGCAATCAATTTGCGAGGCGCTTACATAAAACGCACGCAGAGATAGCCGCAAAGTATGCCAATCAAGACGCCCAGTCCGATGTCGCGAAGCGAATGTTGGCGCAAGATCAGCCGGCTTGTGCAGACAAGGCCGCAAAGCAGGATGGAAAAGCACAGCCACCAAGTGGGGTCAAATGAAAATATTTCGGAGAAAGCCAGCAATGCGCCAATGACGCCACCGGAGGCAGCCGCGTGTGTGCTCACTTTTATCCAATTATTGAGGAATGCGCAGACAACCTGCAGCGCAAGCGCCCCGGCGATGATGCCAAGCGTGAAACGCGGCATATGCATGCGCTCCATTAAATAGAGCAGCAACGCATAATTCATCATACTCAAAAGATAGGGTACGTAGCGATTGGTGCGGCGACCTAAACCGTGGCGCGTCCAGCCATTGAGTTTGCGATAAGTAAAGATGGACAAGCGCGGCAGAATGACAGTAAAGAGCCAAACCATAAGCAAAAGCATCGCCTTATAAGAAGGCGGAAGCAAACTCATATAACTAAAAACGAACAAGGCTAAAAACGCTACGACCGGCATATAAAACGGCGAGAAAAGCAGCGAAATAGCTTGTGCTGATAAGATGAGATACTTATTGGACATTGCTTGTAAATGGATCTTTTTGAGTTTTCTACGAATATGATGGATTTGAGTTTGTATTATTGCTTGCGCAGTCCTGACTTCGGAATGCCCAATTGCTCTCGATATTTAGCCACCGTGCGCCGCGAGATGGGGAAACCTTTTTCTTTCATAACGATCGTCAGCGCTTCGTCGGACAAGGGATGGCGCTTGTCCTCGGCAGCTATGGCCTCACGCAGTGCAGCTTTGGCTTGGCGCGACGAGAGTTCTTCGCCCTCGCCGGAAGTAAATTGGGAGGAGAAGAAGAACTTAAGCGGGTAAAGTCCGTGTTGCGTCTGCACATATTTACTTCCCGTGACGCGTGAAACGGTAGAAATATCTACGCCGGCTTTCTCAGCCACATCGCGTAGCGTCATCGGAACGAGTAGCATTTCATCGTCGTCATTCAGGAAAAAATTGCGTTGCCGCTCGACGATGCCGCGCATCACGCCCATCAAAGTCTTGCGACGCCGGTTAATGAGTTCGAGAAAGAGCTGCGCATCCCCCACTTTCTTGCGGGCATAAACGTATGCGTCGCGCTGACTTTTATTCAAGTCTTTATGGCCGCCAAACTCGCGCACCGTATCTTTGAACGCCTTACTCACACGCAATTCGGGGACGTCTCCATTATTGAGTCGCACGCTGATACTTCCATCATCTTCAACGTGAACATAGAAGTCGGGTATTGCCGTTGGCGCCGTTCCGATCGTCGTTTCATTCAAAGCACTGCCGGGTTTCGGATTTAAGCGACGTATCAGCTGTGCTGCTTGTTGCAGACTTTCGTCGTCTGTTTTTAATCGCGCCTTTATTGTGTTCCAATGGTGATACGTAAAATCCTTAAAGCAGCGATCAACGATGGCTATGGCGAGCGCCTTAAAAGGACTCTTGAGCTCCGGACTTTCCAATTGCACGCGAAGGCATTCCTGCAAGTCGCGTGCTCCGATGCCGCGCGGTTCAAATCGCTGTAAGAGGTGCAACAATCGCTCCAACTCTTCCTCAGGCACGTCCAGATTCTGATAAATAGCCAATTCATCGCCGATGGTGCGCAAATCTTTACGCAGATAGCCATCATTATCCAGACTGCCGATAAGATATTCCATAATCCGGCGTTGCTGTTCATCGAGATCGTGCTCACCGATCTGTCGATAAAGCTCATCATACGCATTATTTGTCGCCGCCAGTTGCACCTCGCGCTCCTCGGCCTCGTTACGTTGTCGCAACAGATAATCCGGAATATCGTCTTCCGTCAAGTAATCGGCCGTCTCATCATCAACGTGTGGCTCATCTTCAGCGGTCTCCGACTCATTATCGTCCGCTTCCGTCGTTTCTGCCACCATATCCTCCTCATCTTTATCAGGTCCGGCCTCCTCCAACGCGGCGTTATCTTCCAATTCGTTGCGCACGCGCTGCTCCAGATCCATCACAGGCAGTTCCAGCAAGCGCGCCATCGCCACTTGCACAGCCGAGAGCTGTTGGGTTTGCTCTTCCTTTTGTGTTTGTATGAGTTTCTGAGGCATATAAATCGTTTGCAAGTGCAAATTTAGAAGAAACAAAGAGAAGCCCCAAGCTCCCTTGCGTTTATTTCCCCCACGCTTTTCTATGAGCGATCTGCTTAGTGCTTTCCACGCCATAGTGCAGAAGCGTTTTTTCCATCTCAGGAGAGAATAAGTGCGGTCTATTTTTATGGAATCACACAAATTGGTCATAATGCCGCTGAATAAAACGTCGGAGTCACTTTGAAACTTTATGGCCATGCGACTAAAGTGCAAATCAGAATAAGAGAAAGGATATGATGTTCTTATTATGCTTGTAGTTTACGATTCAAATGTCCTAAACCAGTTACATTCCCTTTCGGGTAGTAGCCGTTGGCTTCAGCCCTGAGTTGAGGGCTACCATTAAAAGAAGCTGCCGAGTCGCAGAGAGAAGAGCGAGAGAAGGATAGAAAAAAGTATTGATTATCAAAAGTATAAGGCGTCTAAAAACTTTCCTATAAGAGAAGAAAAATTGTCTTATAGGACAATTTTTTCGATCACCTAAGAGAATTTTTCTGATCACCTAAGAGAATTTCTTCGATCTCCTATGCGAATTTTTGCAACATCGGTTGGTGTCTTGAAAGCGCTCTTTAGCAGATTGATCTGCCTATGGAGGGACGCCTTTGTCGGGCGAGGAGCGACAAAACATATACGAAACGGGGAAACGCCATCGATGCTCGTACTTATGTTGCCCGGCTACTGCTCAAACGGCAGCCGCTAAAGAACTTGCAAGAGCCGAAGTGGACACACAGAAAAGGCCCTCGTACAGGCAATGCGCCATACGAAGGGCCTTTTTGGTAGTGCCAAGGCTCAAAAGATGCTCAGTGGTCTTCGCCGCTCCCTAAAGCGATCGTTGACTTATCTAACGACGGATATGCTTCAAAATTTGAATGTGGCCGTGAGGGTAACCTTTCGGCCGTCGGCATGTGCATATTCCGCGTTGCGAGCCATCAGCATGGAGGAAGGAGTATAATAAGTATGATTCAAGAGATTGGAGATCGCCAGACTGAAATCCCATGCTTTTACCTTTGCCCCCAATATCAGGTTGAGAAGGTTGATGCGTTTGACGGGTCCTTCGCCTTCTTGATAAACGCCGGAGGCATTGGGCGAAAAGCGGTCGCGTTTGCCCGTATGGAGATACTGTAGTTGGACGTAAGTATCCTTGATGGGCGCATAGTTGACATACATCAATAGTTTTGAAGCCGGGATAGAAATGTTCGACATATAAGTATCCCAGTTGCCTGATGCAGACTTTATTTTTCCTTCCAGCCAAGAGAAGTTAGCTCCGGCCTTCAGCTTGTCGGTCAGCTTGGCATCTGCGCTCAACTCAACGCCGTAAACCTTCTGTGGTGTGCGGTTAACGACCCAAAAACCATTTTCTATTTTGAGATCACTACCCAGTTTTGAGTAAGTATAGAAGAAGGAGCCGTTGAGTTGCAACCAGTTGTCAATGTTAGCGTAAGCACCGATTTCGTAGTTGTTTGTTTTTACCGGATCGGTAGATATCTTTGAGAGCACATCGGCCTTTGCTGCACGGAGTGTACGCCCTAAGTCGAAGATAGAGAAGCCTTGCGAAAAGGCAACAAACGGCTGGAACACAGGATACTTATTGTAGGACAATCCCAAGTTAAAAGAGAAGTTGTTGTAGTGGAGCGATCCGCCTTTTACGCGCACCTGCGGGTCGCTGAGCTTATTGCGTAGGACGTCATAGTCAGGTACGCTGACGTTGATAAAGTCGTAACGGCCGCCAATTTTAATGTTAACGTATTGCCACAACGTAGTCTTGGTTTGAATAAAAGGCGCGTGGTTGTTGCTGGTCAGCCAAGGCACCCACAGACGCCCATCAACGAGGGGTTGGGCCGTCTTGTCAAGAAGATAGTCGTAACCATAAACAAGACGAGTAAAGATGTTGTCGGAGAATATGAGATGTGAACTAAACTGTGCGCGTAAGCCGAACTTGCGATCTTTTATGGCCGACTGTCCGCTGGTTTCTTCCCAGCGAGGCTGGGCGGGGTTTGCTTTTCGGAAGTCGAAGATCGTATATAAACTTGAGCCAAATACGGCTGCTTCAAAATCTGTATGGCGAAACAGCTCTTTAGACGTAAACTTGAGGTAGGCGTTGTGGTTGTAGCGCGTGCCCTCATCTACAGCTTGCGGATCTTTATTGCCGATGACACCAATAGCCGGCTTTATAAGATATTTTCCGGCAGCGGGAATCAGCTTGGTATCTTGCACGCTACGATAATAGTTGTACATCAATTCGAGTCGGTTCTTCGTCGACAAAGTATAGCCTAAATTAACGAGGACGTTGGTCGTGTAAGTATCGCCGAGTCCGTAGCGCGGAGAGATGTATTGCCCATCACCATCCACGCAGCTCCCTGTGCGTCCGAATGTGCCGTTGACGAGATAGTCGAGTTTGCCGACCTTTCCGTAAAGCTGTTGGTTGAGGCGATAGCCCTGCCCCTTGCTTCGTTGAAAGAAATTGTAAGTAGAACCGGCTACGGAAGTTTGGCCGGCAATCGTTCTGTTCGTAGCGTTCTTCTTCGTAACAATGTTGATCAAACCGCCAATAGCGCCGTTGCCGTAGAGCGCCGTCGAACCCTTCACAACTTCAATGTGGTCGATGGCTGCGATGTCGATGGTGCGAATATCGCGGTCGGTCGAACGTAAAGGCGTCGATTGGGGTATCCCGTCAATCAAGACGAGCGCACTTCTTCCACGAAGCGACTGCGAACGACTACTCGTCGTATTGCTCGACAACGCTAAGCCGGGCGTGAGCAAACCCAGCAGTTGGGTTAAATCGGGCGCAGTCTTGCTCATTTCGGCAATCTGACGTTGGTCGATGATTGTCACTGTGGCCGCCGCATTCGATTTTACTTCGGGGATGCGCGTTGCACTTACGACGACTTCCTTAAGTTGCCGCGTGGAGTCCTGCGAGTTCTCCGTCTGCGCAACACAATGTGCGGCAGACGTTATCGAGATACATAACGATAGATAAAGTACTTTTTTTATCATTTTAATACGCTTTTGTGTAAGTCTGATTATTTTGCAAAAATAAGTCCGCCTTTAGTCTCCTGCAATACCTAAAATAAGGTATAAATCATTGCCCGCTTCTCACGCTCGGCAACAGAGACAAAGATCTCCGCAAAAAGAATACGCATCGCTACAAGCGGTGGCAGAAGTATGAAGGTAAACGTATTGTTTTCTTGCGCTCCGAGCTGACTTTGAGATAGCGGCGGACTGAGGTGTGCAAGATGGAAATGGCTCGAAGCAGATTGCGTCAACGCGCTTCTCCCCTTTTCGGAGCACGGGGAAGGACTTCCGACGTCTCCGGCTGCACTAAGATCACACGGAAGCTGCTTTTCTAAGCTCATAATCGGCGTTTGCGCCAAACTCACGTTACTTTTACTTTTGCCGTCTGCAAGGAAAAGTTTACTTTTGCTCGTTAAAACGAAGCGTATGGAAGAACTTATTCGCGTCAAAGGAGCGCGCGTAAATAATCTCAAAAATATAGACTTAAACCTCCCTCAGGGCCGGTTAATCGTCATTACGGGCTTAAGCGGCAGCGGCAAGTCCTCATTAGCTTTCGACACGCTCTATGCGGAAGGGCAGCGACGTTACGTTGAGAGCCTTTCAGCGTATGCCCGCCAATTTTTAGGCCGTATGAACAAGCCCGATTGTGATTATATCAAAGGGCTTCCTCCTGCCATTGCCATCGAGCAGAAGACGACGGCGCGCAACCCGCGCTCAACGGTAGGGACGTCTACCGAGATTTACGACTATCTCCGTATGCTTTTTGCCCGCATTGGTCGCACTATTTCTCCCGTAAGTGGCGCGGAAGTGAAACGCCATACGCGGGCCGACGTCATCAATTGTGCTTTATCCTATTCGCCCGGCACGCGTTTTACGCTCTTAGCCCCGATCGTGCGCAGCGCAGATAGGAGTATGAGCGAGCAGTTGGCTGTTTATCTCAAGCAGGGCATAAGTCGGCTTGATCTTGATGGGACGATGCTTCACATCGACGACGTCTTGCAAGACGCTGACCGACTTCGAGAAGTCGAGGCTTCGGATGCGGCTTTTTTGCTTATTGATCGTCTGAGCGTAGATCCCGCTAACGAGGCTGTCAATCGGCTTACCGACTCCGTAGAGCGCGCCTTTTATGAAGGCAAAGGCGAATGCATGTTACGCTTTTACCCCTCTAAGGCGCTGCATCGCTTCTCTGAGCGCTTTGAAGCCGACGGCATACAATTTGAAGAACCTTCTGACCAACTGTTTTCATTCAACTCTCCGGCCGGTGCTTGTCCCGAGTGCGAAGGCTTTGGAAAAGTGATCGGAATTGACGAGCAACTCGTCGTGCCCAATACGGCTTTGAGCATCTACGATGGTGCCGTCGTCTGTTGGCGTGGCGAAAAGATGGGCCAATGGCGCGAAGAGTTTTGCCGCCGTCAAGCACCGCGTGGATTTCCGGTGTTTAAACCTTTCTTTGAACTGACGCAGGAAGAAAAAAATATTTTGTGGCACGGCGACAAGGCGGAACAGGCGCTCCCAAAGATGGAGCAGGTAACGCTTGATGCCTTTTTTGAAATGCTCCGCGAGAATCAATATAAGATTCAGTATCGCGTAATGTTGGCGCGTTACCGCGGCAAAACCACTTGCCCCGTCTGCCAAGGCAGCAGGTTAAAGCCCGAGGCGGGCTACGTTCGCGTCGGAGGCGAAAGCATCAGCCGCTTGGTGCGTATGTCCGTAGCCGACTTATCGGAATGGTTTGAACACGTACTCAAACTCGAGCCGCACGAGGAGCAACTCGCCGCACGCTTACTCACCGAACTCCGTCAGCGGCTCCGCTTCTTGGTCGACGTAGGCTTAGGCTATCTGACGCTCGACCGCGCAGCCAATACGCTTTCCGGCGGTGAGAGCCAGCGCATCAATCTCGCCACGAGTCTCGGCAGCAGCCTCGTTGGCTCGCTCTATATATTAGATGAGCCGAGCATTGGTCTACACAGTCGCGATACGGGGCGCCTCATCCACGTCTTAAAGGCTTTGCGCGATCTCGGGAATACGGTAATTGTAGTAGAACACGACGAAGAAATCATGCGGGCTGCCGATTACATTGTCGACATAGGCCCCGATGCGGGCCGTTTGGGCGGACGCGTCGTCTTCGCAGGGCCAAATCCGTTTGCGGAGGGGCAGGCGCCAAGCACTGACTTGCCGCAGCAGTCGGCCGAACTTCCATCCTACACGCTCAAATACTTGTCGGGCGAAGAGACGATCGATGTACCCGCTACGCGGCGTTCGTGGACGCGCAGTATCATGGTCGAAGGTGCGCGCGCCAACAACTTAAAAGGCATCACGGTCGAGTTTCCGCTCAACGTGATGACCGTCGTGACGGGCGTATCCGGTTCGGGCAAGAGTACACTTGTGCGCAGCATCCTCTACCCAGCTTTGAAGCGCCACTTCGACGAACCGGCCGATCGCCCCGGCGAGTTCTTGCAACTCTCGGGCGCCGTCGATGCCGTGAAGCGTGTGGAGTTTGTCGACCAGCACCCGATTGGTCGCTCCTCGCGCAGCAATCCGGTTACGTATCTCAAAGCTTACGACGAGATACGAAAACTTATGGCCGAGCAAACTTTGGCTAAGCAGTTGGGCTTCTCGCCTGCGTTTTTCAGCTTCAACACAGACGGCGGCCGATGTGAGGAATGCAAGGGCGAGGGCGTAGTTCACGTAGAAATGCAATTTATGGCCGACCTCGAACTGCCTTGTGAAGCCTGCGAGGGCAAGCGCTTTAAGAAGGACATCTTAGACGTGAAATATCGGGGTCGAAATATTTACGATATACTTGAGATGACGGTCAATCAAGCTATCGACTTCTTTACAGAAGGTGGGCAAAAGCGCATCGTCGCAAAGCTCTTGCCGCTCCGCGACGTCGGCTTGGGCTACATTAAGTTGGGCCAGAGCAGCAGTACCCTCAGCGGCGGCGAGAATCAGCGCGTGAAGCTGGCCTACTTCCTCAGTTTGGAGCGCAGCGAGCCTACGCTCTTCATCTTCGACGAGCCAACTACGGGGCTCCACTTCCACGATATTCACACCCTGCTCAAGGCTTTCAATGCCTTAGTCGGGCGAGGGCACAGCATCCTCATCGTGGAGCACAACTTAGACGTAATCAAATGTGCCGACTACGTGATTGATCTCGGTCCGGAAGGCGGCCGCGATGGCGGACATCTGGTCGGCGCTGGCACACCTGAAGAGTTGGTGAAACTCGGCAAGGGCTATACGGCGCAATATTTGAGTGAAAAACTCCAAGCCTAAAATATAGCAGCAGCGGAGAACGATTTCCACCGGCGACAGTCGGCGGCGATGGGCAGATAATCAAAACGCTCACCGCCGCCGACTGTTTTTGGCAAGCGGCCGGCGCAAAGGCAGACGCCACCGCTCGGAGTTGCATCCGGCCAAGGCCTATGCGGAAAGCTTCCATTCATTTATCAGATGGCTATGCATTGCCTGTTTGTGTCAAAATTTATCACTTAGAGCGGTAAGGAAGCCTTTACCGCCGGTTGGCACGCGTTGCGGGCTTATTAAGACCTATCGGCGTCTGTGATGGTCGCTGCTTGTTTTGGTTTGGCGGCAGCAAACCATCGTTTGGTGAGAGCAAGCCATCGTTTGGCGACAGCAAACCATCGTTTGGCGGCAGCAAACGAAAAGCGAGTTTGCCATCGACAAGCAAAGGTGGGCAAACGACCGATGATGGCTGCGCCCAATAGACGCGCTCACGACATTTTCTGAAACGAGAAGCGGTCGGACGCGTTTTGTAAGCTTGCGTCAATTACGGATATTTTTTATAATGTCATGAAACGTATTGATTTACTTATGAACAACCAGACCTAACGTTTCTCCGACTGAAACTCGGTAGCCTGTAGTTAAGATTTTACAAAGAAAACAGGCCAAGAAGCCGTGTGCGCCTTTGTTGGCGCGAATTTGCCGTCCAAGCGTTGACCGATATGGCGGGCGTTTTGCTATATTCTTTTCACGCAATTTTGGATTTTTTCCAAAATAAACACACTGTAAATCAGATATATTTTACACTTTTGCACAGTCTAAAAGTTAGTACTCTAAGAAGCCTAACAGCACCATTGGGGACGTAACAAAACAGAACTAAGCGCCCCAAACAAACAACAGGTAATATGCAAAAGAAAAACGTTGAAAGACAGAACTACGACGCACCGAGAGTTGAACGCATAGCTCTTGATGAGCAATCTTTCCTTGCTACGAGCCCTCCCATAAACGTCGGCGTAAGTGTTGGAGGCTTTGACGATGGAGGCGAAGAGGATCTTGACGGAGAATAGTATGATGCTGACGGAAATTCCTTAGATAGGAATAACCCGTAAGCATACTGTCTCTTCAAAAGGAGACAAATAAATAATGAAGCGGTCAGCAATAGGTTTTTATTGCTGGCTGTTTGCCTATCTATAAGTAAGGGTGAGTAGGTAGCTCCGCCGGCAGCAGATAACGCGGAGCAGCGCGCGAGAAAAGCAAAACTCAAAGAGCGCAACTAACCTTTCAGTAGCCAATCGAAGAGAGATTTTACGAGGCCTGATAAGAACGTGCCGAGCGCAAAGCGGGTCGTAAGCTTCAGCAAATGCACACGATATATAAAAGGTACAGCCGGCATACGCGAACGTAAAGACGCGTACACCGGCCGTATCAACCTAATCTATTTATCTACAAAAGCTTTTTCATTTATTCTACAAACATCTTACGCACACTTGTACCGTGGTCGGTGCGGATGCGCAGGATGTAGACGCCTCTCGGACTTGGCGCTTCGAGGCCGGCCTCGATCGCTGCCGTGCGCACACAGAGGGCGCCGGAAAGTGAATAGAGGCTCACTTCTTGCACGTGTACGTTGGCGGGCACTTTGAAGTGGAGGCGATTGCCGACTTGGTAGACGCTGACTGGCGCACTGCTTGCCACCACGGGTGCTTCGATGGCCGTCGTGTTCGTATACTTGACAATGCGGTAATAGTTGTCGTAACCACCTACGGGCGTTTCGGTCTTCGCACCCGCAGCTTTCTCATCAACCTTCACAAGGTAGTCGCCCGATGTCAACTCCTTGGCGGGCGTATATTTGAATTTGACCTCCTTAGTCTCGCCGGCCTTTAATTTTAAGTTACCCATATAGGCTATTTCTCCATTCGAATCTGTAAATTGACGTAGGCGGACGTAAGCTCTTCCGCTGTAGTCTTTCAAAGCCTTAAGCGTCACCATTCCTTCATAGCGCGTGCCAGAGGTTATTTCAGTCGGAAAATCCAAGACTTCGCACGTCAGCGCTAATTCATCGTTTTCGGAGATCACAATTTTAGTAGAATCGAAAGGCGTAGGCAAATCTTCAAGACCGCGAGAGGTGATGTACTTAGCGCCAATCGTGTACGTGCCGGGTTCTAAGCCGGCTGCTTTATAGAAGCCATTGGAGACTTGTTCACCGCGCTCAATGTTTTTATCGACTTGCAAGAAGACGTACTCTTGATTTTTAGGACCGCCCTTGAGGTAAGTTACGATGCCAACATCGCCGGTTGCACAGTAGTTGCGTGCATAGAAAGCAAAGTAGAGCGGCGTGCCTTGCTTGACGGGGCCGGACGCAGTCGGCGTACTCTTTAACCAATACGTAGGACTCGTCTGGCGCAATACGGGGGCATCAGCTTCGGGCAGAATCTCTACCGTGGCGCGACCCACTTCGGCATCATCAAAGGGAAGCGGCGTCTTTGTCGCATCATAAAGCGCCAAAGTGTATTTGCCGGGCTTCATCTTGTCGCCTAAGTCCATCAGAAGTTCCATCTCCTTCGTGCTTTCTTCATATACGCCGGCTCTAACAAAGACCGTGTCGGTAACTGACGGATCATCGACTGACGTGAAGTGGAAAGCAATGGCCTTAAGCGGGAAATCCTTGCTCCTATTCTGAAGCGTGAAGCTGGCTTTGGCGATGCCGTTCGCATAGAGCGGGCCATCAAAATGAATCGGCGTGAGCAGCTTGACGTCAGAATGGGGCGCGTGGATCTTAGCATCGACGATTCGGCCGTTAGATACGCTAACATCGCCGTAAGCCGGCAGACTGAGCGGGTGGCGCAAGATCTTCCAATCGCTCATACCATCTGCAAAATAGGCAAAATGGATCGTGTAGTCGCCATCAGCAACGCCGGCAACGGCTTTCGGAATATTTCGTATTCGCAAACTGGTATATCCGGTGCGGCCGGCTTTACATGCTTCTATATGTACCGGCTCTTCTTTGAGGCGTTTCACGATTTTATCGCCTTGTACCAAGACCGGAGCTACCTTAAGATCAACCGGCGTCATCTCATAATTTTCTATGTAGGCCATCATGGTCATATCTTCTTCGTAAGACATCAAACCAAGGCGCGACGGAGAGTAGACCGCGTAAGGCACGGGCTGAGCAGAGCCGCCGGCGGGCTTGACGTTAACAATGATTTCTTGATTGACGTTGAAGCCCGTTGAAGAAGCGCCGATACCCAGCGCTGACGGGTTGAGATGGTTTACCATAAAGAAGCCGTCACTCGTACCATGCCAGCCCCAATTTATGTGCACGTAGTCCTGATCGTCATAGCCATCGCAGACAAATGCGTGCCCACCGCGACCATCTTCCGCCGAAGCGGCATAATAAACGGGGCGGCCTGCATCCAACTCCTGCTTAATCATTGAAATCCACTCTTTAGTCGGATAATAATCGCGCGGTTTCATCTCCACAGCGTTGTCGTAGCCAAAATATGTCCGCAATGCGTAAGGAACGGCTTGAGAATAGGCGCCACTACTGGTTTTCGTGTAGTGCATATTTACGGAGATGCCAAAATCAGAGGCGATCGAAGCCACCGCCTGGGCTTGCTCGTCGGTATATTCGCCGGCATAGTTGGGCAGCATTTTATCCCAATCGTAAGTAGCATCCGCAAAGTTGGCCGACAGCGTTAGTCCATCCATCTTATATGAATGCGAACCCGCGCCGTGCTGCGGATACTTATGGAAACGCATTATCTGCGTACAAGCAGTTGCCACGCAGCCCACATAATAATGTCTGGTCTTCCCATTATCCACCCACGTAGGGCAATTGTTATTATACGGTGTGTCCTGCCCCCATTTCGTCTCTCCGAGCAATGGGCCCACAACGGCTTGTGGAGCAGCGGTCGCAATAGGCGCTCCGGGCTCATCCTCCTCAATAGCGGCGATGCGTTGGGCATAAACTTTCATCCAGAAAAGGAGATTTTCCGGTGCGTCCGCAAATGAGAATTGGCCGGTATTAGCATAAGCCAAGACGGTGCCGACGGCATCATCGCCGGAGATGATCACAAAGCCTTTACCCCCTTCTGCATTGTAGACGTAAAAGGGAGCCTGCTCGGCAGATTGCCCTTTCGCCATTAAGTGTTTGGGTGTAGGAAGCAGAGCGCGAACCATTCGTTTTTGTGGTCCTGCTTGCAAGAATTTTGCTGCCAACTGCGCAGCTTCGGGTTGAGGAATGCGTCGGGCTTCAGTTGAGAAGAAGGCCAACGCTAACAATCCCGAGATGAATAAACGTTTCATAGTTAATGGGTATAGTAAGTTTGAGATTCGTCTGTGACTTAATCAGTGGCGTCCTGAACCTGATAAGTTGCTTCTGAGGCTTGGTCAGTGGCGTACTGCATTGGATAGGTTTCGTCTTTTGCCGATTAGGCGGCGTCTTTCATTGTTAAATCGGCGTCGGCATAGCTAGATGGTACTCGTTGGGACTCATTTGACTACCTCGGCGTGTGCTTTTCAGCAAACGAACATCGGCAAATTTAGAAAAAGTTTTCGAGCCATAAAATAAAACCAAGAGAAAAAGAATAAACAATATCTTTTTTACGTATTTCAAAGCAGAAAAAAGGGCATAAGAAAGGACATAACAAACTACTTTTCGCTTAAAATAAGCGCGAAGAGGGCCAGAAGAAAGGGAGAAGTAGCGAATAAGGCTTCGCAAACTTGGGAATGTTCGACAAAAAGCGTAACTTTGCCTTACCTTGATAAATATAATTTTATTATAAGCACAACGTATTATACAATAAGAGCCCTATGACATTCACCGAAAAGGCTTGGGAAATCTTCCGCACCGCGGTTGACGACTACCATAAGACAGATAATATAGACGCAGACTTTGTAAATCCTCACCCGGTCAATACGATCGAAGCCGCCCTCTACCGTAAATGCTGGATCGACACAGTTCAGTGGCACATGGAGGACATTATACGTGACCCAAACATAGATCCGGTTGAGGCCCTCGCGCTCAAGCGCCGTATCGACAAGAGCAATCAGGACCGCACCGACCTTGTGGAGCAGATCGATCATTATTTTTTGGAGACCTACAAGGATGTGCGCCCGCTTGATGGGGCTACGCTCAACACCGAGACGCCGGCGTGGGCCGTGGACCGACTCAGCATCCTCTATCTTAAAATCTACCACATGGAGGAGCAGGCTTCGCGTCAGGAGGCCGATGCGGCCCACCGCGAACGTTGCCAAGCGAAACTGGCCGTTCTGCGTGAACAAAAGCAGGACTTGAGCGGAGCACTTGATACCTTGCTCACAGACATTGCCGAAGGGCGTAAATACATGAAGCTCTATAAGCAGATGAAGATGTACAACGATCCGGCAACCAATCCCATACTCTACGGCGCAAAAGGCAAATAAAAGTTTGCCCCACCCACCCACTTTTCACTATGCCTGCTTCGTCGGTAGTTCAGCCGCCTCGTCGCCTGCTGATCTTGCGTTTTTCCGCCTTGGGCGATGTCGCTATGACCGTTCCGGTTGTCGCGTCCTTGGCTGCGCAGTATCCGCAAATGCAGATTACCGTTGCCTCGCAGCCTTTCCTCGCCCCACTTTTCGAGCATATAGCGCCCAACGTGCAATTCTTCGGGGCCGATATTCGCAAAACGTATCGTGGTTTGCGCGGCCTTTGGCAACTCTCGCGCACAGCGCCTTTTCAAGATTGCGATGCCGTGGCCGATTTGCACGACGTCTTACGCACAAAAATCCTGCGTTGTTTTCTGCGTTTGCGCGGCAAGCGCGTGGCTGTGATTGATAAGCACCGACGCGAGAAGCGCCTGCTCGTAAAGCACAAGATCTTCCGCCCGCTACCCACCTCATTTGCGCTTTATGCGGAAACCTTAGCGCGCCTCGGGCTACCCATAAGTCTCAACTTTGAGCACTTAAAATTAGGTGGCGACAAACTGCCACTCCCTTTTCCACAACCCACAGACGCCCTGCACGAGCCCTGGTTGGGCCTTGCGCCCTTTGCAGCCCACAAGGGAAAAGTTTACCCTTTAGAGCAAATGGCGGAGGTCGTCCGACTTTTCTTCGAGGCGCATCCCGGCGGGCGATTGTTCGTCTTTGGTAGCAAGAAGGAGATGGAAATGCTACGCCCAACTTGGGGCAAAGACTTTGAAAGATTGGTTTTCGTATGCGACTTGCTGAAAGGTTTGGGTGCAGAACTGCAATTGATGGCGCGACTAAACGCTATGGTTTCGATGGACTCCGGCAATATGCATCTGGCCTCGCTCGTAGGCTGTCCGGTAGTCAGCATTTGGGGGCAGACGCACCCGTTTGCCGGCTTTATGGGCTATCATCAAGCAGAGGAAAACGTAGTACAACAAGACTTGCATTGCCGCCCCTGCTCCATCTTCGGCAATGCGCCGTGTCGATATGGCGATTTTCGCTGTCTACGCGACATTTTACCCCAACTGATCGTTGACAAAGTAGAAGAAATCATCTCACCCGAACAAGATTAGGGCGCAAAGACAAAGACAGATATATAGACTTTGATGAGCAGCAAAAAGGAATTTCGGCGCTATGGTCGAAATTCCTTTTTCTTTTGTCCTTCGATTACACAACTCTTTTGGGGATAAGGACAACGCAGGTCTAAATATCAATCCGCACGGCGCGTCGGCGCACACTTCCCGCTTCGGTAAGGTGCGGAAGCTTGTGCTTAGTACGCAGAAAATAGCAGAGCGTAAAAACGAAGGTGCAATGATAAACTTTAATGGCCGGAAAAAATACAGCGCAGACAAAGCCCTGCAAGCGGCGAAAGAGGCGTTGCGGCGATTACTATCGTGAGAGAAAAGGCTTCACCTCACGATAAAAAAGGTGTACGCTCGTGAGAAAAAAGGTTTCACCTCACGATAAAAAACCTCAGAAGCGAAATGTTCGCGTTTATAATTACCCTGCTTACCGGGTTATAGTGGGAGCAAATGCGTACGAAAAACGAGGAGAAACATAAGGTATCGGTTAGCCGACGGCTCATTGCGTCACGCCATTGACGGCCTTTCGACCTTCCGCCATACGGGGAGGACGGGCGCTGACGTTTGGACGACCTTGATGGGTCGCAGACGAGCCTCAAAAAGAGGACCGGTCGAGTAAAGAAAAAGAAATGAAAGGATAGAAAAAAGGAGGCAACGCGCGGCTGACTCCTTTAGAAGGGTGCAAGATGGGACTCGAACCCACGACATTCAGAACCACAATCTGACGCTCTAACCAACT
>ERZ773233.124-NODE-124-length-57860-cov-33.811764_pt1 | contig 57860 bp, 38 predicted proteins | sample MGYA00580991_ERZ773233 | MGnify/ENA primary metagenome ERZ773233 (study PRJEB29015, sample SAMEA2738178) | human oral metagenome | biome: human oral; feature: human-associated habitat; material: saliva | place: China | collected 2161 ...
GTTCAGGTGGCGCGCAATCGGGGTGAATGCGGCGAAGAACTCTGCGGCTTCTTCCACGGGCATTTCGAGCACGTCGGCAATGGTCTTGCCCTTGTAGTGCACTTCGAGGGTTTCGCGGTTGTAGCGCTTGCCGTGGCAGGTTTCGCAGGGTACGTACACGTCCGGCAGGAAGTTCATTTCAATCTTCAGGGTGCCGTCGCCGGAGCAGTCCTCGCAGCGGCCGCCCTTGACGTTGAAGGAGAATCGGCCGGGGGTGTAGCCGCGCATTTTCGCTTCGCTGGTCTCTGCGAACAGCTTGCGGATGTGGTCGAACACGCCGGTGTAGGTGGCGGGGTTCGAGCGCGGGGTGCGGCCGATGGGCGACTGGTCCACGTGAATGACCTTGTCCAGGTGTTCCAGGCCGTCGATGCTCTTGTGGCGGCCGGGTACCTGCTTGGCGCCGTTGAGCTTGTTCGCCAGGGAGGTGTACAGAATGTCGTTGACGAGGGTGGACTTACCCGAGCCGGACACACCGGTCACCGCGGTGAATACGCCCAGCGGGAAGGACACGGTTACGTTCTTGAGGTTGTTTTCGCGGGCGCCGCGCACGGTCAGCTGACGCTTCGCATCCACGGGGCGGCGGGAGGCGGGCACCTCAATGCTGCGGCGGCCAGCCATGTAATCGCCGGTAATGGACTTGGTGTTCTTCAGCAGCTCCTCAAAGCTACCAGAGTGCACGATTTCGCCGCCGTGCTCGCCGGCGCCGGGTCCTACATCCACAATCCAGTCGGCTTCACGCATGGTGTCTTCGTCGTGCTCGACCACAATAAGCGTGTTGCCCATATCACGCAGCTTGGTCAGGGTTTCGATGAGGCGGCGGTTATCGCGCTGGTGCAGGCCGATGGAGGGCTCGTCGAGCACGTAGAGCACGCCGACCAGGCCCGAACCGATCTGGGTTGCGAGGCGGATGCGCTGCGCCTCACCACCGGAAAGCGTACCGGCGGAGCGTGAGAGGGTCAGGTAGTCCAGGCCCACGTCCAGCAGGAATTGCAGGCGGGCGTCAATTTCTTTGAGGACCTGCTCGCCAATTTTGGCTTCGCGGGCGGTCAGCTGCAGGCCGCGCACGAAGGCAAGTGCGTCAGCCAGGGACAGGTCGGTGATGTCTGCGATGGACTTGCCGCCGACCTTCACGCCGAGAATGGTCGGGTTCAGTCGCGCGCCACCGCAGGCGGGGCAGGCGACCTGGCGCATGTACTGTTCGTAGCGGTCGCGGGCGAAGTCCGATTCGGTTTCTTCGTGCTTGCGCTTGATGTACGCCTTCACGCCCTCGAATCCGGAGGTGTAGCGGCGTTCGCGGCCGAATCGGTTGCGGTAGGACACCTCAACCTTGTAGTCCTTGCCGTCCAGAATGGCGGCGCGGGTCTTGGCGGGCAGGTCCTTGAAGGGGGTGTTCAGGTCGAAGCCGAGCTCCTCCCCCAGGCCCGCGAGCAGGCGCAGCCAGTATTCGGTGGTTGCTTTGCCCTGCGACCAGGGGGCGATAGCGCCCTCGCCGAGGGTCAGGTCGGGGTTGGGTACGAGCAGTTCGGTGTCTACTTCCAGGCGCGAGCCGATGCCGTCGCAGGCGCTACATGCGCCGAACGGCGAGTTGAAGGAGAATGCGCGCGGCTCGATGGTGTCGATCTGCAGCGGGTGGTTGTTGGGGCAGGCGAGGTTTTCGCTGAAGGAGCGGGTACGCTCGGGGTCGTCCTGCTCGCGGTCCACGAAGTCGATGAGCACGCGGCCGTCGGCGAGCTTGAGCGCGGTTTCGATGGAGTCGGTGAGGCGCTGGTGAATACCGTCCTTAATGACGATGCGGTCGACGACCACCTCGATGGTGTGTTTGTACTGCTTGGCGAGCTTGGGCGGGTCGGAGAGCTGCACGGTTTCGCCGTCCACGCGGGCACGCGAGTAGCCCTGGGTCAGCAGGTCCTTGAAGAGGTCAACGAACTCGCCCTTACGTGCGCTGACGACGGGCGCGAGGATCTGCAGGCGGGTGCGTTCGGGGTACTCCTGCAGAATGTCCACGATCTGCTGCGGGGTCTGCTGGGTGATTTCTTCGCCACATTCGGGGCAGTGCGGGTGACCAACTCGTGCCCAGAGCAGACGCATGTAGTCGTAGATTTCGGTGATGGTACCGACGGTTGAGCGCGGGTTCTTGGAGGTGGATTTCTGGTCGATAGACACCGCTGGGGAGAGGCCCTCGATGAAGTCTACGTCGGGCTTATCGACCTGTCCGAGGAACATACGCGCGTAGGAGGACAGCGACTCAACGTAGCGGCGCTGACCTTCCGCAAAGATGGTGTCGAAGGCGAGGGAGGACTTACCGGAGCCGGAGAGGCCGGTGAAGACGACCATCGCATCACGCGGGATGGTGAGGTCCACGTTCTTGAGGTTGTTTTCGCGGGCACCCTGAACCCGGATACTGGTCAGATCGTTCGCTTTGAGTGCGGTGCTACCGTGTGCCGGGCGGGGTGTCATCGAAAATCCTTTCGTCTTATCTTCGAACTTAAATTCTACACCCTCACGCCTTTCACCAGCGGGATTATGCGGCAGGTGAAGGCATGAGGGTGCAGTACTTATATGAGGCGGGCTGTCAGGCGCGATTTACCAGGCACGGTTTACCAGCCGCGGGTGCCCCACTCTTCCAGGTGGGGGCGCTCGTCACCGAGGGTGGTGGAGCGGCCGTGACCGGGCAGTACGATTGCGTCGTCATCGAAGCCGCCGAAGAGCTTTTCGAGCACGTTGGAGAAGAGCTCACCGAATTGCTGCGGGGAGTCGGTCTTACCCACGCCGCCGGGGAAGAGGGTGTCGCCGGTGAACAGCAGGGTTGCGGGGGTGCCGTCTTCCCAGGTGGTTTCGAGGGTGTAGACGATGGATCCGGGGGTGTGGCCGGGCACATTCAGGGCACGAATGACGGTGTCAGAGAGATAGAAGTCGAAGCTTTCGCCGCCGGTCAGCTCCTCTTCGACAGTGTAGTCTTCCTGTTCCTTAATGGCGGCTACGTCAGCCGCACCCGCGGAGGTGACAGCACCGGTGAGGCGGTCGAGCTCCTTAATAGCGCGGATGTGGTCCCAGTGACCGTGGGTGACCAGGATGCCGGTCAGACCAATTGCGCGGGGCCTAATAGAGTTGAAGTCCTCTTCTCGCTCCATAACGCGCACACGGCGCTCTTCACCGTCTGCCAGTTCGAGCTGCGGGCAGTCACTCAGGAGCGCATCGAGAGTGAAGGCGTAGAGTTCTTCTGCATCGTCCGCGGGATCGATAAGCACCTGCTCACCGGTGGCGCGCATGGTGATGAGGTAGACGCTGTTGTCCATCTCAGAGACGCTGAACGCACGGACAGTCAGTTCGGGGTTCTCAAAGATGAGGGTGGGTTCGGGGTAAGTAGTCATAGTTCCAGTGTAGGGGCTCGCATGATGCGGCAGGCGCCTATATAGAGCACTTCCCTATGAGCGCATTCGACATTGAATGTGCGGAATACATGCGCGGGATGCATGCGGAACAGATTCTGGAGCGCACTCGGTGCAGATCTCGGTACAGATGAGGCTCAGCTCGGATGAGGTTCCGACTGGAGGCCACCCGGGGTCTGCCCGGCTGAGGGCCCAGCGAAATTCAAAAGTTAAACAGAGAAGCGACTGCGCATCGATACACAGTCGCTTCTCATGACACCCAGGGGTATCTATCACTCACTCAAACACAAGCAACCCGAGGACTTTGGAAATCTCACGATTACTTGATGACTCAATAGTAGCGAACTTTTTGGGGGCTGTTTTACCCCTCAATTTGGTACGGAGAGCCGATTTTAGTGACCCGCACCTCAATGTAATCGTTCTGTAATAAAAATAGCTGTTTTTTAGGCTATCCATACGTACCAATTTCATTTTTTTCGAGTTTTAGCGTGACTTATTTCACTCAAAATAATTTTAGATTTTCCCTCATTTGGCACTTCAGTGCACCTTTAACCTGAGCTTCACACTCAGTAATTTTGAAGGCTTAATACCCGGTTTCAACCCGGTATTCCGCGGAAGTAGAGGGTTAAGGTCAAACTATCTTCAAGCTCTTGCAACTTCATGAAACGGAAAAAATGTGCCGCACACTGTTCAAAACATGTTCAGGTATACACGCGAGGGAAAAATCAATTGGTCTGTTTGATCCCATTAGGCACCCCCTAAAGTAGAACTTTTATAACAAAACGATAACAGCAGCCCCGCCTTCAGGTTCACTGAGTACACCCATTGAAACCCCTGTCAAAAAATAAAACACCTAGTCAATATCATATTTTCACAAAATGCAAGACAGTGTGTCACTAAAAAATCAATCTCTACAGATTGTTTAATAAAAACTGACTTTCAAGCATAAATAGAGCCCAATTATTAACCAGCACGTACCAATTCCACCCTCCGGAGGGGCACTCGGGAAGCCTTCAAGGAAAGGGTGAAAGACCCCTCCACTAGGGGTTCCACTATCCTTCACTCCCCCGCCATTCAGCACCGTTCAGCACCCAAAACCCCAATGCTCAGCCTTTTCACTGGCAATCACACCGGCATTCACCCCATCTGCCGCCCGGTACCTGCCACCACTGGAGCACAGGAAAGCGGCGCCCCTCCCCCGCTGTGGGGAAGGAACGCCGCCTCCACTAGCTATAGATCAGCCGGAATAGTCGCCTTAGGACAGGCCGACCATCACGCCGTTCTCGTCGAAGCCAATGCGCTCAGCTGCGGGGCTCTTGCTCAGGCCCGGCATGGTGCGCATGGTGCCGCAGATAGCGTAGACGTAGCCAGCACCTGCAGCCAGGCGAACCTCGCGCACGGGCAGGGTCCAGCCGGTCGGTGCGCCCTTCAGAGTTGCATCCGAAGAGATGGACAGGTGGGTCTTCGCGATAACCACGGGCAGGTGCGAGTAGCCCAGCTCAGCGAAACGCTTCAGCTGCTTAGCGGCAGCGGGAGCAATGGAGATGCCGTCCGCGCCGTAGACCTTGGTGGCGACCTTCTCGATCTTGGTCTCGATGGAGTCCTCAAGGTCGTAGGTGTACTTCAGATCCGAAACGTCGTCACATGCCTCAGCAACTACGTTTGCCAGGTCGGTGGTGCCCTTACCGCCCTCAGCCACACCGCGGTGAATAGCGACGCGAGCGCCAGCTTCCTCAGCGATACGGCGGATGGTCTCGTGCTCGGACTCGAAGTCGGTCGGGAACGCGTTGATTGCCACGACCGGCTGAACACCGAAGTTGCGCACGATCTCGATGTGCTTCTTCAGGTTCTCTGCGCCCTTCTCCACGTCGGAGGGGCTTTCCTGCAGCATGCCTTCGGGCAGGGGCTTGCCCGGAACGATCTTGTACAGGCCGGAGTGGGACTTCAGGGAGCGCACGGTGACGACGAGCACTGCTGCGTCGGGCTTCAGGCCGGAGACGCGGCACTTGACGTTGAAGAAACGCTCCGCACCCATGTCGGCACCGAAGCCAGCCTCGGTAATCACGTAGTCGGAGTACTCCAGGCCAACATAGTCGGCGACCACGGAGGAGTTACCGGTTGCGATGTTGCCGAAGGGGCCCGCGTGAATCAGTGCGGGGGTGTGCTCCAGGGTCTGCAGCAGGTTCGGGTTGATGGCGTCTGCCAGGATGACGGCCATTGCGCCGTCAGCCTTCAGGTCGGCCGCGGTGACGGGCTCGCCGTCGTAGTTCAGGCCGATCACGATCTTTGCCAGGCGCTCGCGCAGGTCCTTGAAGGAGGTTGCCAGCGAGAGAATCACCATGATTTCGGAGGCGCTGGTGATGTCGAAACCGGTCTGGCGGGTCACGCCGTCCATGCGTTCGCCCAGACCCACGACAATGTTGCGCAGGGAGCGGTCGTTCATGTCGATAACGCGGCGCCACTCGATAGCGCGCGGGTCGATGCGCAGCTCGTTACCGTGGTGCAGGTGGTTATCAATCATGGCGGCAAGCAGGTTGTGCGCTGCGGTGACGGCGTGGAAATCGCCGGTCAGGTGCAGGTTCAGCTTCTCCATGGGAACGATCTGGGAGTAGCCGCCGCCCGCTGCGCCGCCCTTGATGCCGAAGGTCGGGCCCATTGCGGGCTGACGCAGAGCCAGGATTGCCTTGCGGCCGGTCTGTGCGAAGCCCTGTGCGAGGGAGACGGAGGTTGCGGTCTTACCTTCACCGAGCGGGGTGGGGGTGACTGCGGTAACCACGATGTACTTGGAGCCGCGCTTGCGGGCGGTCTCTGCGTTGGTGGTTTCGTCGAGGAGGACCTTAGCCACGTACTTACCGTAGGGTTCAAGGCGATCTTCGCTGATGCCGTTGTCCGCTGCAATCTTGTTAATGGGCCAAAGATCGGCGGCAAGTGCGATTTCGAGGTCGGAAGGGAAAGGCTTCTTCGTCATTATCATCCTTCGAGTTGTACGAATCATGCTCTTTTATTCTATGCCTTAGCTCACGCATTTGTCCCCCACCTCGCCGGAAGGTGGCAAATAAACCCAATTTTTAATGCACTAATCCCCGCAACCGGTGCCCTAAGCTCACGTGGAACGGACAGGGTCGGTGCGGGGATCAGTAGCGCATACACGCCGGGTTGCCGGTACAGTGCCGATACAAGAAGGCACAAGAACCGGCGATACAGCCAACCGGCGATACAAGCGGCTATTACGGCATGGTCAGCAGAACCTTGGTGGCGGTACGCTGGTCCATTGCCTCGTAACCCTTAGCTGCCTCGTCGATGGGCAGAACCAGGTCGAATACCTTGCCGGGCTCAATTTCGCCCTTGTAAATCAGATCGATGAGGGTCGGCAGGTACTTGCGCACGGGGGCGGGGCCGCCCTCCAGGTGAACCTGCTTGCCGAAGAGCTTATCGGTGCCGATGGAGCTGTCGTGCGGCACGCCCACGAAGCCGATGTAACCGCCGTGGCGTACGCAGCCGAGAGCCTGGTCGAAGGACTGCTGGGTGCCAACAGCCTCCGCGACGCCGTGTGCGCCCACGCCGTCGGTGAGCTCCAGAACCTTGGCGATGCCCTCTTCGCCGCGCTCTTCCACCACGTGGGTTGCGCCGAATGCCTTAGCGAGCGCCTGACGTTCGGGGTTGCGGGACATGATGATGATCTTCTCAGCGCCGAGCTGCTTAGCACCGATGACTGCGCTCAGGCCGACTGCGCCGTCACCAACCACGACGATGGTCTTGCCGGGGCCTGCCTGCGCTGCGTCTGCTGCGTACCAGCCGGTGCCGAGCACGTCGGATGCCGCCATCAGGTGCGGGATCTGCTCTGCGGTGGGTGCTGCGGGGGTCTTGACGAGGGTGCCGTCTGCGAAGGGTACGCGGGCGTATTCTGCCTGGGTACCGTTGGAGCGCATGCCGATGAAGGCGTCGCCTGCTGCGATTGCCTTGAGGCAGCGGGAGGGGTAGCCTGCGGTGCAGGTTTCGCACTCGCCGCAGGAGATGCAGAAGGAGCCTACGACGAAGTCGCCGGGGGCTACGGTGGTGACCTCGGAGCCTACTTCGACGACTTCGCCGATGTATTCGTGGCCCATTGCTCGGTGCTCAACGGGCTGTGCGCCGCGGTAGGGCCACAGGTCGGAGCCGCAGATGCAGGATGCTGCGAGCTTGATGATGGCGTCGGTGGGTTCGAGGAGGGTCGGCTTGTCGACTTCGTTGACGACGACCTTGCCGGGGGCTTCCATGATTACTGAACGCATGGGTGTTCCTTTCGGGGTTGTGGGATAGTAGTCCAACAGTACGCCCCGCACCCCGATATATCAATAATTTTTTATGCTGCGGGGTGAAGGTAAAAACTCCGGCAGTTGGAACCGTCGGAACCGGCAAAACCGCTCCCGCTCCCCTGCTTCTGCGCCGATTCTCCGCCGCCGCTCCCCCGCTTCCGCAGCCGGTTAAACGACGGAACCCCCGCGCATCCACAGTGGACACGCGGGGGTTCCGCTCGGTTTATCTTAAAGCAAGAGAATTATTTCTTAGCACACACGAGCCCCCACGGACCTTTCAAAGTTACGTAGGAGGTCGTTGTAAAAGACGTGATTGTCGCATCTTACTATGGCAGTATTGTCGGCTCAGATGAGTGGAGGTTATAGACCCAGATAATGGGCACCGCATTCCCATAATATTACTGTTGCGCGACATGGCAGGTCTAATAGACCTGTATTGGTTGGTTATCAGCCTGAAGCACAGACTGTTGCGGTGTTTTCGATGTTACGGCCACCGGTGAAGCCGATTCTAGGGCTGGGCAGTACTGTGTTGCACTGATTGCATACATCTGCCGATTCTTAGGGCTATCGAAGCTCTTGCTGTCTCCGCTCAGAGAAGAGCTAAACACCAAGAGTATACTCGCCACTACGCAGCCCATACGTTTCCTCAGGGTCTTCGTTGCTTTCTTCCTGAAGGACTTTTTAGTTTTCTTCCAGATGCACTTAAAGTCCAGCGCCTTATCGATCTTCTTATCGATTTTCTTGCCCAGCGCCTTATCGATCTTCTTATCGATTTTCTTGCCCAGCGCCTCATCAATCTTCTTATCGATACGCTTTGCAAGACAATCGTATTCAGCGGACTTAGGGGCTATCTGAACCCCTGTATTGTGCGTGAGCTCCTGATTTTCAGTAATCTCAGTATTCTCTGCATACCCTAATTTTTTCTCTTGGGTAGCAGGAATAGCACATTTACTACTGCCTTGTATTTTTACGGGTTGCACATCTGGCTGTGACAGATTCACAGCACTTTCTATATTAGGTGCTTCTTTAGGTAAGCGGGCATCACGGGCCGGCGGGACCACATTCCTTACTGCCTCAGCGGCTTCTACGGTCGCAACGACTGGGCTTGGTGTTGGTAGTGTGTGTGTTGGTCGTGTTGGTCGTGTTGATTTCATTGTATTAGTGTCCAATCTATGGGGCTGGAGGTGTCTACTCTCCCGGCGCCGGCCCCACGTATAAACAGGCGCCGGGAGAGTTTATAAAAGTGTACCGAGGGGGCCTTAGAAGTCCCAGTCCTCATCCTCGGTGTTCACGGCCTTACCAATGACGTAGGAAGAGCCGGAACCGGAGAAGAAGTCGTGGTTCTCATCAGCGTTCGGGGACAGTGCCGACAGGATCGCCGGGGACACGTTGGTCACGGACGCCGGGAACATCGGCTCGTAGCCCAGGTTCATCAGAGCCTTGTTAGCGTTGTAGTGCAGGAACTTCTTCACGTCCTCACTCCAACCCACACCGTCATACAGGGAGTGGGTGTACGCCACCTCGTTCTCGTACAGTTCGTACAGCAGGTTGAAGGTGTACTCCTTCAGCTCTGCCTGACGCTCCGCGGATTCCTTCGCCAGGCCGCGCTGGAACTTGTAGCCAATGTAGTAGCCGTGCACTGCCTCGTCACGAATAATCAGACGAATCAGGTCAGCGGTGTTGGTCAGCTTCGCGTGCGAAGACCAGTACATGGGCAGGTAGAAGCCCGAGTAGAACAGGAAGGACTCCAGCAGAGTGGAGGCAACCTTCTTCTTCAGCGGGTCGTCACCGATGTAGTAGGACAGAACGATCTTCGCCTTCTTCTGCAGGTGCTCGTTCTCAGAAGCCCAGCGGAACGCCTCGTCAATCTCCTTGGTGGAGGCGAGGGTCGAGAAGATCGAGGAGTACGACTTTGCGTGCACGGACTCCATGAACGCAATGTTGGTGTACACGGCCTCTTCGTGCGCGGTCACAGCGTCCGGCAGCAGGGACACGGCGCCGACGGTACCCTGGATGGTGTCCAGCAGGGTCAGACCGGTGAAGACGCGCATGGTCAGCTGCTTCTCTTCCTCGGTCAGGGTCTTCCAGGAGGGCACGTCGTTGCTCAGCGGCACCTTTTCCGGCAGCCAGAAGTTACCGGTCAGACGATCCCAAACCTCAAGGTCCTTCTCGTCCTCAATACGGTTCCAGTTGATAGCCTCGATCACGTGGTCGACGAGCTTCACCTTTTCGCTCATTAGTAATTCTCCGATTCTTAAGGGGCGGTTACGGTCCCACGCGCGCCCAACCGGTCGCGCAGGCGGTTTGCGTGTTCACCGTAACCGCCCCTTCCAGTCTTTAGTTATAGTGTGCCAGCTCAGGCTGAATGCGTCACAGCATTCGGGCTAGAGCATGCAGGATACGCAGCCTTCAACCTCGGTACCCTCAAGAGCCATCTGACGCAGACGGATGTAGTAGATGGTCTTGATGCCCTTACGCCATGCGTAAATCTGGGCGCGGTTGATATCGCGGGTGGTTGCGGTATCGCGGAAGAAGAGGGTCAGCGACAGGCCCTGGTCCACGTGCTGGGTTGCCACAGCGTAGGTGTCGATGATCTTCTCGTAACCAATTTCGTAGGAGTCCTGGTAGTACTCCAGGTTGTCGTTGGTCATGTACGGCGCCGGGTAGTAGACGCGGCCGAGCTTGCCTTCCTTGCGGATCTCAATCTTCGAAGCGATCGGGTGAATCGAAGAGGTCGAACCGTTGATGTAGGAGATGGAGCCGGTCGGCGGAACAGCCTGCAGGTTCTGGTTGTACATGCCGTACTGTGCCACGTCAGCAGCCAGCTGAATCCACTCTTCACGGGTGGGGATGTGGTGCTTAGCGAACAGTTCGCGGGTACGCTCGGTCTGCGGTGCCCATTCCTTCTCAATGTACTTGGCGAAGAACTCACCGGTTGCGTACTTCGAGTTCTCGAAGCCCTCGAAACGCTGGCCGCGTTCCTTAGCAATCTGCATGGAGGCGCGGATTGCGTGGTAGGCGACGGTGTAGAAGTACATGTTGGTGAAGTCCAGCGCTTCTTCGGAACCGTAGTAGACGTGCTCGCGTGCCAGGTAGCCGTGCAGGTTCATCTGGCCCAGACCCACGGCGTGGCTCATGTTGTTGCCGCGCTCGATGGAGGGTACGGAGCGGATGTCGGACTGGTCGGAGACGGAGGTCAGCGAACGAATCGCGGTTTCCACGGTCTTGCCGAAGTCGTCGCCGTCCATGGTCAGTGCAATGTTCAGCGAACCGAGGTTGCAGGAGATGTCCTTACCGACGGTCTCGTAGCCGAGGTCAGCGTGGTAGGTGGACGGCTCAGAAACCTGCAGGATCTCGGAGCACAGGTTGGACATGATGACCTTACCGGCGATGGGGTTCGCGCGGTTGACGGTGTCTTCGAACATCACGTACGGGTAGCCGGACTCGAACTGGATCTCTGCGATGGTCTGGAAGAACTCGCGTGCGTTGATCTTGGTCTTGGTGATGCGTGCATCGTCGACCATCTCGTAGTACTTCTCGGAGACGTTGATGTCGGAGAAGGGCACGCCGTAGATGCGTTCCACATCGTACGGGGAGAAGAGGTACATGTCCTCGTTCTTCTTCGCCAGCTCGAAGGTGATGTCGGGGATGACAACACCCAGGGAGAGGGTCTTGATGCGGATCTTCTCGTCAGCGTTCTCACGCTTGGTGTCCAGGAAGGCGTAGATGTCGGGGTGGTGTGCGTGCAGGTACACGGCGCCGGCACCCTGACGTGCACCGAGCTGGTTTGCGTAGGAGAAGGCGTCTTCCAACAGCTTCATGACGGGGATAACGCCCGAGGACTGGTTCTCAATCTTCTTAATGGGCGCACCGGACTCGCGCAGGTTGGTCAGGGCAAATGCCACGCCGCCGCCGCGCTTGGAGAGCTGCAGTGCAGAGTTGATGGAGCGGCCAATGGACTCCATGTTGTCTTCCATGCGCAGCAGGAAGCAGGAGACGAGCTCGCCGCGCTGCTTCTTGCCTGCGTTGAGGAAGGTCGGGGTTGCCGGCTGGAAACGGCCGGAGATGATCTCGTCGACGATGTCTTCGGCGAGCTTCTCGTTGCCTTCTGCCAGCAGCAGTGCAACCATGCAGACGCGGTCTTCAAAACGCTCCAGGTAGCGCTGACCGTCGAAAGTCTTGAGCGCGTAGGAGGTGTAGAACTTGAAGGCACCAAGGAAGGTCGGGAAGCGGAACTTCACGGCGTAGGCGCGCTTGAACAGGTTCTTAATGAACTGGAAGTTGTACTTGTCGAAGAGTTCCGGCTCGTAGTACTGGTTCTCGATCAGGTACTCGATCTTTTCTTCCAGGTCGTGGAAGAAGACGGTGTTGTTGTTGACGTGCTGCAGGAAGTACTGACGTGCAGCCTGACGGTCTGCATCGAACTGAATCTGGCCGTTCTCGTCGTAGAGGTTCAGCAGTGCGTTCAGCTCGTGGTAGCTCATACCCTTGAACTTCTCGGGCACGCTCTTGCCGCTGTGGCTCGCACCGAGAGTTTCTAGTGCTGAGGGCAGTTTTGCGTCCAAAATGCTTCCAATCCTTCGTTGACTTTTTCTACATCTGAATCGGTGCCCATGAGCTCAAACTTGAAGAGCACGGGCACATCGCACTTCTTGGCGACAATGTCTGCCGCGATACCGAAGAGCGGACCAAAGTTGGTGTTGCCGGAGCCAATCACACCGATCATGTGGTTGCGATTTTGCTCCACGTTCAGGAATTTAACCACCTGCGGGGGAACGTTACCGGCGCCTTCAGGCTTGCCGTAGGTGGGGACGATGAGCACGAACGGCTCATCAAGAATGAGGGTGTCTTCGCCGGTGCGCAGCGGCAGGCGGAGGCGGCGGGCACGGATCTTCTCCACGAACTTGTGGGTGTTACCGGAGATGGAGGAGAAGTACACGATGAGCGGCGCGGTGTCGTCCAGGACCTCGGTCGCTCGACCCTCGGAGGCGTTGCGTGCATCCATAAGAATCTTGCGGATTTCTGCGTGCTCGTCGACGGGGTTGGGCGTGAGGGTGGTACTCAATGTGTACTCCTTATTCTCGTGTGCCGGTGTGAGTTCCGTGCCGATTCCCGTTGGTGCGGGTTTCGGCTGGGTTGTTACGCTGCCAGAGCGTTGATCTTGTCGGGCTGGAAGCCGGACCAGTGCTCGTCGCCTGCAATGACGACGGGTGCCTGCATGTAGCCGAGGGACTTGACCATTTCGAGGGCCTGAGCGTCTTCGGTGATATCAACCTTGGTGTAGCTGATACCCTTCGCGTCGAGGGCGCGGTAGGTCATGTTGCACTGGACGCACTGCGGCTTGGTGTACACGGTCACTACCATGGGAATGCCTCTTACTTTCTCCCGCTCAGGCGGGGTTATCTCGTGAATGAATCTGGCGTGTTTCGTCTGTGGTTCACCACGTGGTGTTGACGGTGAGCGCGGTGCCGTCCGCTACCCCTCCTAGTGGGGTGTGGCGGTTTCCTGCACTGGGGCAGGGCGCTCAAAAGTGCCGTAGTGGTGGAACCGAGTATTAATACTACATCTAGTGTCGAGATTTTTCTGCACCACAAGATGATGTGGTGTGAGGGGCGTGTTTCGTTCGATAAACCCACAGCTGAACCCACTTAAGAGGGGGTGTCTACAGCTTATCCACACCCTGCCGCGGGGCTAGTTCGTTGGATTTTCGCGGGGTGCGCCGGGTTATCCACAGGTGGGGTTTAAGTTGGTCAGGATTTTTAAGGGTTCATTCGCCCGCCAAGTTGAGGTTCACTTAACCTCATGTATGCTTTCGGGGGCATAAAACCCGGCAGATTCGGGCTTGATTTTAAAGAGATCTTAACTCTCACGCGTTCTTGCGCGGAACGGCGCGGTTTTAAAGCAGAACGGACTTTCTTAAAGGCGAGGGTTAACCCCCTTCGAGCGGGTTTAAGCTGTGTGATTAAAGCTGTAGAAAAGATTTTTAACTCTTTTTGATGAGCCGGTGTGTCGTGGGTTTAAGTTGGTTAATTCCTCCGAAACACCAAAACCCACCGCATATACCGGTATTTCGCGGTATTTACGGTGGGTTTACTGGGTATCGGGGCTGGTTTTAGCAACCGGTGAGGCGCAGGAGAAACACAGCCGGTTAGAAATCGATCAGGCCCAGCTCACGCAGCTTCTTACTCAGCGTTACGCCGTCGGTGGCTTCAATCCACAGCGGCGAGCGCATCATCTGTTCGGCACGGTAGTCGCTCCACACGCGGCCGGAGGCGAGCATGGTCTCCCCCACCGTCAGGTTGCGGATGACGATTGCCGCCACGTTGTCCGGGTAGCGTACCGCGAAGCCGTTGTAGATGTACGGGTCGCGCTGACCGTCGTCGCCGACGAGGATCCACTTCATCTGCGGGAACTCCTCGGCGAGGCGGCGCAGGGACTCGACCTTGTGGTTGGTGCCGGAGCGGAACCAGCGGTCCGGGGTGGGGCCCCAGTCGGTCAGCAGGAACGTGCCGCGCGGGTAGCCGTTGCGGCTGAGGAAGCGGCGCAGGGTCGGGGTGATGTTCCAGGCGCCGGTGGACAGGTACATGAACGGCGCATCCGGGTGGCTGCGGCGGATACGGTCGGTCATGACCGCCATGCCGGGAGTGGGGATGCGTGCGTGCTCGTCGAGGATGAAGGAGTTCCAGGCGGCAACCAGGGGGCGCGGCAGCATGGTGACCATGACGGTGTCGTCGACGTCCATGATGACGCCGAGCTTCTGGCTTTCGGGAACGATGTAGACGCTGGTTGCTACGGCGCGGGAGCCGGGCACGTACATGATGACTTCATGGATGCCGGGTTCCAGGTCGATGCTGAGTTTGACGTCGAGCACGCCGCCGCGGTCGGTGTACGCCTCGTGCTTGGTGCCGTCGATGACGATGGTGACGGGCGCATCGGACATTGCGGTTGCAGTGAAGGAGCGCCAGCCGCGCATGGGGTTGGCGGTGTCTTGGGTGCCTTCTACGACCTGCAGCAGGCGTTCGAGGCTAACCGTCTTGTAGAGTGCGCGGGCGATGATGCGGACCCAGCCGGGGTTGCCGTCGGAGGCGGCGCGTCCGTAGCCTTCGGTGGGCACGAGGATAGGTTCGCGGCCGGCGGCGATGGCGCGCTTTTCACGCCACCTGTGCAGCCGGTCTGCAACGCGGTAGCCGATGTTGACTGCCTCGTCGGCAGCATCGTTCACAAGGTTGCGCAGTTCGTGAGTGCCCAGATTCTCCATCCCACTAGTTTAGCGGAGCGTTACCGGCTTGCGGCTTCTTGATTTTTGTGTTCTTATACCTAGTTTTTATACCTATTAATACTGTGGTGCTGAGCGCGCGGTGTGATGTGCACATTATTTAGGGGTGTATTCGCTGTTCAGCTTCGTTCCTTGCAGGTGGGGGCGTTATCCTGGAGAGTATGACCCACTCACAGCCTAACCGCCGACTTTTTGTGCTCGGCACTGCTATGCTTCCGCTGATTGCTGCCTGCTCGAAGAAGTCGAATGACTACGACGGCACCAGCGGTAATTTCACTCCGTATCAGGCTGGCGGCGAGACCTCTGCTGCTGCTACTCGCCCCGCACCCACGAATTCGCCGACGGTTGCCGCTGCTGGCAACCCGGTTGATAAGCCGCGCGAATGGCCCGGCATCGGCAACTCTCTCATTGGTGAGGGTAAGTATGTTGCATGGACTGTTGATGACGGCGCGAGCCCGGAGGCGATTCGCGGCTACGCTGAGTTCTCGAAGCGCACGAATACTCGCCTGACGTTCTTCATTAACGCTTCGTACACCGGTTTTAAGGAGCATGTGTCGTTGCTGCGTCCGCTGGTTCAGAGCGGTCAGATTCAGGTTGCGAACCACACCTACAGCCACGCCGACCTGACCACCCTGGACGCTGAGGGCGTGAAGGAAGAGCTGCAGCGTAACGAAGACGAGATTATGAGCATGTTCGGTGTCTCGTCGAAGCCGTACTTCCGCCCGCCGTACGGCCGCTATAACGATGCGGTGCTGAAGGCTGCCGGCGAGATTGGTTTTACCCGCCCGGTCATGTGGAACGGCACTACCGGCGATGAGGCGAAGACGAGCGCCCGCGTGATTTACACGCGCTGCATCCGCTACATGCTCCCGCAGCAGATTGTGCTGGGCCACCTGAACTACGAGACGATCATCCCGATCCTGGATAAGGTGAAGGGTCTGCTCGATGACCGCGGCCTGACTGCGGTGACGATTCGCGACTACTACGGTGACGCATCCGAGGAAGAGATTAAGGCGGCGGCTCCTTCGCCGACCCCCACCCCGGAGGAGAAGACCCCGTCACCTGAGGCGACCACCGAGGCCCCTACCCCGGAGCCTACTACTGAGGCTCCGACTCAGGCTCCGACCACTCGCTATGAGGATGAGGTAGCGGCTAGCCAGCAGGCTACGACTGCACCTGCGGCAGCAACCACTACGGCTCCGCCGGCTCGTGCGACGGCGGCTCCGACGGCTACGACCGCGCCGGCTACTACGACGAGCGCTTCGGCGGCTACCCGCCGCTAGCCGCTTCGGCTACATCTTTAGATACAGTAAAGGCCCCCTCGTACCGGAAGAACCGGTTCGAGGGGGCTTTGCATTCTCACAATGCGTTCATTCGTATGGTATCCGCACCTTGATGCGTGGGTCTACGCGTGACGCTGTTCGGCACGGTATGCGGAGGGCGTGGTACCTGTCCACAGGGTGAAGGCGCGCACGAAGCTATTAGCTTCAAGGTAGCCGAGCATGAACGCGATAGAGTCCATGCTCATATCCGTGGTGGATAGGTACTGCTTGGCAAAGAGCAGACGCACATGGTTGAGCTGCTTACGGAAGGTGGTGCCTTCCTCAGAGAGCTGCCGTTGCAGGGTTCGGGCGCTGGTGACGAGCTTGCGGGCTACGTCTTCGATGGTGTTCTCCCCCGCCGGGAGAAGTTCCACCAGGGCGGCACGCACTCGTGCTGAGGTGCTGTCCTCCACGTCCAGCTGTGAGAGCCTGCGTGAGAGCTCCGGCTCAAAGTAGGACCACATGCTCTCATTGTGGGAGATGAAGGGAATCTGCAGATCCGAGAGTTTGAAGGTGATGGCGTTGACTCCGGTCACTTCTACCGGCACACCGAGCAGTTTCTCGAGGGAGGAGCTGACCGGGTAGACGCTTTCCGCTCGAAGGGGCTGTATCTGCTCTTTGGTTGCTGAGCGGATAATGTGCAGGATAAAAGCGAGTTCGCCTTCAGCCAGGAATGCGGGGATTTGGATTCCGGGTTCATCTGCCTCAATGGAGAGGGTGCTTTCCTGCCCCAGGGTTTCGAGGCGGTAGCGAATCGGTCCGATGAGGGGCTTATGCTGAGCTAACCGTTCGATGCACCTCTGACCGTTTTGAGCGCAGTACGCCGCGAATATGGGCGGGCTGAAACGCTCAACACCGTCAGGTGTTGCCAGGCGGATAGCGAAGTCCTCGGAGGGAGCCAACTGCCCTACTGCTTCCATGAGAGCTAGATAGTCGGAGCCGGACAGGGCGGGTGTTGCACGGCTGAAGAGGTCTTCTGCCAGGCCCGCTTTGCGGAGCACTTCGCCGGGATTAATGCCGAAGGCGGTGAAGAGCTGTGAGAACTGGGCATCCAGTATGTAGGTTTTCATGGGGTGTATCTTCCCTGTATCTTTCCCGCGTGGCGTATGCCGCGGCGGGTGCGGTGCGGGTGCAGCGCGGGTTCGGGGCGGTTCTTCAGATGCCGGTACGGTTGCCGGTTACTTCTTTGCGCTACCTGCAATCTGCTGGTCGTAGACGAAGTTCAGCATTGCCTTGCGCGGCATCATCGGGGAGAGGGAAATGAGGGGCTTCTGCCATGCGACCAGGCCGGAGACAACGTTGATCTTGCCTGCAACCATGCCGTCGTAGCCGTCCTTGGCAACCTGTGCCGGGGAGACAGCGTTAGCGAAGAGCTTGGTGTCGTCCAGGCCGCCTGCTGCCGCGAAGCCGGTTGCCATAGCGCCGGGCATCAGGCAGGAGACGGTCACACCGGTGCCCTGAACCTCACGCCACAGAGCGTTGGACCAGCTGGTGATGTACGCCTTGGTAGCGTAGTAGACTGCCTGCAGCGGGCCGGGGATGGTAGCTGCAGTGGAGGAGACGTTCAGGACCTTACCGAAGCCGCGCTTGATCATTTCGGGCAGGAAGAGCTTGAGCAGGCGGGTGGGGGATTCGATGTTCACGGCGATCATGGACATGTCATCTTCCATGGAACGCTCACGAGCGAAGTCACCCTGACCGCCGAAGCCTGCGTTGTTGATGAAGTAGTCGGGCAGGATACCGAGCTGCTGGCACGCGTCGAAGATCTGCTGGGCGGCTGCTTCGGTGGAGAGGTCAGCGGCGATAGTGTATGCCTTCACGCCGTAGTCCTTTTCAACCTGTGCTGCCTGTGCGTCGAGCTTGCTCTGGCTACGGCCAACCAGGATGACGTCGCCGCCGGTTGCTGCGTGGATGTTGACGAATTCGGTGCCGAGGCCGCCGTAGGAACCGGTGATGAGTGCGGTTGCCATGATGTGTTCTCCTTGAAGATTAGAAACTTGGTTGTGGATTCCGCCGAGTTTTTCGGTGGTTTCCGTTGCTTTGTGGTTACAACTATACGGAGGAAAATACGCCAGTGATATAGCAATTTGCGCCAGGAATCTGCAAAACGCGCCAACTCTGCTGGCGTTTTTGGCGTTTTCCCCGCCGGGGCTTCGTAACTATGCATCTTTTCTGGGAACGGCACGCGGCAGGGCACACGGGAGAGCTTGAAGACTAGCGGCGGGAATAAACGCTGGGGGAATACTGAGGAATAATCACTGGGGAATAATTGCGGCGGCAGGGGCGTTAGGCGAGTGTACAGTTGCGGTAGCTGCCGCATCCGAGTGTGAAAGGAATAGATACCATGCGTATTGATATTTGGTCCGATATTGTGTGCCCCTTCTGCTACGTGGGCAAGCGTAACCTGGAGCAGGCGCTCGCCGAGTTTGAGCACCGTGACGAGGTTGAGGTGGTGTGGCATAGCTTTGAGCTGGACCCGTCGGCTACGGAGCATCCTGCCGGTTCGTTGCCTGAGATGATTGCCGGTAAGTATCAGATGTCGTTGGAGCAGGCGATTGCGAGCCAGGAGTCGTTGGCGGAGCGTGCCCGCGAGGTAGGTTTGGATTTCAATTGGCGACAGGCACGCTACGGTAACACCTTTGATGCGCACCGCGTGATTCAGTATGCGTCCGAGCAGGGTTTGGCGTCGGCGGCGGAGGAGGCGTTTAAGCTGGCGTACTTTACGCAGGGCCGTTCGGTGCAGGATCACGAGTCGATTCTGGATATTGCTTCTGAGATTGGCCTGGATACTGCCGAGGTTGAGGCGGTGTTGAAGAGCGACCGTTACGCGGCGGATGTGCGTGCTGATGAGCAGTTGGCGCGCCAGCTGGGCATTAACGGTGTGCCGTTCTTCTTGATTGAGTCGAAGTGGGCGGTCAGTGGTGCGCAGCCTGCGGACATGCTGGTGCAGGCACTGCGTCAGGTGTGGGAGCAGACCCATCAGGTTGAGTTGTTGAACCCGCTGGCGGGCGCCTCGGAGGCGGGTCCGTCCTGCGATATGAACGGCAACTGCTCCTAGCGGTGGGTCTGGGCAATGGTTCTGGGCAGCGGATCTGGGCAACGGTTCTGGCTAGTGCTGCCTGCTAGAGCTACCCCGGCGGGGGCGCTACTCCCCTAGCACCTCCGGCTGGTGCCCCCCCCCAGATGCAGCGAATATATAGCGAAGCCCCCTTGTGCCGGTTCTTGTATGAACCGGTACGAGGGGGCTTTGCCGTGCCGGGTTGGCGTTTCTTCCCTTGTCAGAATGTTTGAAAGGCTCAATAGTGCCTGCGGGTGAGATAGTTTTCCTTTACACTTGAGTGTGTGTTCTACGGTGAACACCCTTGTCCACTCACTTTATAAAGGAATATTGTGTTGAAAATTCACGCCGCGACCGTTGGTGTTCTTGCGGGTGCTCTGTTGCTGACCGGTTGCTCTTCGTCTGTCCGTGCTCCGAAGGTCACGCCCTCTGCTTCGTCGACGTCTGCTTCTGCGTCCGCTTCTGTTTCGGCTACTCCTAGTTCTTCTCCGACGCCGAGTGTGTCTGCGACTCCTTCGGAGTCTCCTTCTCCGACGGTAACCCCGTCTCCGGTTCCGACGACTGAGGCTCCCGCGCAGGCTCCGGCTGCTGAGGCACCTTCCGCACAGGCGCCGGCGGCTCCGGTTTCTGAGGCTCCCGCGCAGCAGGCTGAACCTGTTCAGCAGGCACCGGTAGCTACGGAGGCGCCCGCCCAGCAGGCGCCCGCGCAGGCTCCGGCGGCTGAGGCGCCCGCCCAGCAGGCACCGGCTCAGCCTGTTCAGCAGGCTCCTGCGCAGTCGAGTGTTTATTACAAGAATTGTGATGCGGTACGTGCAGCTGGTGCGGCACCGTTGCATCGTGGCGAGCCCGGTTACCGTCCTGGTCTTGATTCCGATGGTGACGGCGTGGCGTGCGAGCCGAAGAAGAAGCACTAGGCTTCTGCCCGTTCTTATAGCGAAAGCCCCCTCGTACTATTTCTAGTACAAGGGGGCTTCTTACTTTTAGCGCTTCCAGGGCATATTGTCCCAGAACTGTCCCATCTTAGATTTGGGAGGAGTGAGCTTGCTCCTGTGAGTCTTAGCTTCAGAAGCCTGCTCATGAGCTCCTTCATCCGAGGTTACCTCAGGGCTTGCTTGTTCTAGCTTGGCCTTGAGCTTGCTCTGCGGAGTTCGAAGACGTGACGGACGTTCCTCGGGTTCCTCATCAACGTAGTATCCGTACTGCGTTGAGCTGAAGAGGTTTGATTCGCGGAACTCGTTAACCGGCACGAAGAACGGTTGAGGTTTTACAGGTTCCTGAGCTTCAGATTCCTCAGTATCAGAGTCCTCAGCTTCAGACTCCTCATATTCAGGCTCTTCAGCTTCGATAGTCTCAGCAACCTCGAGATCTGCAGACTCTTCTTCCGCTCCAGAATCCTCGTCAGAGAAATCTTCGTAGTAGCTTTCGTCGTACTCATCAGCCTCGGTGTCCAAGTCTTCTGAGTCTTCCAGCTCTTCGGTCTCTAGGTCTTCCGACTCTTCAACCTCTACATCTTCTGAGTCGTAGTCTTCTGCACCTTCGAAATCAGAATCCCAGGTATCTTCACCCTGTTCTTCGGTAATACCCTCCTGCAGCTTGAAGGCCTCGATAACCTCATTCTTGATGTCCTCAAGGAGTGCGCACATATCCTCGTACGACTTGTGCTGCACCATTTCAACGCCCATACGCACCGTGAGCTCTTCCGCAATTTTACGTTTGATGTCACGGGCAGAGATTCCCCTCTCCAAACCATAATCACTAGGTAAACCCACAGAGTTTAGGGTTCGAGCGAGAGCCAACGCCAAATCTCGGTTCGTCGAGATAGAGGTTCGGTCAAGAATCTGGTTGAGGTCATCTTCCGTGAGGTAGCCGCCCTCATCCATGACCTCACCCAGGAGGTCATAAGTCAGCCAGGTTCGACGTAGCACGTGGCGGCGCAGGTTGCCGATATGTCGGGTTTCCTTCGACGGGGCAAAACGTGCAAAAGCAGCTGCGGGAAGAACCCTCAGGCCGATAAACTGCCAAACCTCAATAGATTCAGCTTCACCACGAATCATGTGCAGGTTCTTGTGCAGAGCTTTACCGATACGGTGAGAGTACTCGTACTTCCACTTATCCCGGTCATCAGCGAAAGCCTTAAGGCTATCGAGTTCCTTATCTATGATTTTGCGAAGGTTCTTCAGAGTCGGCATCGGAATCTCGTTGCCGCCAATGTTGAGAATCTCTAGATTCGTGTCGATTTCTCCACAATCTACATTGCGTAGTGGAACCCCTAAGTTTTTCCATTCCTGCAACTCTATACCCGCTAGAAATTCTTCCAGGCGGTAGTAAAGATACTGTTCTTCCTGCTCTGCAGGCGCCTGAATAGTCTCAGGGCTAGTATCCTGCTGGGCAGGCTCTACGTTCTGCTGAACCATACCTACTTCCATCCCTTCTGCATGTACCCGGTAATACCATCAATCTTGCTCTGTACGGAATTCCAATCCCTTTTCAGTGCATCAATAAGTTCCGGAATGGTCATTGAGAAATTTTCTTTAATAATCCTCTGAGCAACGATTTGAAACTCTTCGCAATTTCCTTCAGTGAGTTCTTTCTGAGATGTATACAAAGCAGCCTCATTCAGATGAGCAATATAGATTTCTCGCACAAGAGTTGCCAAGAAATCTCGAGAAATAGCGGGTTCTAGAATTTCATAATCCTTTTCATCCCCTCGCACCAACGCCTTACAAACCGGGTGTTTCGTATTCACAAATACTCGCACGCATCGTGAATACAGAGCCTCCGGGTTATCAGCCTTACACCTTACAACCCAGGGAGCATTTTTATCCCACTCTCGCACTCGAGAAAAATCGAGCTGCGAGAACGGCATGCCAGCACCCTTGGCACTCAAAGACAGGCTGTCCTCTTGCACAGCAATATAGGCGGTTTCATCGGTGTTATAGCCATCGATATTTAGGGCACCCGCCACTAGAGCTGCTCGAAGTTTCAGTTCTCCCGCAACCTTACGCCCAGGAATCTTGGCGCTAACAACCGCGACAAATGATTCCGAATCGAGCTGAACATCTCGGCTCTCTTCAATGACGCTCCAGTGGGTCGGTCGACACTGAACCTCACAAATCAGTCGAGGCAGAGACTCCTCATTGCCCAGTACTCGATGGATTCCTTCAAGACGTACTTTGACGGTGATGGAGAGTTCCAGATCAGTATCATAATCCCAGTTGGAGGGCAACTTATCCGGGTCAACAATTTCGCCGTTCTGAGTACGAATATCCCATTCGCCCCATTCCACTTCGTGCGGGAAAAGGGTGAGATGAGGATATGCCTTTACGCGCTTACCTGCCATAGCTATTAGCCCTCCACCTCAAAAATATAGGTCTTACCCTTACGTAGCGTGATGACCACAGACCCCTGGTTCTCCTCGGAATCTTCAGGGCCGTCCCACTGCACATAAACATGGCCCGCCTTTTGGGTGTCGTTCATGTCAGGGCCCCAGCCTTCGCTCCACGAAGGCTCAAGGTCGTGAGAGTCCGTGTATTCCAGAGTCCTCTCATCACCGGTTGCGATAGAGACCTTGATGCCGACGCGCTGACCGGCCTTCCAAGCGCTGCTGCAGGAGAAGCTAATGAAATACTGCACGTAATCAGGGTTCTGCGGGTGAACGCCAGTCATTGCTGCAGATTCAATCGATACCGAGGCACGACGAACAACGCCACCAGGGCGCTTTTTATTCTTACCTTCGTCCTCATCCGTCAGCTCAGTAACGACACCGCCTCCGGTGGACATAATCGGGTTGAACCGAGCAAGCTTCTGAGAAATCTTCGACAAGGAACCCAAGGACCCGCTATCGCGCTTAGTGTCCTTCGTTTCAAAAAGATTCTTCAGGCTCTTAGTGATATTTGAAGCAGCATAAACAACAATGTTCTTATACTTAGCATTGTCAAGAGAGCTCGGATTCCATTCGTCATGGGCGGGAGGCTCTGCTTCCCGGAAGGCGACATCCGTTTCAAGGTCGGGCTTGAACACGCCGTACCAGGTGGCCTTCGAGTCATCCAGATCATTCACCTTTCGGTACTGGACAACCAATTCAGCCTCATTACGCATCAAACACACGGTGTTTTGCGGATAGATGGACCTTTCAGCGTTAATATCGTAAGCACCTCGAGCAATTCTTAGATATCCAATATTGTAGGAATCCCTGGCTCGCTTAAAGACAAAGCTCTTATAGTAGAAAACACCATCAAATGGGTCAGCATCAAAATTCATCCTTTGAAGCTCAGCCATTTTTCGGACATCGATAAGAGATGAGCACAGCTGCTCAATTCCCTTATATTCAGGATTATTCTTAAGTTCCTGAATCAAGACAGGCTTATTGTTGATCCTGATATCCATAGACCTATTTCCATCTTCAACATCCAATTTAGGCCAAAGATGGTACATCACGATATTTTGAATCTTTTCGTGGGAACGGTCAATAATTCGACCCGGGTCATCCGAAATCTTACCTTCATCGTCTGATACTTCCATAAGCTCTGCAGGCTTTGCATCAACGATAAGGATTGAAGTGCCAGTTTCTCCGTCATTAAAGTGACGAGAGAAAATAGCCTCGCCCAGCCGACGAGCAGGTTCTCCCGTCAAAGGGAGAATGTTACCCGTTCCCTTAACTGTTGGCCCCTCATATCCCCACCAATGGCGACCGGTATAGTTTCGACCACCGTACGTATATTCTTTGCCGAGGGCGACAGCAATAAGTCGGTAATCAATCTCGCCAGTTTTAGTCTTAAAGGCAGACCAGTAAATAACAGATTGAGACTCGCTCATATTGAAAGCAGCCGTTTTACCGAAGCCGTATGAGCCGCCATTACCTTGACCCTTGTTATCGCTACCAAGGTTCATCGTGAGGTTAACGAAGTTCTGACTCTCCCCTTCCTCAACAGCTTCGTCGGGACGGTCCGGACCATCAAGACCGACGGTGCCACGGTCCCAGAACTCCAAGAAGTAGACGTCGCCGCGGTTAAAAGTCTGGTCTAAGCCGGTGTACTTGCTGTGAATCTCAAAACCAGCTGCGAACACCTCGTTCCTCAGGGTATTCAGCACACCCTGGTTGGCGTGCCGAACCAAGCAACCGAACTCCGGCATGTGCCCCTCAAGGCGTGCATCCCACGAGTTCTGAGCCATCTCTCGGGTTACCAGAGCAAGCGGGCTCAGATTGGGTCGGCCGAGGGTACGCGAGGCACCTCGAGCGGATATCGAACCAGTGTTTTTAGGAAGGGGGAACCAGTTAAGGCTCACGATGCTATCTCCTTGCCCTGTAGAAATTATGGGCGCTATTGAGTCGTACGGTGTGTGTTGTGGGGGGGCATAAAGCTTCGGGGTGGCATTATCCGGTGAAATGCCACCCCGAAACCTATACCCACTTTTGGGTATTCAAGAAGCTACCTGAGGTTACTCCTTGTAGTCGCCTTCATCATCGCTGTCGACTGCAGCCAGAATCGAGCTGTTCTCATCCAACTCTTCCTCATCAAGAGCCAGATCCTCAACCTGCTCAGGAACAACCGAGATGAAGTTGCTGTAGTCGGAACCTGCAACCTGGGGAAGAACCACAGCGTGCAAGACGACCGGTGCAACAGCGTCAAGGTCACGACGGCGAGCGCCCGGCTTAGCCTTCGAGTGCGGGTTGACCACGTAAATAACCAGAAGCGGCACGTTACCTTCAACATAACGAAGGTTTAGCTGTGCAGCTCGACTCGTACGCTTCTTTTCAGATTTCCCAGTGTTCTTCTTTTCCTTTTCTTTCAGACCCTCAAGCAGATCTTTGTACTCCTGATTTCCCGTGTTAGCGAGAATCTTGAAGTCCAGAACCGGAGTCTCACCCGCAGCGATAGCCCTCAAATCAACGATGCCAGATTCAGAGTTAACGTGTGCACTACGAGTTGCCATGCGAATGTCCAGACCAGCAAAGTTCTGCTGCGGCATATCCTTCTGGGTACCGGAGTAGACGACAACGTTCCAGTCCTGGTCGGCGTACTTCTCAATCCACTCAACCAGCTTGTCCGAGCCAGCTTCGTAATGCGAGGAGTGTGCCTTGAAGTCCTTCAAGTAGGACAGCACGACATCCACAGGCACGCCAGTGAAGAGGTAGCTACCGTTGTTCTTATCCTGCACTACCTCATGAGTACTCGAGATAGAGCCAACAAGGGACTCGAATACCTGAATATTGTGGTTCAGGATTTCGGCGTTCTTCTCTTCGAAGCGAGTCAGCTGATGGAGCTTACCGCTGTAATCAACGGTAAGCGCCTTGGCATGACGCATCTTATTGGCAGCGGTAACCTTTAGCACACCAGGGTGAGTACGAATCTTCACACCAACGGTCTTGGGGGTGCTACCAACGATACGAATTTCTTCGCGGATCTCATCCTCGACACCGGCAAGGTGACGGTAATAGTCCTGAAGGTCCCTGGTCGTCCACAGACGAATCAGGTCATCATAGCCGGGGCGGAAACCGAACCAGCGACCCATCTGCAGAAGAGTATCGTAGGTCTTGCTCGTCCTGAGGTAGTACGAGCTAATCAAGCCTTCAAGGGTCAGACCACGGGCGAGAGTATTACCGCCGATAACGACATAGGTAGCCGGCGAATCTGCGTCATATTCCAGGCGCTCATCCGAGGAACCGTTGTCCACAATGCACTTGGTCTCGCGGACGACCTGACCCACAGCAAGCTTCAGCTCATCCCATTCGGGGTAAATCTCTTCAGGGCGGATAGCCTGCATACGAGCAACTTCGCGTTCGTACAGACGCTGCATCGCATCGTTAATTTTAGGACTGCCGTAGTTTTCCTTCAGCTCTGAGATGTAGTCCTCAATCACCTTCACCGCTTCGAAGTGAGTCTCAACCCTGTGCGAAAGGTGAATCAGCATCGAGCTGTGCTGCTTCTTCTGAGCGCGACGACGACGAAGAGCCGTGGCAATCATAAACCACAGCACTGCAGCTTCAAGACTGGGAACCATCTCAGGCATGTAGTCCCCACCATCCTTACGAGTAGGAGGACGCAGAATCTTTGCTTCCTCTTCCTCAATATCGCGGACAGCATCGACATCTACGCCATCGTTGAGTACGCCGTCTTCGTCCTCGGTAGCCCACAGCGGGGTACCAAAAATACGGGACGCACCAACGTAGCCATTCGGGCGTTCCAAAGCGTAGATGAAGTCGGAGGGGTACAGACCCGGGTAACGCTCGATGGTCTCCCCCTCGGATTCCTCAGGATTAACCGGCTCTAGATACTCGGTGTAGCGGTCCTCGTCATTCGGATCCATCAGAACGTTAGCGAAGGGAGTCGCGGTGTACGCCACGTAGGAGCCATGCTGTACCTGATCCCAAATCTGGCGGAGAAGTCGGTTAATACCGGAGTACGCTTCATCTTCCTTCGCGGTATTGGGAGTCGCCTGATCCGACTCATCATCTATGATAAGCACGGGAACGTCATCCAGCAGACCTTCTCGGTTTGCAGATTCCATATGCTTCAGCAGATTCTTCAAGCGGCTGGGGTTCTTCTTTACCACAGCAAAAACAACGTTGCTCCTGTTACGTAGCCCCATAGCCAGAAGGTCAGTGTTCGGAGCGATATCATCCTCGACATTAGTCAGAGGGAAAACGCTCTTATCGGCGTCATGTAGGGAGGCCACGACATCGGCATTTAGGCGTTCCTGAGTCTGGCGGCGCAGGTTGTTAAACATACCCGCCAACACAATAATGAATCGGTAACCCTCATCAACTGCCTTGGTGATAACCGCCGAGAAGTTCGCGGTCTTACCGGACTGCACGTAGCCGACGACAAGGCCCTTGTGGGTCAGATTCTTCGTCGCAGGGTCGGCAAGAAGACCGACAACTTTGCCGGATTCCTGGTGAATAGTGGACGTACCGTCCTCACCAATCTTCTTGGTAAGCTTCCTACGCAGGTGGCTCCATCCGGCAGTATCGGGCTTCGCAGCATCGTACCAGTGGTGGTAGTCTTCCTTGGCCGTAGCGGCCTCATCGAACTCGCCCTTGGCGTTCGCGGCTTCGCGCTCCTGAATGCTACGAAGTGCCTTCTCATAGATGGGAACGACTACATCTTCAGGAATAGGCACGGCAACCATACCGTCAATTACCTGGCGGCAAGCGTCTTCGTACGAGATGAGTTCCCGCGCAGCCGTGTCATAAATATGCTGTTCCGGCTGGGAAATTTCCTCGGCCATTTTTCTCCTCGTTGAAAAATAGAGATGTGAGTGTTTACGGGAGCCAATGGTTAGCTTCCTCTGTGAGTTTAGCACTCGTTCTCACACGTCAGCACAGCTTTTCGTCATCACGATGCACCATAAAACTACTAAAGCCAAGTTGTTTTACTCCAGGCAACAAAATCTACTTGGGGTAAGGGTGCGAGCAGGGCTCCCGGGCTGCTATTCTTAGAGGGTTTAACTCTGAATACATAGACGGTTAATCTGTGTATTCAACCGGCACATGACACAACACTATGAACCGCGGAGAACCTTATGGCTGAGAAGCACACATCACCCAAAATCTACAGAATGGGAGAGCTCTTCTGTGGCCCCGGCGGCATTGCCCTGGGCGCGCACAACGCTGCCGATAAGGTACCCGGAGTCAAGGTTGAACACGCCTGGGCTAATGACTACGACCCCACGACTGCAGATACCTACCGCGAAAATACCCCCGGTGCGTCTGAAGAGACCGTCTACGTAGGTGACGTTCGTGAGCTCGACACCGATGCCTTGCCCCCGATTGACGGTTTTGCGTTCGGTTTTCCCTGCAACGACTTCAGCCTCGTAGGAAAAAAGAAGGGTCTAGACGGTACCTACGGTCCCCTCTACACCTACGGAATCAACGTGCTCGAGAGCCATAAGCCTGATTGGTTTGTGGCAGAAAACGTGGGTGGTCTTTCTGGCGCTAATGAGGGTTTTGCTTTCCCCTACATTCTGCGTGAAATGCAGCGTAAGGGGTACACTGTTGTCGCTCATAAATACCGCTTTGAGGAGTACGGTCTCCCCCAGGCTCGACACCGAATCATTATCGTAGGCCTACATAATGACCTTATTGCCAGCGGCAAAGAATTCAAGGTTCCGAAACCCACCACTCCCGAACCTTCGATGATGCGCACCGCTAAGCAGGCGCTTACCGAGCCTCCCATCCCCGAGTGGGCAACCAACAATGAGCTCACTCGCCAGTCTGAGGTGGTGAAGCAACGCCTCGCCTACATCAAGCCCGGCGAGAACGCCTTCAACGCTACCGATATGCCTAAGGAACTGCGCCTCAATGTGCGTGGTGCTAAGCTCAGCCAGATTTATAAGCGTCTGGATCCCAATAAGCCCGCATACACCGTCACCGGATCCGGCGGCGGCGGAACGCACATCTACCATTGGGAAGAGCCCCGCGCCCTGACCAACCGCGAGCGCGCGCGCCTGCAGACGTTCCCTGACTGGTACAAGTTCATCGGCAACAAGGAGAACGTCCGTCGCCAGATTGGTATGGCGGTTCCCCCGGACGGTGCGCAGGTCATATTCGAAGCTCTCTTCAAGAGTCTTAAAGGTATGTATTACGAAAGCATCGAACCGAATATTGATGTAGATAAGCGCATTCGTGAACTTGAGGAGAAAGAAGGCACTCTTTTCTAGGTAAAAGAAGGACGTATTCCCATGGAATTTTACTCGTCACTCATGGGCGACAACCTCGCTGAGCTTGTTCTCCAATCACCATATCCTCAGGATGATTGCGCCGGACACGAACTGTGGGCGGTTACCGGATATATCTCGCGAACTACCATTCTCAGTGCGCTGTATCAGGCTGATTTTACCCCCGGACGACGCTCTAAGGAGGGTGGTCATTGGGGTGAGATGAGCAAGTTTACCCCGACCTCTACCACGCCGAAGATTCATCTTCTGATTGGTATGGCACGAGACGGTGCGGTGAGCATTACGACTCATGAAATCCTCAAGGGGTGGGTCAAGGCTAGTCGCGGGTACCTGGATATTCGTTACCCGGATCCTCGCGTCTCTCCCCTGGTGCATACCAAGCTCTACGCTTGGGCGCAGAACGGCTCCTTCGATATTGCCTACGCTGGCTCAGCTAACCTGTCGACGGACGGTCTCAACATTGGTCGTGACGCTTCGGAATGTCAGCAGGAGAACATTCTTGTGCCGGTGTCGGTGGAGTATGCGGAGAACTATACTGATACGCTTTTCGGCGCTTCGCTGAGCTGCACCGACCCTGTGGTTGATTCTCTCTTCACCTTCCCAGAAGCGCCCGCGGACGTCCTGGCGAATAAGTCTCTGCCTCCGGTTCCTCCGCTCCCCGAACCTGAGACGGAACGCGAAGAACGGTTGAAGGACTTCTCCTCCATCAAGCTGTACCTGTACAGCCATGCTGGTAAGGGTTCTTCGTACAATTGCGGTTCCGGTATTAACTGGGGCCTACGAGATATTCGAGCCAATAAGGATGAAGCCTACTTCGCGGTTCCCGCGAACATTGGGCGGTCCAACTTCTTCCCTGTGAAGAACACTCCCATTGTGGTGCACTGCGATGACGGTGAAGACCTCATTATGCGTGTTGCCAGCGGTTCTGACCGCTGCGGTAAGGACATGTCGACCATCCCGAACTCCGAGCTTGGCTCTTATATTCGTAAGCGCATGGGCCTCGACGAGGGCACCAAGGTTGGCATTCGTGAGCTACTCGATTACGGTCGCACCTACGTCACCATCACCCGCACCTCTGAGGGTAACTACTATCTGGATTTCTCACCCGAGACTGCGGAACCTGATGAGTTTGCGATGCAGACCCCCGAGATTATCAACGAGTTTTCCCACGAGGACGACTAGCGCCTCCGGCTGGTGCCCCCCTAGATGCGGCGAAGCCCCCTCGTACTTTTCAGTACAAGGGGGCTTCGTCATATCAGCCTAGAATCCGCGCGGGGTAAGAACCTGCGGGCAGCAGGGCTAGCGCGGCTGGTAGGCGCGGGCACGCTCAGCGCGAGCACGGCGCGCCTCCGCATCCTGCAGGACCGGCACCAGCATACGCACCAGCTGGCCCATACCGCGCACCACCAAATTCAGCCACAAACCCACAGACCACACCGCCGCCACACGCGGATGCCCCGAGCGCACCCACCGCACGCCCAAAAAAGACAGCGAATAATACAGCAGAAGCAGCAGCGACTCACGGAAACGGTGCACCTGCCGAAGAATAGGGTTCTGAGGAAGCTTCATCATGCCTCCCAGTATACCCACCGGAACCCCCACCAGGACTCCCCCGCACTACCCGTAATAGTCACGAATCGTGACCGTCGTCAAACCGCGCCGATCCAACAACGCTCGAATACGGTCCAGCTCAGACACCACACCCCGATAATTCAAATGCCCAATCACAATATGCTGAGCCAAAGCGTACTTCTCCGCATAGGCATACACCTCAGCCGAAGAAATATTAGACGAATCCGCCAACGACCCGTACCACAGCACCGGGCGCGTAAAACCACACGACGCCGCAGCCGCCAACACACGCTCATCATAATACCCGTACGGCGGGCGGAAATACGGCTTCGAAGACACCCCAAAAAGCCGCATAATCTCCTCATCATTACGGGTCAGCTCACGCACAATCTGCTCATCCGTCAGGCTCGTCAACGCCGCATGACTATACGTATGGTTCGCAATCTGCAACTGGCCGCTCTTCACCAGCGGCAACAACAGGTCACGATGCTGCCTAAACGCCGGGTACTGACCATTAATAAAGAAAGTGAGGCGCGTGCCGGTACGGTGAGCAAACTCCGCGTAGGCGCGCACCACCTCCGGGTCGGCGCCGTCATCAACCGTCCACGCAATATACTTGCCCTCACCCGGTAGACCGGTCTGCGGGCCGGTCCAGGCGCGCGCTGCGGGAACCGGATTCGACGAGGTCGCAGTCGCAGATGCGGAGGGGGTAGCCGCCGAGCTTGCCGAAGCAGTCGCAGAGGCACTACCCGACGCGCTACCCGAGGCAGACCCACCAGCCGACGCTCCGTGGGTGCCTTCCGCCGCGGACGGGGTGCAGCCGGTCATGCCAAGACCCAGCACGCCAAAGCCCACCGCGCCCAGACCAAAGGTACCAACATGCCGCAAAAGTTCCCGTCGCCCCATGGAGGCGCGGGCAGAGTCGCCCAATACCGCCTGGTCGGTAGCGGGGTTGGCGATAGCGGATTGACGAGGAGCAATAGGTGTTTCTGAGTGTGGAACAGTGTTCATATAATGAGTGTATGATGAGACCACCGTTAGATATCGAAAAATTCAAAATATTACGTAATGATTAATAACGCCGCAATAAAAGAACCTTTACACGCATTCGTTCCACTCGCTCACCGAAGCTCGCCGAAGACCACGCTCAGCGCGCTAAGCTACCCGCACGCCAGGTAATCCCCGCACGCCAGGCAATCCAAGTAACCCAGGTAATCCAGCTACAGCGCAGGCGCAATTTTAAGTACAGTAAGGCCCCTCCCCCAGAACACGTTCACAACGCGCCCGGGAAAGGGGCCTCAATACATAAGTTCACGCAATCGTACAGCCAAGCACGCAGGTACAACCAAACACGCGGATACGGCCACGTACGCGAAGAGAAACCTACTCGGAATCCGAGGCCACCGGCTGCTGCTGCGCCTCAGCAGGATGCTTCACCGCAGCGGGCTGTTCTGCCTCAGCGGGCTGCACCCTCTCATCAGATTCCAGCGCGTTCAGTGCCTCCAGTGCCGCCGCCTCCGCAGCCTCTTCGGCGTCAGCCTCAGCCACACGCTCAGCGTCCGACTCAGCAGAAGTCACCGCCGCCGGGTTCGTCAGAACCTTCACGCCCATACTGCGCAGCGCATCCGTGTTCGTAATCGTCTCGTCATTATCAATCAGGTACACCTTGAACCCGTCATTACGCAGGCGACGCATCAGCTCCAGGAGCATGCTCTGAGCGACCTCATCCACCGCGTACACGCGCGTCACATCCAGGGCGACCTTCGAACCCTCCATCGGGGATTCCACAATCTCACGGATCACGCGCTCCACACCCGCAAAACGGATACGGCCCTGCAGCTGAATCAGGCGCATCGACTCGTCCCCCGAACCGATCTGGTAGTTCGCGCGCAACGCCGAACGAGCCACGGTCGGCACGTTCATCACGTGCATGCCCATGTCATCAGAGAACTGTTCGAACAGCTCCACGCCGCGCACACTGTTACCGTGACCGTCCAGGCGCGGAGAGAACGTCGCCACACCCAGCTGACCGGGCACCGCACCAATAATGCCGCCGCCCACGCCGCTCTTCGCCGGGACACCCACCTGGGTCGCCCAGTCGCCCGCCGCGTTATACATACCGCACGTGAACATGACGCTCAGCACCTGACGCACCACCGTCTTAGGAACCACCTGCTCACCCGTCACCGGATGCACACCATAGTTCGCCAAAGTCGCCGCCATCAACGCCAAATCCTTGACCGTCACCATCAGCGAGCACTGGCGGGTGTACCCCTGCACCGCCACGGTCGGGTCACCGGTCAGGATGCCGTGGCCGCGCAACATGTGCGCAATCGCGTAGTTGCGGTGCGCGTGCTCCAGCTCAGACTCGTACACGCGCTCGTTCACCGACAGGCGGCGGCCCGCAAACGCAGACAGACCAGAAATGACGCGCTCCATGCGCTCGCCCTGCGTCGCACCGGGAGGACCCACCAGCGAATGGGTGGTAATCGCGCCCGCGTTAATCATCGGGTTCAGCGGCTTACCGGAGCCGTCCTCCAGGGACAGCTCGTTGAACGGCTCACCGGAAGGCTCCACGCCCACCTTCGCAAGCACGTCATCATAGCCGCGGTCCGCGAGCGCCAGGGCGTACACGAACGGCTTAGAAATCGACTGGATCGTGAACTCTACGTCGGAGTCACCGGCGGCGTACTGCTCACCATCAACCATGGCGATGGACGCGGCGAGCTTGTCCGGGTCCACGGCGGCAAGTTCCGGAATGTAGTTTGCCAACTCACCGGAGGTATCAGAAGCGACCGACTCGAGGGTCTCGGTCAGGTAAGTGGCAATAGGTGAATGCATGGTGTTCCGTATCTGCTGCTAATCGTGGTTGTTCTCGTCAAAAATTTCAGGATGCGCCCGCCCACTGTTCAGTTTCAGACTGTTCCGTTTCAGCTAGGCTGAGGCGCTCATCGTTGCAGGCTGCCGCGGCTACCAATCTAAAGAGTCTGCCAGCGAGCCTGTCAAAGTGTGTGGGTGAGGAGCGCCTTTTGCTCCCTAAAGAGTGTATCTTTTGCGTGTTGAAGCCACCAAATATAACGGTCGGTACTCCCCCGCTATTCCGGTCCGCAGACATCGCACACGCAAGGTTTTCAGGTGGCTTACGGGTGGCGAACCGAATCCGGCTCGCGACCGCCCAGCTCGGCGGTCTCCAGCTGGAAGGTCGAGTGCTCCACCGACACCTCAAAATGGCTCGCCACGCACGAACGGATACGGTCCAGAATCGCCACCGCAGAACCGTCACGGAAACAAGAATCGGCAACCACCACGTGCGCGGTCACCACCGGCAGACCGGTTGCCACCGTCGAAGCATGCACATCGTGCACCTCCACCACACCGTCAACACTCAAGATATGCTCACGCATCGCGTCCAGGTCCAGGCCGTCCGGGGTGAACTCCATGAGTACCGCCGTCGTCTGCTTCATCAGACGCGCCGCACGCGGCACAATCAGCGCCGCAATCAGCAGACCCGCCAGGGCATCCGCCTGGTAGAAGCCGGTCAGCCAAATCACGATAGCCGCCACAATCACACCCAGCGAACCCAGGGCGTCATTGAGCACCTCCAGGAACGCGGCGCGCATATTGAAGTTCGCGTTCCTCGCCGTAGCCAGCACCGCAATACCAATAGCGTTCGCCACCAGGCCAACCACACCAAAAATCAGCAGTTCAGTGCCGGGCACCTCCGGCGGGGCAAACAGGCGATGCACGCCCTCCACCGCCGTGTAAATACCCACCGCCAGCAGCAGCACCGACTGCCCCAAAGCGGCAAGCACCTCAATACGGCGGAAACCCCACGTGCGGCGGGACGTTGCCGGGCGCGTCATCAGCGAAGCCGCAGCGAGCGCCACCAGCAGGCCCGAGGCATCCGCCAGGGCGTGCGCCGTATCGGTCAGCAGCGCAAGACTTCCCGTGACCAACGAACCAATCGCCTGCGCCAACACAATAACGACCGCCAAGCTGAACGCAATCAGCAGGCGCGGACGCATCAAGGCGGCATCCTCCGGGCTCGGGGCATGCGAATGGTCGTGGTGATGCCCGTGGTGGCCGTGATGTGCGTGCGCTCCCATGCGCTTCTCCTCAACTATGAACTGCGTTGTTGACTATCGAGAGTTATCAGTGGATAGCAAAATCGCCCGATTCACAAGAACCGGGCGACAAGCTCCTCAACCGAGGAAAACGTGGAGATAAGGGGACTCGAACCCCTGACCCCCTGCATGCCATGCAGGTGCGCTACCAGCTGCGCCATATCCCCATATTCTGTTAGTGACCTCAACGAGGCAACATGAATATATTACACACACCACGGACAACGATGCAAACCAGCGCACACAAAAATCTAAAAAAGTTCCGAGGCAACCGGGCAAGCAGAAGGGGCAACCAGGCGGGCAGAAACACCCTCGAAATACGCAGAATAAACACACAGAAAAGGGGCGGACCCCGCGGCACCATACGGCGCCAACAGAGCCCACCCCTCATCAGTTAAAAATTAAACGGAAGCCTACGCCTCATCCTGAGCGGGAATGATGCGTGCAGCATCTTCCTCAGTCTCACCCTCAATGTCGAAGGGAGCCTCGTTCTCAACGCCCAGCTCAATACGCGGAGCCTCAGCCCACAGACGATCCAGAGCGTAGAACTCGCGGTCCTCCTCATGCTGAACGTGCACGACAATATCGCCGAAGTCCAGCAGAATCCAACGACCCGAGGAACGACCCTCACGGCGAACCGGCTTCAGGTCAGCCTGCTCACGCAGAGCGTCCTCAACCTCATCCGCAACAGCGTTCACGAGGCGCTCATTGTGGGCAGAAACCACCAGGAAGCCATCAATCAGACCCATCGCGTCGGATGCATCCACAGCGAACAGGTTAGTTCCCTGCTTCTCCTCCGCAGCGCGGGCGGCAATGCGCAGAGCCTCAATCGAGGACTGTGCAGCAGTCATATTTTCCTTCCTTGCCGGCAGAAAACCCGCCGGCAACACCCGCAACAGGGGTGCATTGTTCACGGCCTACTTAGGGCCAAAAATCATAATCAGACCAACAACGACCAGGGCGAGCAGCAGCACAATCCACAGCCACGCCAGGGAGGGCTTCTGTGCAGGCTGCAGAACCTCTTCAGCCTTCTCAACAGCGCTCTTAGGAGCAGAGTCTTCCCCAGTTTCCTTCGATGCTGCTTCCTTTGACTCGGCTTCCTTCGAAGCCTCAGCAGAAGCAACCGAAGCAGACTTCGACTCAGCCGACTTAGACTCTTCATCCTCGGAGCCCTTGTCGGACTCCTCGGCAGTCTTCTCGACCAGTGCCTCATCGGGATCCTGACGATCCACCATGCGCTGCAGCAGCTCCTCAACCTCATCCGGGCTCAGAGCAACAGTCGGGTCGCCATCCACCGAATCTACGGTATCCCCTGCGGAGGCGCTATCCAGCACGCTCAGGTCAAGACCCTGCGCGTTCACCGCACTCACGCGGGTGGGCAGCTCGTCAGCCGACTCTTCAACCTCAGCAACCTCAACGGCATCTTCCTCAACGGAAGCAACCTCGGTCTGCTCAGCCTCAATATCAGAGCTGTCCAGCTCCTCAACCTTCGGCTCATCCCGCACCAGGTACTGGTGCAGCTCGGGTTCCGGCTTCTCCTCCTTGACCACGGCGATAACCGGGATCGAAGAAGTCATCGGGTTATTCACCGCGGAGGGGCTGGTCGCATCCACACGGTTCTGCGCGATCTCTTCGGGGCGCAGAACACGCAGGCTACTGGTCAGAGGAGCAGGCTCGTGCAGCTTCTCCTCATCGTTCGCCTCAGTGTCAATCTTGCCCTGAGCCGCCAGCGCCGCAAAACGACGCTGAACAGCCAGAACCTGCGGGTCAATAGCGTTCGTATAAATCACGGAGCCCATGTTGGCAACAGGCTTCGCGGGCTCACCGCGGCGGGCCGCACGCAGGTACTCGGCAACTTCTTCACGGTAGCGGGCAAGACGGCGCGGACCCATCACCTTGGTAGGCGGCGGCACCTCAATGCCGTCCTCGGTCACGTACGTCTCGTAGAGGTACGCTTCGTCCTCGCTATAGGGCTTCGAACCCGTAGCTTCACTCATGTGTTCCCTCATTATTCGTCGATTGGGGTGCCTGCCCAGACTCATCCTTCACGCGGGGCAAGCCGTCACGGTACGCCGTCAAAGCGTCCTTCTTGTACAGGCCGTACTTAGCAATGTACTGCACCACACCATCGGGCACCAGGTACCAGATGGGGGCGTCTTCAGCTGCGCGGCGACGAATATCGGTCGAAGAAATCGCCATCGCAGGAATCTTCAGGGTCGTAATATGACGACCCTCAGCCATCGGCGGATCCAGTTCATGATCGGGGCGGGTCACGCCCACAAAAGTCGCCAAATCCCACAGCTTATGGGCATTGCGCCAGGTCATAATCTGACTGATCGCGTCCGCACCGGTAATGAAGAACAGGTCAGCATCCGGGCGCAGGGCACGCAGCTCGTTAAGCGTATCAAAGGTGTAGGTGGCGCCGCCACGGTCAATATCAATACGGCTCACCGTAAAACGCGGGTTCGACGCGGTCGCAATCACCGTCATCAGGTAGCGATGCTCAGCGTCACTCACATGCCGCTCCCCCACCTTCTGCCAGGGCTGACCGGTCGGAACGAACACGACCTCGTCCAGGTCGAACACGGCGGCAACCTCACTAGCTGCCACCAGGTGTCCGTGGTGAATCGGATCGAAAGTTCCACCCATCACGCCCAGACGCACCCGACCGGGAATGCGCGGGGGAATCGACTCGGTGCTCGGAGCACCAAAATCAAGGTGAACAGGCTGGTCAGTCACAAATGCCGTCCTTGCTGGGGACAGAGACCGCGCCACAGCAGCTTAAGGAGCCACCACAGGTGCGGATGCGGGCAGGTACACAGAAGGTACGCAACACCGAAAACGGCCCGCGTACATTCCCCTCTATGCTACCTGTTTGCAGTCAAAAAAACCGAAATGACGGGGGTGAGCTAAGCCGCCAGTGGAATACCCAGCCAGCACGCCCGACCACAGGTTCACCGCAGGCTCACCCGCATATTCCGACGCACACATCCGGCGCGAGAGGCAACCATAACCGCAACCGCAGAGCACCCAAGAAAGCGCTGCGCATATAAGAAAGCGCCGCGCACCGGAGCAAACCCCGGTGCGCGGCACCATTCACTGTCTAAGTAACAGCTAACGTTGAGCGACTAGTCGTCGATGTTCGGCATGTCGATATTCTCGTCGACCTTGCCTTCCTTCAACTTCTTGCGGTACTCAACCGACTCGGTCCACACGCCTGCAACACGCTCAGACTCCAGCTCGGCACGAGCCTCCGCCTTCGCGTCCATACGCTCCTTGTACTCCACACGCTTCTGCGCACGAGTCGGGCGAATAATCTCTTCCAGACGAGCGTCCGTACCGCGCGGGGAGGACAGCAGCTCAGCGCCACCGACCATGGTCGGCTCCCAATCGAAGATCACCGAGTTGTCGTTCTCGCCAATCACCACGGCGTCACCGGCACGAGCACCAGCCTTGAACAGCTCATCCTCAACGCCCAGGCGCGCCAGGCGGTCCGCCAGGTAGCCGACAGCCTCATCATTATTGAAGTCAGTCTGCTGAATCCAACGCTCAGGCTTCTCACCAATCACGCGGAACAGCGGCTCAAGGTTACGCTCCTCGCGGCGAATAATGAACTCCTGCTTCTTCTTACCGCGGAAGCCCTTCGGGCGAACCACAGGAGCCTCAACGACCACACGCTCCGCTTCCTTCTCGGCAGCGGCACGAGCCTCGCGGTCTTCCTCAACGAGCTTTGCCATCGCAAAGATAAGGGGCTTCAGACCCTCATGGGAAGCCGTCGAAATCTCGAAGACCTTAAAGCCCATCTCCTCAAACTCGGGGCGAACAAACTCAGCCAGCTCACGAGCCTCAGGAACGTCAATCTTATTGAGCACCACAATCTGCGGACGCTCATGCAGCGGCACGGTCACACCCGCAGTCGGGTCAACCTCATAGTTCTGCAGCTCGCCGCGAATCACCTCAAAGTCACTGATCGGGTCGCGGCCCGGCTCCAAAGTAGCGCAGTCAATCACGTGCACCAGAGCCGAAGAACGCTCCACATGGCGCAGGAAGCGGTGACCCAGACCGCGGCCCTCCGAAGCACCCTCAATCAGACCCGGAACATCCGCGACGGTGTAGCGAACATCGCCCGCCTGCACCACACCCAGGTTCGGGATCAGGGTGGTGAACGGGTAATCAGCAATCTTCGGACGCGCCGCAGAAATCGCAGCAATCAACGAAGACTTACCCGCCGAGGGGTAACCCACCAGAGCCACATCCGCAATGGACTTGAGCTCCAGAACAATATCAGCCTCTTCACCGGGGGTGCCCAACAGAGCAAAACCGGGAGCCTTACGCTTAGCCGAAGCCAACGCAGCGTTACCCAGACCACCCATACCGCCGCGGGCAGCAACATACTCGTCGCCCACACGCAGCAGGTCAGCCAAAACATTACCCTCGCGGTCCTTCACCACAGTACCCTGCGGCACGGTCAGAATCAGGTCCTCACCGTTAAAGCCGTGGTGCATATCGCCACGACCAATATCGCCATTCGGGGCGTGCTGATGCGGGCTGTGGTGGTACTCCAGCAGGGTCGTGGTCTGGTTATCCACGCGCAGAATCACCGCGCCACCATTACCACCATTACCGCCGTTAGGGCCGCCCAGGGGCTTAAACTTTTCACGTCGCACGGAGACGCAGCCGTTACCTCCGCGACCGCCAGATACATGCAAGACCACGCGGTCCACGAATTCTGCCACGGGTTCTCCTTATCTTGGAAAATCTTCACTTCGCCACCGCACGGCACACACCAATCATGCTGCGGATGCGGCGGCAGGCGCGACCGGGTTGGGGTGCGCCTCATCGTGGAGCCCAGCACAGGCGGGCATCCACGGCATTCGAGGTCATAGCGAGAGGGGGTAGACTAACGCCTACCCCCTCTGCCCTAGCGGTGAGTATTACTCAGCTGCTGCCAGGATGTTAACGACCTTGCGGCCCTTGCGGGTACCGAATTCGACGGTGCCTGCTGCCAGAGCGAACAGGGTGTCGTCGCCACCGCGGCCAACGTTCAGGCCGGGGTGGAAGTGGGTGCCGCGCTGGCGAACGAGAATCTCGCCTGCGTTGACGGACTGGCCGCCGTAGCGCTTAACACCGAGGTACTGGGGGTTCGAGTCACGGCCGTTACGGGTGGAGCTTGCGCCCTTCTTGTGTGCCATTCTGTATTCCTACCTTAGGGTTGAATTCCGGTCGTTTCGATTACGCGTTGATAGCGGTAATCTTGACGGTGGTCAGCTCGGCGCGGAAGCCCTGACGCTTCTTGTAACCGGTCTTGTTCTTGTACTTCTGAATAACGATCTTCGGACCGCGCAGGTCCTCAACCTTCTCAGCAACAACCTTGGCGGAAGCCAGGGACTTTGCGTCAGCGGTGACCTTGTCACCGTCGACGAGCAGCAGCACGGGCAGCTCGATGGTGCTGCCGGGCTCGCCTGCAACACGGTCAAGGGTAACGAGGTCGCCTACGGAAACCTTCTCCTGGCGGCCGCCAGCGCGTACAATCGCGTATGCCACTATGGGACTCACTTTTCTCGACAACTTGCTTCTTGAATCTCACACGAATGAGCAGCCTGCGCTTTCATTGCTGTGCGCCCTCCCCCGCCAGTCATATGACCGCGAACAAGGAGGAACGGCCCGTGCGTTCCGGCGGGATTGCCCGCCGAAGCCAACACGCGAGGCTCACCGGTGGTGTCTCTCTCCCGCACGTTCCAAACTCAGCCGATCACTCGACCGCGCCGAAGACGATGCGGGTGGGAGCGGTGTCTCCCGCTGGCCCTGCGTCGATAGGGCTTCACTGAGATAAACACCAGTCCTTAAGGATACGGCATGATCTACGCGCCGCGCAATAGATAGTTTCACGGATTATCCGCAGACACCACGTGATGCTCCTCTAATACTGCACCGCACTCTTAATAGCGCCTTTAAAATGACGCAGCACACGCACAGAAAAAATAGCCTCGGTAGGGAAGTTCCGGCTCGCCCTACCGAGGCTATCTCATATACAACACACCATCGGAATTCCGATGATCGGAAGCTAAAGACTAATCGTCCTTACCTTCACGCTTAATGTCGGCAGCAGCAACGCCAATGCCGAACAAGACAGGGGCCGAAGCGTCATCAGACACCGGAGCCACATCCGCAACAGAAGCGGAAGCAACCACGGAACCCTCAGCACGCTCGGAAGCGTCCACGGTCACGACCTGAGCACCGGCACCGGCACTCGAAGCCGCACGGCGAGTGCGACGCTTACGCGGGGTCGAACCGGGCACCTGAGCCGCAGGCTTCTGAGCCTCCTCAACCGGGGCCTCAGCCTCAACCGCTGCGGGAGCTGCGCCCACCACACCGGTCACAGCCGGAGCACCAATCACGCCGGTCACAACCGTGCGAGACTCAGACTTCTCAACCTTATCAGACTTTGCGGCTGCCTGCTCAGCTGCCTTCTCGGCGCGCTTCTCATCAGCGGCGCGACGAGCACGGCGGCGGGACGCACGCGGAGTCTCGCGAACATCCTCAATGCGCAGGTCCTCACGCTCAACACGCTTGGACTCCTGAGCCTTCTGCATGCCCGAGTTTACCTCAGCGGAGGTTGCCTCAGCGTTCTGCTGCTCGCGGTTCTGGCGCTTGGGCGAACGACGCTCCTCCGAACGATCCTCACGGCCCGAACGGAACGACTCACCCTCAGCACGGGCAAGACGGCCAGCCTTCTGAGAAGCACGAGCCTTCGCCTCACCAGCGCGAATCGCCTCAAAACGATCCGAAGAGCGGGTAAAGCGCGGGTCAAGCTCCGGGTCAACGTGGTGCTCGTCCTCCAACGAACCCGCACCGGAACCCTCCACAGCGGCAATATCCGCATCGGTCAGCTCGCGGCGCTGACGGTTACGAGAAGACTTCTTCTCGCCACGTTTGGACGAACGACGCTCCTCCGAACGGCCCTCAGCAGGCTCCTTCGAAGAATCCTCAGCGGACTGCTCCTCCACGCGGTCGAATGCGCTCGCCAGCTGCTCCAGGGAGAAACCGCCCTGCTCACCAATCCAGTTGCCCTCGGTGACCTCAGCGACCTTGTCCTCACGCTGAGCAACCTCCGCGTGAGCCTGCTCGCTGGCGGCCTCGGCAATACCCTGAATCTCCTGCTCAAGCGAAAGCTCAGCGGTCTCCGCGCGGCGCGAACGCTTGCGGCGCTTACGCTTCTTACGGGTCGAAGCGGTCTCCTCCGAAACTTCCTCGCTATGAGCGGATGCGGCAGCCACCGCAGCCATAGCGTTACGGCGCTCAGCCTTCTTCGACTCCAGAGCATCCTGCTTCTGCTGGTCACGAGAATCCTCGCGGGCAGCCGCACGGCTACGCTTACGGTCATTACGCTCATGGCGGTGAATGTAATCCGACGCGCCACCGCTACGACCGCTCAGCGGCTGATCGTGAACCACCAGGCCACGACCGCCACACTGCTCACAGGGCTCCGAGAAGACCTCAAGCAGACCGGTACCCAGGCGCTTACGGGTCATCTGAACCAGACCCAGCGAAGTCACCTCAGCCACCTGATGCTTAGTGCGGTCACGGCCCAGGCACTCAATCAGGCGACGCAGAACCAGGTCACGGTTCGACTCAAGCACCATGTCAATGAAGTCAATGACGATAATGCCGCCGATATCGCGCAGACGCAGCTGACGGACAATCTCCTCAGCAGCTTCCAGGTTGTTCTTGGTGACAGTCTCTTCCAGGTTGCCGCCGCTACCGGTGAACTTACCGGTGTTCACGTCCACCACGGTCATGGCTTCGGTACGGTCGATCACCAGCGAACCACCCGACGGCAGGTACACCTTACGGTCCAGTGCCTTCGCCAGCTGCTCGTTAATGCGGTAGTGGTCGAAGAGGTCGTCGTCGCTATCCCACTGCTGCAGGCGGGAGACCAGGTCCGGCGCCACGTAGGTCACGTACGCCTCGATGGAATCCCATGCGTTCTCGCCCTGAACAATCATCGCGGTGAAGTCCTCGTTGAAGACGTCACGCACGGTCTTAATCATCAGGTCGGGCTCCTGGTAGAGCATCTCCGGAGCCAGCACCTTGCGGGAGTTAGCCTTCTCCTGAATCTCTTCCCACTGCGCACGCAGACGGTTAATGTCGTGGGTCAGCTCCTCCTCAGAAGCACCCTCCGCCGCGGTACGAACAATTACGCCGGCACCCTCGGGCAGCTTGTCCTTCAGAATCTTCTTCAGGCGAGCACGCTCAGTGTCAGGCAGCTTGCGGGAAATACCGGTCATCGAACCACCCGGCACGTACACCAGGAAGCGACCGGGCAGGGAAACCTGGCTGGTCAAGCGGGCACCCTTGTGACCAATCGGGTCCTTGGTGACCTGCACCAGAACCGAATCGCCGGGCTTCAGAGCGTTCTCAATCTTGCGGGGTGCACCGTCCAGGCCGGTGACATCCCAGTTGACCTCGCCCGCGTACAGCACAGCGTTGCGGCCGCGTCCAATGTCAACGAACGCAGCTTCCATGGACGGCAGAACGTTCTGAACCTTACCCAGGTACACGTTGCCAATCAGGGAATCCTGCTGGGTCTTGGACACGAAGTGCTCAGCCAGCACGCCGTCCTCAAGCACACCAATCTGGATGCGGCCGTCCTTCTGACGAACCAGCATCTGACGGTCCACGGACTCGCGGCGAGCCAGGAACTCAGCCTCAGTCACGATGTGGCGGCGACGACCCAGGGAACGGGACTCGCGGCGGCGCACGCGCTTCGCCTCCAGGCGGGTAGAACCGCGCACACCGGTCACAGTGTTGGATGCGTGAGAGTCAGCCAGGCGCGGTGCACGCACCTTGGTGACGGTCTCAACGTCATCATCAACGCCGCCCTCAATCTCAATATCTTCGGTACCGCGGCGACGGCGACGGCGACGGTGGCTCGTCACCTCAGCCTCAGCGGCGGCCTCCTCGCGGCGGCGCTCCATGCGCTCCTTACGCTTCTGCTCCTCGGCAGCGGCGCGGCGTGCCTCACGCTCCAGCTTGGCGGCGACAGCGAGCTCGCTCAGCTCCTCCGGCTCGGGAGCCATGAACAGCGGCATCGCACCCATGGGGGTACGCGAGCGCAGCTCCTGCAGCTTTTCGCGCTGCAGGTCGCTAATGGTCTTTACCGGCTCGGGAGCTACTTCAGGCTCCTCAGCTGCGGGCTCTTCTGCGGCGGGTGCCTTGGGGGCAGCTTCTTCGGTTGCAGATTCCTCAGCAGCTGCAGCAGCCTCTTCAGCCTTCTCAGACTTTGCGGGAGTTACGACCTCAACCTTGGCGGTCTCTTCCTTCACCTCAACGGCAGACTCAGCAGCGGGCTCAGCGGCGGGGGCGACGACTTCCTCCACCTTCGCGGTCTTCTCGACAGTCTCAACCTTTGCAGTCTTCTCGACGGTCTCCACCTTCGCGGTGTTCTCCGCGACAGCAGGCTCAGCCGCCTTCTTCTCAGCAGCCTCAAACAGGCTATCCAGAGTAGAAGCAACCTCGGTCTCAGACACAACGGGAGCGGCAACCTTAGGTGCCGGCGCGTGCTTAGCCTTAGCGTTACGCAGGTTGGTCAGGCCAGCAGCAATCGCCTCATCCAGGGGAACCTCAGGAGCCTTCTCCTTCTTCGGGCGACCAGGACGGCGACGCTCAGTACCCTGCTGGGCGTCAGAGCTCTCACGAACATTCTTACGCAGAGTTTCACGGGTCTCTGCAGAGGCGTTCTTCTCCTCCGCGAGGGCGTTCAGCGCCTCAAAAACCCCAAGTTCGACGTTCTTCTCGTCAGACATTAATCTTCTTTCGTTACACCCTGCTCCGCACCGCAAGGATTTTAACAGCGCGCATACAGCGCAAAGCCTAGTTGCTGCCACCGCGGCTCAAGCCTCACCCTACGGTGCGCATTCATCGGCGCTACCGGGCACTATCTCGTTCAGTGCTTCTGCCGTAGGGGGCGAGCGGGCGGAACGCAGAGCGCGCCGCGACGGTCACAGCCACCTCGCTCTCGAGCACGGCACGCTCACACCCTTCCTGGGTGCCCTGCCGGTCTTCGGGTTTCTTCGCCGAGGCGGGCGGCACGCGCGGTGCGACAGCTATGCTCCGCGGCTTATAGCCGGCGCTCTTCGGGTACTCTCCCTCGATGCGTTGGTGGGGATCTTTATGCGCGTGCGGGGCGCACAAGACACCGTGTTCCATTATACCCGGTAGAGGGTGCCTCTAAGCCACCCCGCCCATCCTATCCGGGCTCCACTTCCCGGCAGGATGCGCGGGCGCATTGCGGCAGGTACATTACGGCGGACATCTAGCGGGTACAGCAAAGCCGGGCGTGCCACTACGCACCACCCGGCTTCAAAAAACTTTCAGAGGAAGGGCTAGCCTCTAGAAGAAGGGCTAGCCTCTAGAAGAAGGGCTAGTCCAGGCCCAGCTCCGCATCGCGCGCCTCACGAGCCTGCTGAGCAAGCTTCGGGTCGGTCGGCAGGTACTCCGGACCGGAACCGGTCGCAAACGGAACACCCAGAATAAAAACAAACGGAGAAACCACCAGCAGAATCACCCACAGCAGCGAGAAGTGACCGGCGGTCAGCAACAGCAGGGCAGTCAGAAAAATAACGGCAGCAACGCCCATTGCGGCAATTCCGGCAGTCTTCACGGTTCTCCTCGAAGGGGTATCAAGAATCTAGCGTCCAGCAGAACGGCAGGCAACCGGCGCCGCAGGTAAAACCCGCGGACCGCTCCGACCGATGCCGCTCAAGAATATACCTGACCATTATACGCACCCGCGCCGCTTCCCCGCTGACCACCACCGGCAGGATCACCGGCGCCTCCCCCACTACCCGTTGTCATCAGCCCGGCACGGCCTCACCCGCCCACAGACACAGCCTCACCCGCCCGCAGACACAGCAACGCCCCGGCACCAAAAGGTACCGGGGCGTTGCGTGTTCGGGGTATCAACCCTCAAACCAAGCTCAGAGATGAACGCTTAGCGCATCATATTCACAATGACCTCAAAGAAGCGGATCACAATAATGCCGAAAATCAGGATCAGCCACAGGCTAATCGCAAACCAGGACCAGCCGCGAGCGCTCTCACGCATCGACTGCGACGCCGGGACAACCCCCGCCGAAACGTTGCGGACCGTAGTCTTCACAAAAAGCGTGATGGTCATAACCCACACGATCATGCAGAACAGGCACAGGGCGTTGATCTGGAACGTCGTCTGGTACCACAGCCACATGATGAACGCGGTTGCCGCAGCCAAACCAACGTTCATGCACACCCAGAACCACTTCTTGAACTGTGCACCCGCCATCATCGCGGCGCCGATAGTCACCACAATCGAGAAGCCCACCAGACCAATGAACGGGTTCGGAAAGCCGAAAGCCTCCGCCTGCGGGGTGCGCATCACCGTACCGCAGCTGAGCAGGGCGTTGATATCGCAGACCGTGGAGTGGCCGGCATCAATGTAAATCTGCAGGCGCTCATACACCAGAATCGCTGAAGAAATGAGTGCAATCAGGCCGGCGCCAACCAGCCAGAATCCGAGCTGTCGGTCTGAGTAGCTGCCCCGGGTTCCCGCGTGCCCGTGCTGCTTTTCCTTCTCAGCGTGGGTGGGCTCGGTAGTACTCGATGCGGCGGTACTCATACGACTCCTTTAGATAGTGTTTTACGGTGGTACTTACCGGCGCGGCATAGCCAGCACCCCGGAAGCAGTACCTCATTTATCCTAACTTCTCACACCACCAAATGGCACACCATCAGCCTAAATGTTCTGTTTTATGACGCGCTATTTTACGCAGATGGGCGCGCTTTCGGGGCACTTTCGGGGCACGTTCGTGGCGCCTTCAGGGCCTCTTCAGCACGCCAAAACCCCCGGGAGGCGCCCGCAACTCAGCGGCGGGCGGAACCTTCCGGGGGTTTCATCAAGGGTATTACTTAGGGCAGCGGGTGGGTGTACGACTCGTCAAAGAACAGCTGCTCCAGCTCCACCGCGCGGCTAAAGAACTCGCGGGCGCGCTGCGCATCCGACGGGCCCACACGGTCCAGTTCGCGGCGCAGGAAATCAACCAGTTCACGGAACTCCGGGTAGTCGTGCAGGGTGATCCACTCGTGGTGCACAAAAGAATCGGGGCGCTTGGCGGGAGCCTTGGACGCCCAATCCAGGTACAGACCCTCGCACACCACCAGCACCGACAGGATCGCCGCGTAGCTGCCGCTTGCCGCCGCATCCAGGAAGAGGCGCTTGAAGCCGGTGGTTGCCTCCGTATCGGGCATGGATTCACGCTGATGCTCGGTCACGCCCAGAGTCTCAAAGCTGCGCAGGAAGTAGGTGTTCTCGTCCCCGGCGATTTCGCCCGCGAACTTGGAGAGGCGCAGGCGGCCCGCGAGAGTATCGGCGTTAGTGATCGCGCCACCGATCAGGGCGAGGAAGGTATCGAGGAAGCGGTAGTCCTGCACCAGGTACCCCGCCATGACCTGCGGGGCAATCGAGCCGTCAAAAAGCTCAGCAACAAAACGGTGATTCGTGGCGGAAAGCCAGGTGGCGAGGTTCTCCTGGCGTAGGGACTCGGTGAACGAATCGGTGCCGATCAAATCGGTGAAGGGTGCGGGCATGATGGGTGCCTTTCACTATGTGGCATACCGTCGCTGGTATGCGTATGTGTGCGGGTGTGTTGGTGCGGCCTCAGACAGTGGGGCCGGCGCCTCAGCGAATATAGCACCGTGACGCCACGGCGCGCCCGGTTTTACACCCCCGGTGCACGAAAATTTTCGTTCTTTTCGATTTTTGAGTGGGTTTGAGTGAGTGAAAGCGGGTGATGCCGGTTAAATTCGAGCGGTTGGGGTTAGGTGAGAGCCCATGGGAACACGTGAGAAATCATGCGTTCGAGTGGGAGCATGAGGGTGGAGACATAAAAAGCGGGGGCACGAAAAAACGGGGTGCCACTCCCCCAGCCGGTAAAACCAGCTCAGCCAGTACAACCAGCCGGAGGACGGCACCCCGCCTCATGTCTATCACCTCAACAGGTCGCTTTAGTGATCCGCTTCGTCCTCGGAATCATCGTCACCGAAGAAATCATCGGTGTACGAATCGCCCAGCGGCAGACCCAGCGAATCCTCCAGCGAAGAACCCGCCGCAGACTCGCCGCCCAGCTCAGCCATGATGCCGTCCAGCAGCTCATCCGGCTCAGCAGAAGCAGCCGCAGCCGCCGCGGCAGCCAGAGTCGAAGCCGACGCCGCACCCGCAGAACCGGCATAAGCACCCTCGGCGCCCAGCTCATCCGGCAGCTCCTCAGCCTCAGCGCCGGGGGTCTTCGCCTCCTCATGCGCCGCCAGCAGGGTACGCGCCTCACCAATGACCGTAATCGAACCGGTAATCAGTACTCCCGCCGACTCCTGCTCAAAGAGGGCGTTTTCCATGGCGGTGGCAATTGCCTCGTCCAGGTGCTCAAACACCTCGATCGAGTCTTCGTCCAGGCCCGCATCCAGCGCCAACTCGTGCAGACGCTCCGGCGCAATCGCACGCGGCGAATCCGACGCCGCCAAGTACAGGCGGAAGGTACCGTCAGAAGCGTCAACGTACTCTTCGCGCATGGTCTCAAACATGCCCAGAGCATCCTTCTCACCCAAAATACCGACCACGGCGTGCAGGTGCGACAGCTTGAACGCCTCAGTCAGCGCGGCCGCAGACGCGCGCACACCGTGCGGGTTGTGGCCCGCATCCAGAATGGTCAGCGGCTCGGTGCGCACAACCTCCAGGCGGCCCGGCGAGCGCACCGTCTCAAACGCGGTACGCACCACGTCCTCGGGCAGCTGACGCTGACCGCCGAAGAACGCCTCCACGGCGGCGAGAGCCACCACGGCGTTCTGCGCCTGATGCGCACCGTGCAGGGACAGCGGCACATCCGGGTACTCGCCCGCCAGGCCGCGCAGGGTCAGCAGCTGACCGCCGACCGCAAGCTCACGGGAGATAATGCCGAACTCCACGCCCTCGAAGGCGAAGGATGCTTCCTTCTCGCGGGCGGAGGCGAGCAGCACGTCCGCCGCTTCCGGGTCCTGCGCGGCAGAAATCAGGAAGCCGCCGGGCTTGATAATGCCGGACTTTTCGGTCGCAATCTCGGCGAGGGTTTCGCCGAGCATATCGGTGTGGTCTAGACCAATCGGGGTGACCACGGAAACCACGCCGTCGGCAACGTTCGTGGAGTCCCAGGTGCCACCGATACCAACCTCGAGCACCACCACATCCACCGGCTCGTCCGCGAAAATCGCGAAGGCGAGCACAGTAACGGACTCGAAGAAGGTCAGGGCGGGCTCGCCGCGGGAGGTCATCTCCGCGTCCACAATCTGCAGGTAGGGGGCGATTTCCTCCCAAATGCGCACGAAGGTGGCATCCGGTACGGGTGCGCCGTTAATGCAGATACGTTCGGTGACGCTTTCGAGGTGCGGGCTGGTAAAGCGGCCCACGCGCAGGTCGTGGCCGAGCAGCAGCGCCTCAATCATGCGGGCGGTGCTGGTCTTGCCGTTCGTGCCGGTGATGTGGATGACCGGCGCGGCACGGTGCACGTCGCCGAGGATTTCGACGGCGCGCGCTACGGCGTCCAGACGCGGTGCCATCTTGTTTTCGGGTGCTCGCGCCAGCAGTTCACCGTAGACCCGCTCCACGCCCTCGGGGTCGGGAATTGCGGGGTAATTCTTCTCGCTCATTGTTCTCCTCACTGGGATAGCCGGTCGGTGCCGGCAGGGACCCACCGTGCGGCAGGATAACCGTGCGGCGGGATAGACGACGGGCCGCCCCGCCCGGTCAAGGGGGCGGGACGGCCGTACGATTCAGGCGTTTTATGCCTTGGCTACGCTAATGCTCAGCTCGGCTGCTTCGCTCAGCTGCAGGGACACGGCGAGGGTTTCGCCGGTCACCAGCGCTTCGTTGGCGCGCAGAGCTGCCAGAGTTTCCTCCGGTGCCGCGATGCTCAAGTTGATGCGGTCCGCAACGTTCAGGTCGGCGTCCTTACGTGCCTGCTGAATAGCACGGATGGTATCGCGGGCGATACCCTCGGCAACCAGCTCGTTGGTCAGCTCAATGTTGAGAACCAGGAAGCCGCCGGGCAGAACCGCAGCCGCAGTGTGCTCAGCACCCTCAGCGTCAGCGGCAACCACGGTTGCCAGCTCGTATTCGCCCTCTTCCAGAGCCAGGCCGCCGTCCAGAGCTGCCACGCCGACCAGGACGGTACCGTCCTCGGTCACGGTCCAGTCACCGGACTTGGATGCCTTAATAGCAACCTGCACCTGCTTGCCCAGGCGCGGGCCTGCCACACGTGCGTTGACCTTCAGCTGCTGGGAGATGCCGTAGTCGGCGGGGTCGACGGTGTCGGCGCTGACCAGCTCCACCTGGCGCAGGTTCAGCTCGTCCTCGACAATGTTCGCGAAGTACTCCGCGCCCTTCTCACCGAAAGCGGTACCCAGGGCAGCGAACTGCTCGGGTGCGATTGCCACGGTCATCTTCTGCAGCGGCTGGCGCACGCGGATCTTCTTTTCCTTGCGCAGTGCCGAACCGGCGGAGCAGACCTCACGCACGGTCTGCATGAGAGCCAGCAGGTCGGACTCGTCAGCGAAAGCGGATGCCTCGGGCCAGTCAGCCAGGTGCACGGAGCGTTCACCGGTGAGGCCGCGGTAGATTTCCTCGCTGCTGAGCGGCAACAGGGACGCGGCGACCTTCGACACGGTCACCAGTGCGGTGTAGAGAGTGTCGAATGCGTCAGTGTCTTCGTTGAAGAAGCGCTCGCGGGAGCGGCGCACGTACCAGTTGGTCAGTGCGTCGGCGTACTGGCGCAGGGATTCGCAGGCGTTCCAGATGTCGTAGGAGTCCATCGCTACGGTGACCTGCTCGATGAGTTCGCGGGTCTTGCCGAGGATGAAGCGGTCCATCACGTGCTGCGAGTCGTACTTGAGCTTTGCGCTGTAGCCTTCGCCGTTGTTGGCGGCGTTAGCGTACAGGGCGAAGAAGTGGTAGACGTTCCACAGCGGCAGCATGACCTGGCGAACACCCTCGCGGATGCCCTGCTCGGTCACGATCAGGTTGCCGCCGCGCAGGATCGGGGAGGACATCAGGAACCAGCGCATTGCGTCGGAGCCGTCGCGGTCGAGGACCTCGGAGACGTCCGGGTAGTTGCGCAGGGACTTGGACATCTTCTGACCGTCCGAGCCGAGCACAATACCGTGGCTGATGACGTTCTTGAACGCGGGGCGGTCGAAGAGCGCGGTCGCCAGAACGTGCAGCACGTAGAACCAGCCGCGGGTCTGACCGATGTACTCGACGATAAAGTCTGCCGGGTAGTGGTTCTCGAACCATTCCTGGTTCTCGAAGGGGTAGTGCACCTGTGCGTAGGGCATGGAGCCGGAGTCGAACCAGACGTCGAGCACGTCTTCCACGCGGCGCATGGTGGACTTGCCGGTCGGGTCGTCCGGGTTCGGGCGGGTCAGCTCGTCAATGTACGGGCGGTGCAGGTCGGGTTCGCCGTCCTTGTTCAGGGGCAGGCGGCCGAAGTCTGCCTTGAGCTCTTCGAGGGAGCCGTACACGTCCATGCGCGGGTAGTTCGGATCGTCCGAAACCCACACGGGGATCGGGGAGCCCCAGAAGCGGTTACGGGAGATAGACCAGTCGCGTGCGTTCTCAACCCACTTGCCGAACTGGCCGTACTTCACGTTTTCGGGGATCCAGTTGATCTGCTTGTTCAGCTCGTACATGCGGTCCTTGAAGTCGGTGACCTTCACGTACCAGGAGGTGATTGCACGGTAGATGAGCGGGGTGCGGCAGCGCCAGCAGTGCGGGTAGGAGTGCACGTAGGATTTCTCGCGGATCAGCACGTCATCTGCCTTGAGGGCGTTGATGATGGTGCGGTTCGCGTCGAATGCCTGCACGCCTGCAATCTCAGCCAGGGCGGTGGAGCCGGAGGCGGTGGGCTCGGCGAAGAGGTTCAGGAACTTTGCGCCTTCGTCGAGGGAGAGGATCACGGGGATGCCGTAGCCTTCACAAACCTTCTGGTCGTCTTCACCGTAGGCGGGTGCCTGGTGGACGATGCCGGTACCGTCACCGGTGGTGACGTAGTCGGCGACGAGGATCTGCCAGGAGGTTTCGGTGCCCCACTTTTCGGTGTCTGCGAAGTAGTCCCAGAGCGGGGTGTAGCGCACGTGCTCGAGCTGGGAGCCGGTGTAGCGTGCGGTGACGGCTGCAGCTGCGTCCTGTTCGGGCTGGTCGCCTTCGTAGCCGAGGTCCTTGGCGTAGGAGCCGAGCAGCTCGGAGGCAATCAGGAAGGAGCGGCCCTCGAACTTGCCTGCGCCGGGTACGACAGAGTATTCGATTTCGGGTCCGACGGCGAGCGCCTGGTTGGTGGGCAGGGTCCAGGGGGTGGTGGTCCATGCGAGTGCTTCGACGCCGTCGAGTTCTGCGGCGACCTTCTCGTCAGCACCGAGGGCGGTGTCTGCGGTGAGGCGGAATGCGACGGTGACGGTCTGGTCCTGGCGGTCCTTGTACACGTCGTCGTCCATGCGCAGCTCGTGGTTGGAGAGAGGGGTCTCGTCCTTCCAGCAGTAGGGCAGCACGCGGAAGCCCTGGTAGGTCAGGCCCTTGTCGTAGAGGCGCTTGAACGCCCAGATGACGGACTCCATGTACTCGACGTTCAGGGTCTTGTAGTCGTTTTCGAAGTCGACCCAGCGTGCCTGGCGGGTGACGTACTTTTCCCACTCGTTGGTGTACTTGAGCACGGATGCGCGGGCGGCATCGTTGAAGTTGTCGATGCCCATTTCGAGGATTTCGCGCTTGTCGGTCATGCCGAGCTGCTTCATTGCCTCGAGTTCTGCGGGCAGGCCGTGGGTGTCCCAGCCGAAGCGGCGTTCTACCTTGTGGCCGCGCTGAGTCTGGTAGCGTGCGACGAGGTCCTTGGCGTAGCCGGTGAGCAGGTGGCCGTAGTGGGGCAGGCCGTTAGCGAAGGGAGGGCCGTCGTAGAAGACGAATTCGTTTTCGCCGTTTTCGCCTGCGGGGCGGTTCTCGACGGATGCGGAGAAGGTGTTGTCCTTCTTCCAGTAGTCGAGGACTGCTTCTTCAAGTGCGGGGAACTTGGGCGATGCGGTGACGCCGCTTCCTGCGGCTTCGAAGGCGCTCGCCTTGGGGTATACATGGGACATGTGTTTGTGCGCCCTTATCTGTTGTTCTCAACGCTGAGAGGTTGGGGCGACAGGGTACGTAGCACTCGTCGTCCGCACCGTTTCAGCGGGTGAGGATTGACATGACGGGTGCAAGGACGCCTGGGCATCGCTGATTAATCCGGGCTGTGCCGGGGGCAGGATGCGGCGCGGTACCACCTTGCTTACTGATTTAACAGCTCAACGCACCGAACCCTCCCGGGGCTACGGGGTGCCGCGGTGCATGTCCGCGATACCTAGCCACCGGAAGAGCGGCGCGTTGGGCGGGTATCAGTCGCTTATTACAGCTATATCGGGCTTAACCGTCCGGTTCTACTGGGACTACATCTCTTCCGCTAAGACACCCTCGCCGCAGCGATTGGCGGGTGCCCGCAGGTGCGGTCCGTTCTTCCGAATTGCTCGCCGGTGATGGCCGGGTCGTTGCAAACACTAATAGTTTATGTGGCTTTTGTGTCTGTATGCAACCCCGCGGGGTGTGGGTTTGAACAGCACTTTTCTGATGCGCCGACACTGGGGGCGCAAAACAGAATGGTTCTTCGTTCGGCGATATTTAGAGCGAGTAGGGGGTTTAAGGGGTCTTGCCTCACCCCGCGCTCGGGCGTGTTTAAGGATGTATGTTTTTACATTCCTTGCGTGTTGCTTTAAGTGGGTTTCAATTTTTTCGGGGGAACCTACGGGATTACCCCCAGTGCAACCACAAGATATGGGGTGAACACCGATGTAATTCCACTAGATATTCACCCCTGCAAGTTTTCTTCCCCTCGGCATCCCGTGTGGGAACCGGTTTTTCTGGATTTTCTAGCAATGCATAAGTGGGCGAATAGAGCGCATATCTAGGGATTGCCAAGCGGTTTTTCCCTTGGGAATCGGGTGTTTCTTCTGAAGTATTGAAGACTTCCTCGCGGGCAGAAGGTTGAGTTACCCACCCCCTTCTCCCCCATCTTCTGGAAACACCGAGGCGCAGCTCTTTTATTTTTCAAGTCATAAATATGACTGAAATCACTTAATCTGACATGTGCGCGCTCCCCTCACTGGACAGCCACCTCCATCACCTAGCCCTCTAACAACAGGGCATGACCGTGATACTTTACAGTGATTGATATCTTGAGCCCCCCATGAGCTCTCAGAGATTACTAAGGTGTATTTTCGTGCATTTTAACCTCAAAATAGTCTAAAATGAATCGTGCAACACATCAATGATGATTCGATAGCATCTACCCCCTCACCCGGGCGTGACCGCAGCAGTCTCAACGATGAGTTCACCCGTACCCCTCGCCCACGGCGTGAGGTACACCCGAGGTCACTTCCGGACGGGGCTAAAACCGCGGCATCTGCCCAAAGTTTCACCCCCTTTCACGACCTCACCCAACACGCCATACAACCACGCACCCGCCGCCGGGTGCCCCGAGCCCGCCTCGGAAAAGATCAAGGAGTTCACCGATGCTCTCACCCGACCGCTCTTCGAGTACCCGTTCCGTTACGTCCCGCCTTGTAAGCCGCCGCACCCTGCTGCTCGGTGGCACGGTTTCCCTCATGGCTGGTTGTGCCTCCGATATTCGCCCGCTGAGCGAAGAGGCAAAAGCTAAGGTAGGCTCCCCCACCCCTTCCGCGACCGCTTCACCCTCTGCATCTAGTTCGGCATCTGCTACCGCTACTTCCTCCGCGAGCGCTTCAGCAAGTGCTTCAGCACATGCCACAAGCAGCTCCTCCAGCGCGGCACGCGTACCCGTATCTGAGGATGCACTCGTTGAGGGTTGGGAAAAGTACCCCGGCCCTCTGAAGCTGACCGGCGAATACATGGGCGAGTACCAGCCCGCAACTGCTTCTTCCCCGGCGAAGAACGTACCCAAGCCTCTCAAGGATGTTCCGCACCGTGAGGAACCGACCTTCCAGGGCGCCTACGAGACGTTGCGTGCCTACTACAGTGCTCAGATCACCGCACTCAAGGATGGCCACTATGCAGATCAGGCGATTGAGCTGACCTACCCGGCAGACAAGAGCGCCATCGACGAGGTTAAAGCAGTCAAGGAACTGTATGAGCAGAACGGCTGGTACATGGACTTCACGTGCAGCATTTCCATGCGGAATACGGAGCCTCGAACCGCCCTGAAGAACGGTGACGGCTACGTAGAAATCATGATGGACGCCAAGTATTCTGCCACCGCCATCCATCAGCCGGACGGCACCGAACGCAAGATACCGGCGATTACTCAGGTAGCCATTCCGCACGTGATGCTCTACACCGAGGGTAAGTGGTGGCGAATCGGCAACGACTATCTGAACGAGCGTCTGAATGGCGGCAAGGGCTCTTCCGGTTCTTCTGGCTCCGGAGGTTCCAGCTCTGCCGGTTCGAGCGGTTCTTCGTCCTCGGGTCGCGGCTCCACTAAGGTCTAAATCCGCAGGGACCTACTACCCCTCCCCGACCATACCCCGGTCGAGAGCAGCCCGTCTTATCAATCCAATCATCACTAGCCCAAAGTCGTTGAGGCACAGTCACCCCTGCACCTCACCGACTTTGGGTTATTGTGTCTTAAAGACAATGTCCAGGGTTTTTTGACGAAGTTTTAAAACCAGTCTTCTATAGTAGGAAGTGGATACTTCATACCGCCGCAGTTCACGCTCCGGCACACCCGTATCCCGGTACACCCCTTTGTACCGCGCACCATACAAGAACGATGAGGCGGATCCTTTCGTACGCATCACAGCGTTGTGAAGCGAGCTACCTCAATCAACCATTTTCAGGAGATACCATGTCCTTCCGGCCGAGTGCACACGCCAACCTCTCTGCTAACGACCGAAACGGATTGACCCGCCGCACCGTTCTTTTTGGCGGTCTGACCGCCGGTGCTCTGGCCCTAGCAGGATGCGCTTTCAACAAGGATATTCGCCCCACCGGTACCGGCGATACTTTCTCCGGCTCCCCGAGCGCCTCCGCCTCCCCCTCGGCTTCGGCTTCGCCTTCTGAGTCCGCCTCGGCTTCGGCATCCGCCTCTGCTTCGTCTTCGTCCTCGTCAAGCCGTACCACCGCGAAGATTATTCCGTCCGACGAGTTCATGAAGGACTACAAGAAGTACATTGGCGACGTCAAGTACGAGTACAAGCCCGCCATTGCGCACTATGTTGAGCCGACCGACACCTCCCCCGCGAAGAACGTTCCGATCCCGGTCATTGATACGGTGGCTCAGCGTACCGTCAGCCTCGAAGGCGCCTACAAGACCCTGGCTGCTTACCAGAGCGCGTACATTGCCGCGATGTACAGCGGCGATCTGCAGTACCTCAAGGGTCTGGTCCACGGCGCTGACAGCGGTCTGGTCAACAACCTGAAGGCTATTGCTAAGCTCTACGCCGCGGGCGGTTGGACTAAGGACTACGAGAGCAAGCTGAGCATCCGTGACGATAAGGACGGGAAGGCTCTTGCCTCTACCGATTTGGCTGTTGTGGCGTTCCCCTGCCGGGATGTCGTCAAGGAATACACCATCTACCAGAAGGGCACCGGTGAGGTTCAGAAGGCAAGCACCCTGGATGTCGTGATCTACGTGGTGTACGCCGAGGGCAAGTGGCGCGTGACCAGCCGCGAGTACTTCGTGTCCCAGTACAGCGACCAATTCCGCAAGGTCTTTGAGGGTCCCTCCTCATCGGCTTCTGCCAGCAAGTCCGGCGGTGGCGGCTCCGGCAGCTCTAGTTCCGGTAGCAGCAACGACTTCAAGGTCTAGGCTCTGAGGAAGCGGGGCGGGTATCAGTTGATACCCGCCCCGCTTTCATATGTTTTTGTGCCGCTTTTATGTCGGTGTTTTTGTGCCGCAGCATTTCCCGGCGCTGCCCGGCGTTCCCAGCATTCCCGGTGTTCCCGGCACAGCAATATAACCCAGTGCAGCAATACAACTCGGCACAGCAATACCGGCCGGCACAGCAACAGCCCCGCTCCTTGGCAACTAGGAAAAACCAAGGATGCGGGGCTGCGCAATATTATCTAACGCACCGTACTATCTAATGCACAGTGCTATCTAGCGCACCGCCTCTAGGAGGTGGAACGCTCACGCAGACGCTCGTGAACCTCGCTCACAAAGCGGTTCTGATCATCGCGAGCATAATGCACGACCTCACCGATGACGGTAATAGCCGGCGCCTTGACCGATGCGCAATCCACCTGAGCGTTCTCAAGGGTCGTGACAGTCACGCGCTCCTTCTCAGAGAAACCGTTCTCGATGGTTGCCAGCGGCGTGTCAGCCTCAATCCCACGAGAGAGCAGAGACGCCACCGTATCGGGCAGGGTACGAACGCCCATCAGCAGCACCACGGTGCCCTGAGCACGCAGGGTCGCCTCAACAGCCGACACTTCGGTCTCCGACAGGCCGGAGTGACCAGAAATGACGGTGAAAATCGAGGACACCTTACGCAGGGTCACCGGAATAGCCGCACGCGCAGGAACCGCAATAGCGCTGGTAATGCCGGGGATAACCTCAGCCTCCAGGCCGGCGGCGATGCACGCATCCAGCTCTTCAGCGCCGCGACCGTACACGTACGGGTCGCCGCCCTTCAAACGCACCACGGTCTTACCCGAGAGCGCGTAATCAATCATGAGCTGCTGAATGCGGGACTGCGGAACAGCGTGCTTACCGGGAACCTTACCCACATCAACGATGAGGGCGTTCGGCGCGTACTCGCCGTACTCCTGCGGGGCGAGGTGATCCAGAAGGACCACGTCCGCCTCGCTCAGGGCACGTGCCGCACGCAGGGTCAGCAGGTCAGCGGCACCGGGGCCGCCGCCCACAATGTAGACCTTGCCGGGGTTCTCGGCGGGCTCGCCGGGCAGAAGAATTCCGCGTTCCGTCACGCTATCGTCCAGGGTGTGCCCGGGCGCCCCGCCCGCGAGCACCTCGTCAATAGTGGCGAACTCGCGGGG
>ERZ773233.126-NODE-126-length-57585-cov-8.232905_pt1 | contig 57585 bp, 44 predicted proteins | sample MGYA00580991_ERZ773233 | MGnify/ENA primary metagenome ERZ773233 (study PRJEB29015, sample SAMEA2738178) | human oral metagenome | biome: human oral; feature: human-associated habitat; material: saliva | place: China | collected 2161 ...
CGGTCACAGTGCCACCAATACCAATATGGACGATTTCATCAACAGGTTCTTTGATGATACGTTCACTGTGAGTTGTCTTATCTGGCGTGGCCGTTTTTGGTACTTCTTCAAAGGTGTCACGTTTCTCAGCTTTGGCTTTACCAATTTCGAGAACACCTGGCGTAGTCCCCGCAACGGGGTTGTCTTCAAGTCTGAAGGTATACGTTAAGGTGTATGTTCCTTTCGTGTACTTTGGAGCCTTTAAGAATGTTCCATTTTGATCCAGATACTCAACACCCCCAGGACCGGTCAAACGAACCGTTAAGGCCTTGCCTGTAGGACCACCAAAGTACCCATAACGTGCCGGTGGTAAGTTGTCGGATGGATCATGAAAGCGCGGGTCTGGAGCAACAACATCACCATCTCGAGCCGGATCGTAATCCAAAGTGATGGTTTGTGTGTAAGTACCATCGCCATTATTTTTGGCTGTTGAATTACTTGTCAAGCGAAGGGTTGTTCCTGATGAGTCCCCAAGTTTCAAGTCTTTGGTGCTTGCTTGTTGTCCATTGACATAGGTTGTCGATGTCAAGGTACCAGTACCCGTAGCGGTATAGTCGATCGTGTAGGTTCCGTCTGGAAGTTTTTCACCGTAATCAACCTTACCGTCCTTAATAGGTAGGTCTTTATTGATTGAGCCACCTTTGATGGTAGCTTTGGTTACAGTGACACCGGTACCACCCAACGTGACGCGAATTGTTTGGTCTTCACCCTTTGTGATAGTTTCCGTTGTTGTAGCTGCGATTTGCTTCAAGATACCAGCTTTACGTTCAGCCGCCGTCAACTCTTTTCCTTTTGGAACCGCTAAGAAAATATTTGGGTGACCTGCTTCGATCATTTTTTTGTTAGCTGTCGAAGCTTGTGTATCATACACAATACTCATAAAGGTTTTGGCATTTTCTTTGGCCCATTTAGCAAATGAATGGTCAATATCTTCCTCTGTTGTCCAACCATCTGTTAATTGGATGACAACTGGAGTCAATGATTTATCCCGTGATTCCTCAAAGATTTGCTCGTAAGGTTTACCAGCCGGTGCATTCTTATCACGAAGACCCAACGCGTTTACCGCATCAACCCATGCATATCCCGTTTGGTGCGCTTGAACATAGTCAATCAACTTGACAGCTTGCGCCTTGGTCATCATAATCGTCGTCGGTGATGATTTCTCAGTATTACCGTATGACGTATACGAATTAGCGTTGTTATCCTCATAGAAGGCCAATTGAATTTGATCCTTATCACTCAAACTCTTGATGATGGCGTCCAAATCCTCCAAAATGTTCTTGCGAGTACCAAAACCGGTCGAACCTGAACCGTCTACTGGCATAAAGATAGAGCGACCTTTGGTCTCTGTTTTCGTGGATGTTGATGATTTGGTGGTTACAGTAATCGTACCAGAACCCGAACCAGGTTGAGCCTTTGTGCCGGGAATAGTTGTAGTGATAAATTCTTTTTCACCTTCCACTCCGGGACGTACAACCTTGCGTTCACCTTCATTCAGATTTTCATCTTCTTTTTCAATCGTTTTAAATGGGATTTTCTCAACACGACGTGTTACGTTTTCTTTCGGAGACTCTTCGGCGGCCTTTGTTCCAACCGCAACAATTTCATCCACTGGTTGTTTGATGATTTTCTCTGACGTTTCTGGTTTTCCTGGGGTTGTGATGGTGACCAAGTTGGTGAATTTGTCAGCAATTTCTTGAGCCAAAGCTGTCGAATCCTTACCTGCGGTTGTCAACACTTCCTTTTGACCTGCGGCAGTCAAGGTTTTGTACGATTTAGCATTAGTACCACCGTAAACAACAGTCAAGAAATGATCTTTGTGATTCTTTTGTGCCCATTCAAAGAACGATGTGTCAAGTTTCTCCGTAGGCTCCCACTCATCTGTGAACCACAAGATGCCGACAGCTTTGTTCTTATCACGAACACTGTCAAACAGGGATTCATAAGTGAGCCCCGCTTGTTTTGGTTCACCTGACGCATCCATATAATTGGAATCATAGAGGTTTAACGCCTTCATAGCTTTGTCCCATGGCCATGAACCATCCTGATTAGATTGTGGTTTCAATTCGCGAACCTTAGCTACAAACTGTAGCACCTCTTGCTTAGACAACATTTTGGTGATTTTAGAGAGTTTAGCTCCTTTACGGTAAGAACCACCACCTTCCGTTTTTCCTGCGGTCGCAGTCATAAACCCATCTTCCGAATTTCCCTCATCATAACCAATAATGAGATAGCGTGTATCGTCAGCCCCTTGTTTCGCCACAGCTTCCAAATGGTCTAACTCAGCCTCACCACCCGATGTAGAGCCAGACACATCATACGGTACAATGACATCTACTGGTTTGCGAGTAGAACTGCTGGTGCTATTTTGTGTCGTAATAATTTCCTTTTCGCCCTCAACACCGGCTTGAATGACTTTGCGCTCACCTTTTGGTAGCGTTGGGTCCTCTTGGGTTTTCGTTTGAAATGGAATTTTCTCGACGCGACGATTAGTCTCATCAGCTTGAGCCGAGATAACGGACGTGCTAAGTGCTCCGAGCGTGGCCACACTCGCAACAATTTGTTTTCGTTTACTAATTTGCATGCAAATAAGTCCTTTCTATTCGATATCACTATTATATCACTTTCGAAACAGATTGTAAAGCTACAAAAAAAACAACCACGAGTGGTTGTTTTTTGGTTGGTTATTCTCTTGCTCACATCAAACGAGTTCGAATAATCCTAGTGCCAAAGCTTCGAAAGTAATGTCTGAATCATCTGTGTTAGATAATTCATCAACCTTTGGAACTTCACGATTTGGTTCTTCAGTTTTCGGAACTCCACGTTTTGGTTCATCTTTTGGCGTTCCCACTCACGGAATTCACGTTTTGGAATTCGTGTGTAGAAGTGCGTCGCAATACCATCTTTTTCTGTTGTCTTACCACTAAATTCGTAGTCGCCAATGGAGCTAGGTGGATTATGTCGACCTTTTTCAGGAGCTTTCAAGTCAATATCCGCATCATTCACATAACGAGTCACTTTAGCTTCTGGTTTGTCGACAACAGGCGCATCACCCGGAACTTCTGAACGAACTTTTTGATAGATATGTGTTTGAACAGTTCCATCCTCAGTTGTTTTGGTACGACCCATGAATTGATAGGTTTCTCCAATCATGCTAGGTGCGGGTATAAGACCTTTGACTTCCTCTTTAATGATTTCGTTCGACTCATTGACGAATCGTGTCACCAACAAGGCTGATTTATCCGTTTGGGGAGCTTCGCCAGGCACTTCAAAACGAATTGGTTCATAGAAGTGCGTAATGATACCGCCCGTTTCCCTTGTGCGATGAGTATACTCATAGGTACCAATAGTTGTATGAGGTTTCTGACGACCTTTTTCGACCTGAGTCAAATCATGACCGTCCTTGTCCACATGTCGTGTAATTGGAAGTTCAGGTACATCCACCTGAGGAGCCACATTTGGAACTTCGTGTGTCGATTTACAGTAGATATGAGATTGAACATCCTTGCTGTCATTCAGCTTCGTGAGTCCGGAGAACTCGTACTCACCCATATACTTACGTGCGGATACAAATCCATTAGTCGACGGAGCAATTTCAAACCCATCTTCATCGATGTATCGTGTCACTAAGAGAGTTGGTTTATCCACCTGTGGTGAATCATTTGGCACTACATGCTCCACTTCTTTATAGACGTGCGTTTGGATGTGTCCATCTTCTGTAGTGATAGTTCGACCTGCAAATTCATACCTATCACCGATCGTATTTGGAGCTGGGAGCAATTCAGGAACCATGTCCTTGATTTCTTCATCCGTTTCGTTCACATATCGCGTCACATCTCGCACAGGCACATCAACTTGCGGCGCATCACCCGGTACAGAACTCTCAATGAGTTTGTAGTAGTGGGTGTGGATGCCCTCTTCATGTGTGCTACGTCCGGTGTATTGGTATCCACCAATAACAGAACGAGAACCAACGATACCGTTTCCCCTTGGAGCCACTTCTTTCGTTCCGTCCTCAGTTACAAAGCGAGTGATTTGCAATTCGGCTGGATAACGAATTGGCGCATCACTAGGAATTTCAGACACAACCTCTTTATAGATATGCGTTTGAATATGACCGTCCTCAGTCGTTTCAGTTCGGCCCGTAAACACATAGGTATCACCAATCATTGGTGTCGCAGGGACAAGACCAGTCTCCTCGCCTTTGATGATGTCTCCAGATTCATTGACATATCGAGTTACATCGAGAGTGGGAACATCAACTTGTGGAGCGTCACCCGGTGTTTCAGACTCAACTTGTTTATAGATATGGGTTTGAATATACCCGTCGTCTGTCGTTTCCGTACGGCCAGTGAATTCATAGGTATCGCCAATCATCGGTGGTGCGGATACTGAGCCGAATTCGTCTGATTTGATTTCTTCTCTATCTTCATCAACAAATCGTGTCACAGACGTGGCAGGTAGTTCATGGGTTGGTGTATTCCCAGGAACAAATCGAGTCACCACGTTCTTCCGATAAACGTAAGGAACTTCAATGATTTCACCATCTCTCACCTCACCAGTCTCGTTGCTCGGTGTAGAAATAAGACTGTAGGTTGTGAGGGTTACTGTTCGACCTTCGGGTGTCCTAAAGGCTTGCGCAGACCCTTGAACATCTCTCGCTGCAGCAGCATAGTAAGTACCGCCTGGTTGATTCGTGATAACCGTTTCGGGACTTCCAACTTCAACCCCGTCTTCGTCTTTATAGGTAGCAAATACAGAGCCATTCGTTTGCGTTGTCACGGTATTATCGTAGACATATGGTACCACAATTGTCTTGCCACCCTCGACATTACCCATATTGTTCGTAGGTTGAGACGCTAATGTATACGTGGTTGTTACCGTTTTCGTCAAACCTTCTGGGGTTTTGACGGTTTCAACTTTAGCAGGGATCACCTTTTCAGGTGTGCGGTAAGCTGTGCCATCTGGAACGTTGGTGAAGTCCGTGAAGTTCGGTGCCAAATCATTCCCTTCACGATCCTTATAGGTTGCAACTACAGAACCATTGGCTGTAAAACCCTCAGAGGGTGCTGGTTGTGTATCCGAAGTCGATGCAACTTGAACCACCTCAGCGGTTGTTGCCGGTGCTACCTCATCAGCATGAGCAACTCCTCCAGCTAGGAAAAATGCAGCTATGACCGCACTTGCAAGGCCGTAAGCTTTGTATTTTCGAAATGAAAAAATTTCACGTTTATTATGAAACATTTAAGTCCTTTCCGGTTCTTCGAACCTTTTTTGATATCTCTAGTATATCACATTTAGTTTGAGAAGACAAACGATTTTTACAAAAAAAAAACAAAACCATCAGGTTTTGTTATTGCACTAATTCATTTTCGGACGTTGGCAAGTCTTGAGGTTGGAGAAGGCTCGACAGACCTAACTCACTAAAATCGGTCTTCACCTCTACTGGGTCCACCACATCAAGACCATGTGTCTCTTCATACCATGTCACAAATTCAGGAAGTAGGTCAGTATCTAGTTTGTTCAACTTCAGCACCATAAACCCAAGTTCTGAGACCGCACCATGGTCGGTTGCAGCCAATGTTTGGATGCGCGTACGACCCGGCGTTGTCATGGCATCCAAACCACCCGGAATATGCGTGGTGGCCGTCAGGTCTAGCGGAATAGGTCGTAGTAACGCCCGTACATCGTCTAATAGCAAGTCTACTTGTGGTGATAGCGGAGCTCTCTCGGCTGACGAACGCATAGTTAGATGACTTCTCGGGTGATGCGCTTTAAGGGTGTCTTCTAGTGACACTTCTTGATGACTCATAATGAAGTCACCTCGCTCCATGATTTGATGCTGGTCTTTCTGCCAACCGAATTCGGTTTGTTCATAACCTGCTTTTTCAAGGCGTTGATGATAAGCCTCTTTATCAGGGAGATAAATATAGGCGTTCTTCCAGTCTAAGTGGTGCGCAAATCGCTCAGCATCTTTTTGGTACCGCTCGTTCAATCGCCTGAAATCATTTGGGCCAATGTGATCCAATAGTGGTACCGACCAATCGTCTCCCATGTAGAGTTTACGCATGTTGGTCATTTCGACGTAAGAGCCGTCTTTTGTCCGTTGGGCGCTCTTAGTATCTTCTAATTGTAATTGATGGGCTGCGTCAGCTTTGGCACCGTGTTTGGACGTCATCGGTGCCACAAAAATGTCATTCCCATCGCTACCCATATAAATAACAGGTCTCAGTTTGGATGTATTCCCATTAGCATCTGTGACCGAATGACTGATAACATCATAGACACGATGACCATGGTAATAATCTGATGTATTTTCCTCAAAAACAAGTTTAGCCAAAATAATGTCACCCTGTTTGAGGTCCTTCACCGAAACCAGAGGTGCTTTCTTATCCATATCAACCCCCATATATTTCACTTTTCTTCATTATACCAAATTTCGAAGGTTCCGTGGGAAAAAAGAAAAAAAGACCTTTCGGTCTTTGGTTCTAGAATCCCCAAGCGCTGAGCCCTTGCGCGTTGTAGGCACGTTCTGCCGCGTTAATCTGGTCTTCAACCGTAGCAGTTGAACCCCAACCCGGCATGGTTTGGAACAAACCTGATGCGCCCGATGGGTTATAAGCATTTGGTTGTCCATTACTTTCACGAGCAATGATGGTTTCCCATGTTGATGCGGGTACGCCCGTACGACGTTCCATCTCGACTGCTGCCGCAACCCCAGCACTTCCTGCGGTATTTCCGTTTGATAGGACAACAGAGCCTCCTGGTTGTTTCGCAACACTAGCTGGTGTATTTTTGGTTTTCTTAGCTTCTTCAGCTTTCTTAGCTTCTTCAGCTTTCTTAGCTTCTTCAGCTTTCTTGGCTTCTTCAGCTTTCTTAGCTTCTTCAGCTTTCTTAGCTTCTTCAGCTAAATATCCGTCGACATCAAATTCTGGTTTTTCGTCAACAGTTGGTGCAACTTTTGGTGTGCCGATAATGTTATTACCATCTTTTGTGATATTCAACAATTTTTCCAACTCAAAGAAGTTTAGGACTGTTGCATACTTGTCTTCAGCATCTGCAAGAAGTTTTTCCGCATCGATAAGTCCAGCACGTGCAGCATCCTGACGTTCACGCGCAGCTTTCTTGTCGGCTTGCGCTTGTGCGAGTTTTGCTTCCAAGTCCGATAGCTGTGTTGCTAATTGAGCAGCCGTTTCACGAGTTGTTTTAGCCAAAGTCAATTGACTGTTCAATTTTGTAATTTGACCATTCAATCGATTCACGTTAGTTGTTGCATCAATTAATTTCGCATTCGCCGCTTCGAGAGCTGCATCTTTTGCTTGCGCGGTAGATTTCAAAACAGCTAATTCGTGTTTTGCATCTTCATAAGCTTTTTGAGCTTCTTGGTTAGCACTTGCGATGTCTTTAGCTTGTGCTTTCAAGCTTGACAATTTTGCCACAAGTGTGGCTTGTTTGTTTTCAGCATCATTCTTATCAGCTTGTAACGTTGCTTTGGTGTCTTCAAGTTCTTTCAATTGTACTTTCAACACACCTGAGTTGTCAACAGTTTGCTTCGTTACGAACACGAAATGATGCTCTGGCAAGAATACCATTTTACGCCCGTAGAAGGTTGGGTTCAAGCTATCTTTTTCGTTCCATGCATTCCAGTTTGACCAGAATTTGTCTGAACTTTCACCACCATCATTGAAACGTGTTTCGTATGCGTCATAGTAGTTTCCGGTATCGGCTCCAGGAACCGTTGTTACGGCTACCGCGCCGTATTTACCTGTTGACGTCAACAATAAACGACGGTGTCCATAGTTGCTTCCGGTTGCGTTGTTGAAATCAGAGTACCATTTCAATAGCATGCGGTATGCGAGGGATTTATGAGTTGTGATTTCATCCAAACTCAAGATGGTTTTATCACCCTCTTTACGGATTGTTTTACCCCATCCCCAATATGCTCCAGCGTTTTCACCACCGTCTGTTAGGTTGTTGCGTAGTTTGGTGTTGTGGCTCAATTCGTCATTTGCGGCCATTTCATTGGCACGAGCTTCAGCATAGTCAAGGTATGCTTGATTGAATTCAACATTTCCATTAATTCCGTTGGCACGACGAAGCTCATTCAACAAGGCCAAGAATTCTTTAGAGAGTTCTTTATTGTCTACAATATAATCAAACTTACCTGTAGATTTGAATTTCTCGTATTGGTCTTGTGTGATTTCTTGTTCAACTTCACGAACGCCTTGGAAATCTACGTTTTCCAATGTTGCTGGTCGATTTTTGTTGTATTCGTAATCAGCTGCAGTTGTTTTCGCTTGGGCTCCACGTTCTTGTGGGTTAATTGTTGTAACCTTCACTTCTGGAACGTATGCATCTAACTCAGCTTTCTTAGCGTCTACATCTTTTGAGACAGCTTCAAGCTGCTTAGTTTTTTGTTCAACCGTTTGTTTAGCGTCTTCAATAGCTTTAGACGTCGTTTCGATTTCTTGTCGGACAGTCGCATTACTCAAACCATTGGCAGCGGCTTCTTTTTCCGCAACATCTGCCTCTTTTTCAGTCACTTTGGTTGCAGCTACTTGTCGTTCTGCGCGTGCTTGGTTTACGGTGTCTTGTGCTTCGGTTGCATCAGATTTGGCGCCAACCAACTCTTTTTCAACGCTCGCTTTTTCGTCCGTTGCAGATTTGATGATAGCGTCTTGCTCTTTTACAATCGCATCAGCATTCTTCGCAACCGTGATGTTTTCAGCTGTTTGTTTGATTGTCGCTTCCGCGGTTGCTTCATCAGTTTTTGCGGCCTCAAGACTTGATTTTACAAAATCAAGATTGCCTTGCGCTTGCTCGACATCTGCTTTAGCACTTTCGACTTGAGCTTGTGTCGTGTGTACAGCACTTTTTGTTTCGACTGTCGCAGCATTCTGTGGTACCTCTACTGTATCCGCATGAGCGGTAGTTGTTGCACCGGCTACACCAGCGATGATTGTTGCTCCGAGAGCTGTAGTTTTCATTGTATTTTTCATAAAGTTTTTTACCTCTTTTTGGTTATTTATTTCGAAAAGGATATGGGGCTTGGGGCGTTTCGCCCCATTTTGTTTCACTCACGTATGTGAGTGAAAAAGTTTTTATACCCTCATTATATCACAGTGTCATTTGATTTTCCAGTGGTTTTTTGGTTTCACCAGCCATATCTTCGATAATGGCAGTCAATAAATTATCCAAACCGGTTTTTGTGAGTGCAATATCTCCACTTCGTACCAATCGTTGTAGCTCTCGTACCGTCACATCCAGTTGCGGATACATTGATTGCACTTCATATTCGTGTAATGTTTGCATATTACGTTTTTCCTTTCAATTAATGTTTTGTAGTATTTCGCGAGTGGAGTGGGGTTGGGGCGTCAGCCCCATTTTCAACCTTTTGCGTATGCAAAAGGTTGGGATGTTGTTTGGCATACGCATCAAAAACGTTTTGCATTAGAAATGCCACTGTCAATAGACCCACTCCCCCGGGAACTGGTGTGATAGTGCCGTTGTAGTTATGTCGTTCCAAATCACCCGCGTCGACATCACCTTGAATGAAGTTCCCAATCTTGTTGATACCGACATCAATTACCAATTGCGTGTTTTTCAGTTCTTGGTATCCAATAAGCTTCGGTACGCCCGCTGCGACAATTACGATGTCTGATTGCTGACACACTGTTGTTAGTACATTCTTTGGTGTTCGACTGTTACATACTGTCACCGTTGCACCCGCATTTATTAGTTCGGCCACGAGGGGTTTACCTACAATATTGCTCCGACCTATTACAGTCACAACTGTCCCCTCTATGTTTGGAAATTCTTGTTCGATAATGTGTAGAATAGCTTTTGGTGTGCACGCGGTATGATGTGGTGCGTCAATCAAAGCATGTCCCAAATTGCGCCACGTGAACCCATCTACGTCTTTATCTTTCGGAATCTTATCCATAATTTGTGATGGTTCTAAGTGGTTCGGTAGCGGTAATTGCACCAAAATTCCATCAATATCTGGATTTCGGCCCTTCATCTCAATGAATGTCTCCAACATTTCTTGACTGGTTTTTTCTGAAAATGTAATATGCTCAATTTCAATACCGACACTTTCTGCTACGCGCTTTTTGTTTCGTACATAAATTTCACTTCCAGCATCCTGCCCAACAGTAATGACGAGCAAATGAGGAGACCGTTCACATTTCGATACGTCCTCACGCACTTGTTCTTTTACCTCATCAGCTAATTGTTTACAATCAATTAGTTTCATCATTTGCTCCAATCTATTTCATCCAAGCCATTTTCTCTCAGGTAGGTGTTCACCTTACTGAACGGCTTGCTTCCAAAAAACCCACGTCTAGCAGAGAATGGACTGGGGTGTGCTGATTCAATCACCAGTTTTCTTTTATTGATGATAGCAGCCAGCTCCTGCGCGGATTTACCCCAAAGTATGAAGACGATGGGTTGCGGTGTTTCTGCGAGCACCTCAATCAAACGTTCCGTTACGGGAGCCCAGAAGTCAGCCATACTGTTTGGCTCACCCTCTTTCACTGTGAGACTTCGGTTTAGCAATAAAACTCCTTGCTTAGCCCATCCCGTCAAATCTTGCGATACTCTTTCAATACCAAGATCATCATTCAATTCCTTCATTATGTTTCGCATGCTTGGTTGCATTTTAGCACCGTCTGGCAACGAAAAAGCCAGCCCTTGAGCTTGTCCAGGTGTGTGGTATGGGTCCTGTCCTATAATAACGACCTTTACATCTTCGGGCGCCAGAAGTTCTAACGCAGCAAACACGTTATCTCTCTCCGGGTAAATGGGTTTGTCAGCTCCATAGTGCCCTGTGTATATGTCGGCGGCTAATTGTATGGGGTCAACGACCTGCGCGTTGGTTGCCTTGTACAATTCCATCCATTTGTTTAAATTTTTCATAACTTTACCTTAAAGAGCACCCGTTACCGGGTGCGTTTTTTTTACTTCATCTTAGGTTGCGTGGCTAAACTCACAATGTCTTCTTTGCTGTTTTTGCCATCAACAACGTTTATCAATTTGTGTTTCGTCGTGTAGAATGCTCGCACGCCACCACCAGATTTTCCTTGTTTGGAAATATCAGCCGTGTTAATTCGTTTTGTTGCCCCTGTATCGTATGTGGCTAGTAACGTATCTGTAACGGGTGCGATATATATACTTTCAGTGCCGTCTTTATCAGCTTTGATGGATGTGCGCTTAGTCTTCACTTCAAATTGTTTTCCGTCAATTAGTTTTGCTGTACCGTCTGCATGCACTACCACCAACTCTTGATTTAATAGTTCTTGATACGATGTGACGTACAAACCATCCGGTTTCGCTCCATCCATGGTCCAGTCGAATTGCAATATGCCGTCAGGGCTGAACACACACCATGCATTGAATTCGGTTTCTGTTGTGTCATCTGTTTGTTCCACAATATTTCCGGTAAACTCGACGTGATATTCTGCGCTCGGCTCTAACTTTTTAACTCCTGTCGCACTCAAAGTCTGCAATGGTATTTTGTCTATCGCAAAACTTTTTCCATTAATGGTGACAGTCTGGGCACCTTCTGGAATGGATACATATTTAGCAAGCTCGACATCTGATTTGATTTTACCGGATGCAACTTTAGTAGCTTTGGTTTTTGTCATGAATCGACTCATGTCACAACGTTTGATGCACCCATCACTATAGATGAATAATCCATTTTTCGTATCAGGTAATGTAACGTACCCAACAGGTTCTACACCCGGGAGTAGTTGATTACTCAAAACACCTCGTCCTGTTGTTGGTTTCGTATCTGATAAATGGAGGTTCCAAAGAACGCCATCAGCTCCAAATATACCAAGACGACCTTTGCTTCCTACCTTGGTGGCGCCGTCAAATGTCTTTTCTTGAATTCGTACGTATCCATATTGGTCCATACTCACATACATAGGCACTTCTTGCGTCTCAATTTGTGACACTTTTGCAAATTCGGCATCGATGATATCGGTACGTCGTTCAACAGGATAATCTTTCTTGGTTTTTTCATGGTTTTTGATGATTTCATTACGTCGCTTCACTTCGCTTTGTAACATACCGTTCACAAATACCAATTCTTTTTGGAGTTTTTTGCCCTCGTCCACAATGGCTTGCATATCCATCTTACTAATCCTATAGATGGCGAGACCTGCGATATCTTCTGCTTGTAATTCCGTAAAACGAAATGCAGATACTGTTTTGTGATATTCTTTTGGTAGGCCTTTTGGCTTTTCACCTGTTTTCAGGATGGTTTCTAAGTGTGCTCGCCCACTTGACAATTTAGCACATGCGATGACTTCGTTTACAACTTGTTGCAGTATGATACGCCCTGATAGGATTTCCATGCGTCGCTCAATTCGACGTTTTTCTCGTTCATATTTTGCGATTAAAATTTCTTGTTGAAACTCCGCATACTCATGCAAATATTGTTTGAGTGAATATCTCGAAATTGTTCGATTGTTCAGTGCTCGAAAATCGTAGGTCATAGTATCTTCTAGTGGTGTCATCGCAAATAACATTTGTTTCATTTGTTCGGGGTCTGCACCAGCTCGTAATGAAATTTTAATGTCGATACCGTTTTTCCCTGAGTGGTTCTCCACTTGAGAAATATTCGGGATTTTAGGAGGGACTCGCTTACCTTTTTTGTCAGTTGTTTCCATGGATGCTGCTGTAATATCAGCAATTAGATTCTCAACAATTCCTGATTTGGTGTAAGGCACCTCAACAACATGAAGCGCATGCTCTTTACTTGAATAGGTCATCTTTCCTCGGATGCGCAATCGACCTTTTCCTGTCTCGTACATGCTCAACAATTCACTCTTATTGATGATAGTTCCACCTGTTGGAAAGTCCGGACCCTTCAAGGTCTCAAGAAGTTTTTCGGTTGATGTTTTCGGATTCTTTAAGTATTGGATAATGGTGTCGCACAACTCGTTTGGATTGTGGGGCGGGATTGAACATGCCAATCCAACTGCGATACCACTTGCTCCATTGAGCAATAAAACTGGGATCTGCGCCGGCATTACTGTTGGCATTCGTTCCGAGTCGTCATAGTTCCACTCATATGGTACGATTTCGGGTGACAGCAGTTCCGCTAACGAGTCACCTGCGGGTGTCAATCGACTTTCGATATATCGACCAGCAGCTGCAGGGTCCCCATAGATGGATCCGTTATTACCTTTTATTTCTACTAGTGGTGTATTATTTTTCCATGTTTGTGACATGTTCACAATTGCTTCTTCAACTGCTGAGTCGCCATGCGGGTGCCATTTACCAATAATAGCCCCAGAGAGTCGAGCCACCTTGACATGTGGTCGTTTTGATGTTGCATTTGTTTCAACGTATTCCAACAAAGAATTGCGTTGCACGGGCTTTTGCCCGTCACGAACATCAGGCAGGGCTCTGTTTTTAAGAACCTCAAAACCGTAATCGATGAAATTGGATTTGAAAACCGCTTCTACCGCTACTGTTTCTGTTGTTTTTGTTGTTTTTGTTTTCTTTGCCATTTCTCCTCCTATTCTTCGATAAAGAATCCACGACGAGCCGCAACATCATTACCCATGAGTTGTTTGATGTGCCGTTCAAATAAATCCATGTCTGTGATTTGGCACTGGATCAATCGCCGTGTTTGTGGGTTTAGAATTGTCGTTTCGACTTGTCGTGCTTCCAGCTCACCCAATCCTTTATTCCGGTGTACGCTTTTGATTTTATTTCGATTCCTTTCTAGGAATTTTGTTTGTGTGGCGTCATCATAAACAAAAACCTCCTCACCATTTTTCAAATCATTTACGTATAATGGTGTTTCCAAAAAGTAGACGTAACCTTCAGTGAGCAACTCTCTTGCGTATTTTGCAATTAAGGTTAGTAGCAACACTCGTATATGTAGCCCGTCCACGTCCTGGTCTGTCGCGATGATGATTTTGTGGTATTTCACCTTGCTGATATCAAAATTCGCCCCAAAACCTGCACCTAAGGCTGCGAAAAATGTGCTAATTTCCGTGTTAGCTAAGGCTTTTTCGATTGTAGTTTTCTCAACATTTAAAATCTTACCGCGCAATGGTAATACAGCTTGGAAGGTTGAATCTCGATTTGACTTGATTGACCCAGCTGCCGAATCACCTTCGACTAGAAAGATTTCAGCCTCTTCCGGGTTTCTGGTTTTTGCAGCGGCTAGCTTACTCGACGTATTCAGTTTGGCATCTTTTTCATCGATTTTAGCGTTACTAGTGGCTTCTTTTGCCTTTTCCCATAACTCTTTGATGACCGAATCAATCATTTGATGCACTGTTGCGATTTGTTTGTCAAACCCACTCAATGCTCGAGTCAAAACAAGCTCTGATACAAATTTCACAACCTCACTGGATACTAATTTATCCTTTGTTTGTGGCTGTAATTCTGGGTCATCGTGTTTCAAATCGATAATAGCATAAAAGCGATCCTCGACATGCTTTTTCTTGAATAGTTTTTCAAGCTCCGTAACCTTATTCGTTTCTAAAATCAAATTGATTCGAGTTTTATTTCGCGCATCGATTTCGCTTTTGAAGGTTTTGTAATAATGTCGCAAGATTTCCAAACAACCGTTGTAAAAGCCTGTTTCATGGGTCCCACCCAACTTGTTGTAGGTGGTGTTAGTAAAGGCTAGAACTTTTCCGTTTTCTTTCTTTGATAAGCCCATGGCGAGGTTCAGTCTCATATTGACTTCGTTACCCATGACTTGTGATGTTCCATCACCCTCGACAGTAACTACCTTTCCGGCTAAGTCAGATTTGTCATCATCCGTAGCGACGACCTTCAAATAATCCACCAACCCCTCTTCAGAATGATACACAAGGGTTTCGTCATCTCGCTCATTTTCAAAAATGAGTGTTGATCCGGGATGTAGGTATTGCATTTGTGAGAAGAAATGTTTTAATGTACCCGCCGATATCCTCGTCACACGCAAAAAGTTTGGGTCCGGTTTGAAATGGATAACGGTTCCGGTTCGTTTTGTCGGGTTGGCTTTTTTGGGTAGCCCACCTTTTACCAAATCGATTACTGGTATACCACCGTTTTCATATCGATCGTGATAGATTCCATCTTCTTTATAGATGGTTACATCAAAAAATTCAGATGCAAAGTTGGTCGCGGCTGCACCTGTACCGTTTAACCCAGCGGAAAATTGTGAGTTGTTGGCTTTTCGGTTAGCTCGCATTTTACCACCAGCTCCAATTCGTGTGAATGCCAGGCGTTCCTCGATTTGACCAGGATTTGCCTTACTCTCATAGGGCGATATCCCTCGGCCGTAATCCTCAACCGTCACACTGTTATCTTTGTGTAATGTGACACGAATAGGGTCTTCTGGGTTTTTGTAATTATTATATTCGTCGTATGCGTTGTCAATGACTTCGCGAACAATTGTTTCTAAACCTAGTTCGCTCGTGTCCCCGATATACATACCGGGGCGCTCACGAACTTTATCACGGTCAGATAATAAAATAATTGTATCTGACATTCTTCCTCCTTATAAAGCCCCGAATAGGGGCTTGTATTAATCTAAGTTTTCCAATAGCTTCACAGCTTCATTCAATGATTCTAGGTCGTTATCATTACTTTCGTCTCGCTCTACAGCTAATGATGCTAATCGAATGTCAACGGATCCTAGTCGAGCGGCCATGGTTGAATTAGCTTCTGCTAACTCAGCAAAATCCGATGCATTTTTCGTAATCGCTTGCGTCAATGTTGTCAAATCAGCCTGCATGGTACTGAGTGATTCGATGAGGCTACGCATGATTTTCAATTGATTCATCGACTCAAATTCCTGTTTTACATCTGCGTGATGTCCAGCCAATGCTTTGAGATTCTCGTCGCTCTTTGTTTCAATTAATACCTTCACATCATCAATAGCAGTCTCATCCGTGATGGCGTCAACCATGACACGAACTTTATCTTCTAATGATTGATTGAGTGCTGTGGTATCCTCGCGCAAGTGTTGTGTCAACTGTTCGTATCCATTCGTCGTATCACTATGTAGTTCTGACAACCGGTTGGCTACGTTTTCTTCTAGCGCAATTAATCGCTTGGTTGTTGATTCCGATGAATCCTTCAACCACTCATTTGCCGTTTCGATAGCGTCCATACGCTCCGATTGTCGCTTTTGCTCTTCCCGCATGATTTTAATGGTTTTAGCGATACCGGTGGTCGCCGTCAAAATGCTGGATAGAATCGTGTTTTCCTTGTCGTTCATTGCTTACCCCTTTCCGAATAAACGTGAGAAAAATCCGCGTTTTTCGGTTTCCTCTTTGGTTTCCTCAATTGGTTCAAATTCTTCATGCACGTCTGATTCGTCTACCATTTCTTGCACTACATCAGTTACTTCTACGTGTTCACTGTCGAGGCTTTCCACTTCCGGCTCATCAAATCCGTCATCTGATTTCAATGTGGATAACAAACCTTCGACGTCCATATTTGCCAATTCTTGGAATGATTTGGTGATATCATCCGCGCTCGGACCGGCATACAATGGAGAAGCTTGACATACTTTTTCATCAACTGACGCGAGCGTTGTTTCTACTGTCCGCATCAACTCGGAGAACGAATGATTCATTTCACTCAATCGTGTTGTTGAATCTTCCAACTCTTTCGCTCGCTCAGCAACTCGCCCAAGAATAATATCGACTTTTGCATTCGCAGCGGCATTTTCATCTCGTACATGTCCAACAGTGTCGCTCAAAACATCAAACTGCATCTCTACACCGTCTAGCTGCGTATGTTCCATGTGCTTGTTTGACGCTACTTCGATTTGCTCAATGCGTGATGACAGCGAGCCTAATTGTGATAAGTTTGTCAATTGTTGGCGATCGAGTTGCTCGAGAGTTTCGTTTAAAGATTTCGCCATAGCATCGTCGAGCGTGTCAACTTGTTGCACCAACTTGTGCAAATCCTCGGCCGTTGCTTCCTGGCGACCTTTAAGTTTATCAATGGCGTTTGTCAGTTCAACACTTTGATATTTTACTTCCTCATTGGACAAACCTTCGGTTTGCTCGATATAGGTTGAGAGTAGTTTGTCTGTTTCATCTAGTTTGTTTTCGACTTTTGTTTGGATGACACCGACAACATCAATTTTCTTTTCAACAAGGCGATTTTGATGTTGTAGTGCGATAACATGTTGTGATAAAACTTTCATATCCTCCATATTATTCACCATCCTTTTCTACTTGTTTGCTCATATCAATCAATGTGTCCAGACGATCTTCAATCATGTTCATGCGCTGTACTACACTAGCAATGAACGTGCGATTTTGGTCAGCCTTTTCTAATGATTGTTCAAATACCACGTTCGTGTTGGATAGCTGTTCCATTAGTAATTCTACTTTTTTGAATTGTTCAGCTGTCGCAGCTGTTTGTGCATCTCCAATTTTTCCTACAAGCTTTGTCAACTCGTTCACCCGAGCATCCAAACTGTCAATTCGTTTTTGATAGTCTGGGTCTGACAGCGTTTTATTAAGGCGTTCGATGGCCTCTGATAGTGCGGTAATCCGTTCGGTATATGATACATATACATCTGCGATATGCGTCACAATCATGTCTTTGTCGGCACCATGCACATTAAGCACCTCATCAAGTTTTGACGCAAATGATTGTTGTAATTCTTGAATAGCTACCTCATCGATGTGATTCTCGTTCACACTCTTTGTGAGATTGGTCAGAGTTTCTAAAATTTCTTGTTGCTCTGCAATCACCTTCAACAAGTGTTGTTCATTTTCTTGTGTTTGCTTATGCATGTCTACAGCGGCACGTGTTGTCGCGATCGCTGTCTCTCCAATGGTGACTAGCTTTTCAGACATTTCTTCTGTCTTCTGCGCTTCTTGCTCCAACATTTCGTTAATTACCGGTAATGTTGCTTGTACATCATATTCTACTTGTTTCATTTTGTTACTTATAGCGCCTTGCGCTTCCTTTCTTACTTATGCGTTATCAATTTGTAGGGCACTCAACAAACCTTGTTGTTGTTCCTCTTTTTCATCGATTCGAGGTACAACTTCTTCGTCCGCCGTGTCCTTTGTGACGATGTGGATGATTTGGACAGGGTGTTTTTGACCCGAGCGATGTAGCCGCTTGTTCGCCTGACGATACACTTCATTTCGCCAAGTTTGTGAAAACCAAACAATGATGTGACCACCATCCTGCAAGTTTAGCCCATGACCTGTTGATGCTGGGTTGGCTAACAAAACAGGAATACGCCCTTCATTCCATTTTTTGATTAATGTGTTTGCGTTTTTGTCTTTGGTGTCTAAGACAGCTATGCCAGGTATCGCCTTTTGGATCCTCTCCAAATCGGATACGAAATTATAAAACACTAACACTGGTGAATTTGCGACATTGATTAGTTCTTTTAACTTTTCAATTTTAGCGTCATGGAAAACGGTGTATTTTCGTTCGGACACCGTAGAATCCGAGTCGTACATTGCCCCTGTAGCCAGTTGCAGTAATTTTGACTTCAAGATTGCAGAATTTGCAACAGTGACTTCGTTAGCTCCTGTTTGCACATTCAATTGTTCTCCTTTGTCTAGGTTACTTAATTCTTTCCGAATCTCTTTGTCAAAATAGTCATATACTTTTTTCGATTTCTTGTCCATATATACATATTCATTTGTATACGTCACATCAGGTATATCGACCAATCCCGCCCCCCGCATGGAAATGACATGTGGTTCTATTTTTTGATAGATGGCTTCTTCTGCGCCCGGATTCAATTTCCATGAGAAGACGACACCAGTTCTCGGGTTGACGACGTCAGGCGCAAAGAAATGATTCCGATATTGGAAGAATGTTCTACCTAGTTCATATTTGATGTTTGGATTAATGATGACTAATTGTGACCAAACATCCAATAATGAGTTGGGTGCCGGTGTCCCGGTCAATCCTATAAAGTACTCAATACGTTCACTCAACTCTTGCAAGTATTCGAATCGTTTTGATGTGGCCGACTTAAACAGTGACAACTCATCGACGATAATCATCTGAAATGGGTTGATTCTATCCGAAAAGGCTGTTTTTACGTGCTCAAGCTGTTCAGGGTTCGTCGTCAACAGCGTGGGCTTGGTTACGTTTCGCGCCTTTTCAAAGAGGGCCTCTCGCTTCTTCTTCGTGAGTCCAATATTAATTAGGACATCGATATCATATCCCCATTTTTCGGCTTCTCGCGACCATGTGTCTAGTGCAACCATTTTCGGGGCGACGACCAATATCGGTTTATCGGGTGATAACGAACCTTTTTTAAACAGCTCATCCACGGTGGCTAGTGTGGCTAAAGTTTTACCAAGCCCCATATCTACAAACAATCCAACACGTTTCCGTTCCATAGTGAAGTCAACGAGCTGTTGTTGATAGTACCTAAGTTGTGCACCATTTGGGGTTCTTAAACATTTGGTCGGGTCAATTTCTCGAGGTGCATAATCCTCGACGTTGACTGCGCGCCCGTCCACGATGACTCGTTTTTGCCCCGGTAGTTTGTTTAAATTACCCGCGTCACGCTTCAGATTATCAATATTCGGATAAACAAACATCAATTCATGAATCGCGTTCGCCTTCTCAAGTTGTTCCTGATTTGGTTCGTCCACTTTTTTTGTATTTGGACGCAATTTCACTAACAAATCGGAATTAGTATATACTAATTCTTCGTTACCCGCCCACGGCTTCAGCAATGCGATAGACGACTGTTGAAGCGGTGGGCGCACAATAATGATTTTCATCGTGTCACCCCTCCCCGTATTTCTCGTATCCACCCAAGCTCAAAGGTTTATAACTCATTCGATGCTCTGGGGTATAGCCATAGCGTCGCAGGGCGTCCTTGTGTTGAGCGGTACCGTAACCCGTATTGTTGGCAAATCCAAATTCGGGATATTTCACATCCAATTCCTTCATAATGCGGTCGTGAATGTACTTCGCTACTAATGACGCACAGGCAATTGATAGGGACTTTGTGTCTCCCTTGACGACGGTCTCTTGTTCGATGTCCATTTCTAATTTTTGCCAAGGGCTTCCGTCTATCAATAGTGCATCTGGCTTATTCGTAAAGGAGTTCACTACTCTCGTCATTGAGGTTTTGATCGCTGGATTAATTCCCAACCTATCGACTTCGTTCGCAGGTGTAATATCCACCCTTACCTCGATAGCTTGAGAATAGATCTCCTTGACTAATCGCTCATGTTCCGATTTTGGTATCTGTTTCGAATCATTTACTTCTGGTAGATTTACTGTATTCGGCAGTATGACACCAGCCGTCACCAAAGGTCCCGCCAAGCTACCCCGACCAACCTCATCCAACCCGCATACAAGCTTTGGAATGTATTTTTGTTCATATTGTAAATCAGGCATGACTCACCCCCTCGAAGGTCATTTTGAGGATGTAGTTTTTTGTTCCTGAAAGCTTGGTCGATTTAAACCGCGTTTCAACAATAATTCCGTTGTTGTCATCTGTCAACAATCCAGCGTCCACAAATCCATCAATCAATGCCTTTACTGTAGGGTACCAATTGGGTGCGTCCATACGACGCTTCGTTGGTGGTTGTACATCAATGGTGACAATACACGGGCGCTTTTTATCATATTGAGGTGCGTCCCATTCATACTCACTGGGTAGTTGTCGCAGGTAGCTTGTGATAGTCGCCTTAACATGGTGATGCAACCGGTCATTGGCGGAAATCATTTGGTTACCCTTTTTCAGGGTGTTGTGACCTTTTTTTGTTCTCCTACTCAATTCAAATATAAAGGTTTCTGCCATCACACATCCCCTTTGAAGTATTTGTATACCATTGCTGAGATGAATCGAACGTATCGAGATAACAACTCGTTATAGAGTTCTTCTTGTGTGACGCTATAAATATGACTCAAATCCGCGCGAGATAATTCTTCCGCTTCATCTGGTACGGGAATTTTCTTCAGAACGACTACGTCCTTGACATCCGACAACCCATACTCTTCCACATCTTGTCCACGATATCGTTTCGTGTATGCTGTGGCTGTGGCTGTAAATTCAATCATGTCACCTGGTAACAGTGTGCCCGCCATCACGAGTTCTCGGGTGTACGGTACCCAGAGGTGATCAGCCATAATTCGTCGGCCACCCTTCTTCTTCAACTCTTTCAACATCAGTGTTGGTTGGTCGTCTTGGGTTCGTCCAGGGCGTGAGACAACAGCCCGAAGAGTCATTGTCTCCCCAGCATGTTGTTCCACCGTGCGCCGTGTAACTTGTTTTGTTCCGATGCGCAAGATGTCATTTGTTGCACGCTTCACCGTTGTTTCCAAGTCCTGATTTTTCAAGACCATAAACCGGTCAGGCTCCGCCTTAATAAGTTCTAAATATCCGTTTCGAACTCGTTCTAGGAAGTCTTTTTCTTCATATTTGTCGGCAACTTCGTTTCGACTACTTCGTCTTTTTGACGCTTCTTCAAGAGTGACGTCTAAATAAATGGTGCGCTCAACTCGAACGTCCTTCGTGATGTATCGTTGGATTGTTCGAATCATGTCAATGTCCAATCCTAGCCCATAACCTTGATAAGCGAGTGTTGAATCGGTATATCGATCAATTAAGATGTAATCATATAAACTCACAGCGGGTGATAATACTTGTTTCACCATATCGTTTCGAGCGGCCATAAATAACATCAAGTCGGTCGATGCGTGCCGGACTGTTTCTGATTTAATTAATTCTCGGATGGATTCTCCCATCACTGTTGTTCCAGGTTCTCGTACCACAAGAACTTTTTTTCCTTTTTCTTCGAGGGAGTCCTTGACACCTGAAATCACGCTAGTTTTTCCAGATCCATCGATACCCTCAAATGTGATTACTTTAGCGTGTACCATAGTTTCCTTTCTTTAATTCCTTTTGTTGTTCGTAATAATCATAGACCATTTCATCATCGACATAGTATCCGAATCCTGAGAGATAATCGATGAAGGGTTTCAGCTCATTGTAACTTTCAGGGAAATTTTCTGTCGCAATTGTTCGAGTGATGTGTAGTGTATCAATTCCATTTTCGGTTCTGATTTCACTTGTTGCGTGATATTTTTCTGATGGTGCGAGTCGCTCACGCAGTTCATCAGCAAGTTCTTCTGGCATGGTCAATTTATATGTTGTCCGGTCGCCTTCACATAGGAACATTTGCATGCTTACTGGCGTTGCCACCCTATTGACGTAAGCTGTTGTTTCAATTGCGTCATTCACTTCCGCGTACACATGCAGCTCACCAAAATCGAATGACCAATTTGATAAATGAATGGTTGGTTTTCCGTTTGATATGAATGCGTCATACATCTCCGCAGCTTCGACAATTGCTGTTTGTGCTAGCTGTGCGCAAGGAATAATGTATTGTATTTTTGTTTGCCCATATTCCACAATAACCTTGTACGGTGTTGTTTCAATTGTTTCGGCACCGACATGGACAATAATACTCATGGGCACATAGAGTCGCTCCATATTTAATGGTTGAGGACTGATGACGATGTCTGTACCATTGAATTGAATATTTTCACCGCATTGTCGATAATCACTGATTGATGACACCATAGGGTAACTCATTTCAATGATAACGTTTGTAGTATCACTGTAGCAAGTGGTCATCTTAGGTACCGTGGTAATCGTTGACATTTTGTCACCCTCGTTCTCCAAATGATACACTTGTAGTTCATCCACATCCAAGTATGCGCTAAGCGTCGGATACCCATCTGCTTGCTTTGCTGGTTTCATTTTGTATAATTTGTCGTATAATTGTTTAATCAATGTACCTTACTTACCTTTCTAATTGATATCCCTAATATATCACACTTCTATCAAAAGTGCAAGTGTTACATAGGTGATTTCATGATTAATATTTCTGGTTCCACATCGGTCCGTTCGACTGTGAAAATTTCGCCTGTCGGCGCTCGCAATTCAATCTTGTCGCCGTGCTCCTTCACTTCAAATCGATACGTTTGGTGAGTGCCATATAGCTTGTATGTGATTCTATTCGATGTTATCACGCTCGGGTACGCAATGTCATGCAACGTATAATGAGGTTCTGGTGTTTTTATGGTCATATTGGCTACAAATATTAACACGGCGCATACCGCTGCAAATGCTATTCGTTGGATTGCGGTTTGATGCTCACGTGTTTGTTTATAGCTCTTATATACTGCGTATACACAAATAACCATCACAAATGCGATGGCTAATGTCAAGCTATTCGTTTCTCCTTTGGGGTGAATCCCCATATAATTTAATAATTGATGCATATCACCCTCACTTGATTTGTACACTATTCACTGTGTACGTTGCGCTGGGGTCAATGCTTTTCATTAGTTTGACTAGAGGTTCTGAATGTACACCTCGACCAGATTCGAAGGTGACACAGACAAGGGATTTGACAACATCAACCTCGGTAATATACCCGTTATGTGCGGTCTCATCAAGTTTTTCGCCCAATACGTGCAAAATATTGCCCAACCACGATGGTCCGAAGTCATTTGGTTGGCTCTCAATTTCTGCCTTATCTAGCTCATCTGCGAATTTGTTCGCTCGTGCACTGTTGGTGAAATTGATTGCCATGATTGTTTGATACCATTCGTTCATATAATTTCCTTTCTAAACAAAACGGGAAAAGTTTTTAATTTGAAAAATAAAAGAAAAGTATATCTACTTTTCTTCATGTTGTTTTTGTTCCACGTATGACAAGGCTGTGGCCACGAACGTTTCGGGGTCATCTGTTACGGCGTAAGACATGAATAGTTCTTTTGCTTCACGTGAGAGTCCGTTGACAGTTCCTGCCAATAATCGAGCTTGTTGTTCTTCGTCACCAACTGAGACAACACCGGTACCACGGAATGTGTCCGGATTGTGATATGCAAAAATAAAGGTTTCGTCCCCTTTTGTGTTCTCAGTTTGACGTTTAAATTCTTTGATTAAGTTTTTCATAGTGATATACCCCGTGCAACAGGTCCCTTTCTTGATTTGTTTCTGCACGCATAGCGCTTAAATTCGACGTCGAATGCGACGGTTCGTGTATGGGTCGTACTCGTAAATGTATCGTGGTTGTCCAGCTGTTTCAATTTCATGAGTGATTCCATCAAACAACGCAACAGTTCCTACACCAGCTATAATCGCTGTGAGCACTCCAACACCAACCAATGTCAATACGAAAGCAATAATTGCCCATCGAAATACAAAGCGAATGGTTTTCCAAAATATATACATCATATAAATTACCTTCAGTTTTTCCCGACAAGTGTCGGTTCAGTTTCGGGTTGAAATCTACTAACTACCGTCAGTTTCACCACTAGGTGGCTCAGTTTCAGGTCGAAATGTTCTGATATCCTTTCTATTGTTTTTTTTTTCATAAAGAGGGAGGGGCCGGGGTGATAACCCCGTTTATTTCCCCACGACGTACGTTGTGGGGCTAAATTGCAACCTCGTATCGATAAGTCCGTTCACTTGGTTTCTTATCACCTTCGTTCGGGTGATAATTTACCACTCGTGCCGTGGTCAACGGCACCCCGAAGAATTCAACATAGGGTGTACCACTTACTGGTGGTAATATCAAACCAACGGGCTCATCTTGCGACACATCGTGGATTTGTCGTAACAACAAATCTTTATGTCTCAAATAAATATGTGTGTTGAAAATTGTCCAACTCATATTTCCAAGTTCGTATCCTAGAACTTGTGCCATACGTCGATGCAACACACCATATTGGGCCCAATTAAATGGTACCCCAAGAGCTAAATCTGCGGATCGCTGTACAACATTTAGGTGAAGTTTATTTTCATCATCAACTTGCCAATTTGTGAGGAATACACAAGGCTCCAGGGCCATTTCATCAAGATCATCCACGTCATACAAGGTTGTCATAATACGACGCGACCGTGGGTTGTTCATCAATTCGTTGATAACATATTCTACTTGGTTTAGTTTTAAATCACGATCGGGTACTGTTCGTACTTGTTTTCGTAATTGAGCACCATAGGCGGGTCCAATGGTTCCATCCGGTTTTTCCCACTCATCCCAGATAGTTGATCCTGCTTGACGAAGTTCTTCTACATTATTAGACATTTTCCGCCAAATCCAATCAAGCTCAGCCAACATTGATTTCGTGGCTACGGGTTTTGTTGTGATGATTGGTAGTCCCATATCCGGTGTGAATGTCACACTGATAGCATCCGGAAGATAAATGGTGTGTGCCGGTTGCCCATCCGCATAATGAGCTCGAATGTCACCGGTCGATTTGTACCCGCGCATCAAAACGGTCTCTATGAGTTGTTTATAGATTTCGTCTATTTGTGTCATTCATTTCCCTTTCCTTGTTTATTAAGTCCTCAATGATTTGTTCTAGGCTCTTTTGTTTGGTATTTATCATACCCTCCAATGTATCCTTGATATATTGCCTTCGAATTTCCTTAGGAGCTTTGTCGGATATTTGTGTGAAATATTGCAACTGTTGTTTTTTGTTTTGTGTCACTCGAATCAAAAAAACATCCATATAGGTAATAAATCCACCCACATCCAAGTCGGTTCGGTCTTGTAACAGAATTCCATAATCCACATTTACGTCACTGAGTAGTATCGCGGGTAGTAACAAACCATAATCGTCTACAAGGGTGATGACTTGCTCAATGGGTAATTGCTTGAGTACGTCATTTGCTCGAACGAACGCTTTTGTTTTTTTATGTGTCAAGAGCGGTAGTCCACACATATCCATACTTTCGTTCAGCAACGTGGTCAGTAGGGCCACTTCTTCATTCATGCTGCGATTCCTTTCTTTTACTAACCCCATTGTACCATACAGTTCTTATCATGTCTAGTCTTGCAGTAGGTTCTCACGCCATTTTTCATCTAATTTCTTTTGTTCATCTAATTCTTCCTGTGTATATGTTTCAGGAAAAACGTCCAACCAGTCTTCCGTCAGTGTTCCCTTCATGTGAATATGGTCCACTACCTTCATCAGGTCTTCGGTGAGTGTCTCAACATCATGATAGCAACCAACTTCACAAATAGCTCCGTCTGGCATAATATAATACGGATTCAAACAAATTCTAATTGGTCGTCCTGGATACTTATCTAAACATTTCTGGGCTAAGGTTTTATATGGGTTGGTTTGTACATTGTGATTGGTGGCAATGGTTGTTCCAATGTCCGTACTTTTAAATGACCAAATGACGTCCTTTCTTTCTATTACAATAGTACAAATCCATTCAGCATTTATGAGTTCTTGTAATAATCGAGAATTCGGATTAATGGCTACAGGGTGTCCAACACTCTTTAGCATGGTCACGTCCCCTGTAGTATCACCATAGGCATATGACTGCTCCAAATCCAAATCATATTGTTTCACAAGTTGTTCGATCATTCGTTGTTTTGATTCGGCATCCCACATGGGTAGTACTTCTCCTGTATAGGTTCCGTGTGTGGTGAGATATGTTGTACCAAACCATAAATCCGCCCCTAGTGATTCTGCCATTTTGGAAACAATGAAATCAGGTGATCCTGAGATAAAGATGATTTTGTGTCCTTGCTCTTTGTGCCAAGCAATTCGTTGCTTTGTATAATTGTATAATTTCTTTCCGTGAGTTTCAATGACTTTGTTGGTCACAAATGAAACATCTTCAATTGTTAATCCTTTCAACTGCTGAGCGTAAACATTCATAACACTTGACAAATATGTTTCGTAATCCTCTTCACGATTTTCCCAAGCGTGCTGCACAGATGACGTTAACAGTTTTGCTTCTTTTGGAATGACATCATATTTCACCAAGTGATTAAAATGCTCAACCGCTAGAGAGTCTCGGAAGATAGTTCCGTCGATATCGAACAGTGCGGCAATTTGAGTTCCCATTTTATGTTGTCCTTTCATTTTTTTCAATATTTCACAAACTTTTTCATATTTGTACTCATAATTAGGCATTTCATCTAAATCTGTCCATTTTCCGACCGATTTGGAGGGATTTGGAGAAATTTGGATTGAAATTTGGATTAATTGTTAGCGCTTACAAGTATTTATATGACTGATTTTCTTATCTAATCATTACTTTTTGAAAAAAAAGTTAGAAAAATTTTGAAGAGTGGTCAGAAAAAATTTTTTTCAATTTTTTGATAGTTTGACATTCAAACAATTCTAAATCCTATAACCACGGGATTCGTAAACGCTTTCAAAAAATCCAAATTTCAATCCAAATTCTTCCTTTTTTCATTCACGTTTGTTGAGTTTGTGAATTATTTTGTCTCAACCCACTGCTTTAACGCAATGGCGAATACTTCTTCTGTTTCAAAGTTGGATACATCGAACCGTTTTGTTTCGAGTGTTCCTCCGTTTGATTTTGTAAAGTATACTTGACAAGTGAGAACATCTTGACATGTGTCAATAATTTCGTCGTGGTTAGACGCTAGACGTTTTGCCAGTGTAGATAAATTGATCGCTTGATATTCATATAACTGCTTCAAATCGTTTGCTGTTGATAATACATTTCGATATAAATTGTTTTTGTCCATTTGTTGTTCTTTCTTCTTATCTAAAGGTGTGTGGATGCACCTGGTGTATATATTTCTGCTTTTTCATTCCGTAATTCACTGCGTTATGAGTCCCTCCGGGTGTACCATCATAAATTGCAATTAAAATGTCACATGCATCCACCATACCGATGTTCCGTTGGTTTAATATGTATCCGTAAGATCTCTTAGTGTTGTTTTGTGCATATGTGTTGACCATATCCGCCTGCTTCATTAGTTCCGTCCACAAGTCTTGTGATGATTTTGGCCAGCGTGATGGTTGTCCCATATCGGGTATATCTGCTACGAGACTGATTTTGTTGGGATACTCCATTTTCTTTGCTATGATAGCTTGTGCCCACACGGTGTCTGCTCCGAGAGCCATTCCTGAATGTAGTTCAAGGATGTCACAACGATGTATTGCTTTTTCTATTAACTCTTCCAGATATTCTTGCATTCGTTTATAGTATGGATTATCCATATTATACCCAGCGAGCTTGGGTGGTCTGTGACCTGTGAGTGAAATTGTTAGTTTTTTCATAAATATTATTTTTTTCCTCTTTCATGTTGCATGAAAACATTGCGTCAATATAATGGTTTCCGGCGGTAACCCATAAAAATAACCTTATGCTCTTCTTCCCCATTCCTACAGTCCCCCATTCCTACAGTTCTTCATTCCCTATACGCACTATTGCTGTAGCGCTGTCATCGTGACGATGAGACGATGAACAATGTTGTCGACAAAGTTTTCTCACTATAGTGCGGTCGAGTCTCACATCGCCATTAACAGGAAACCAACGCTGTTATAAATCATATGAATCGGCAAACTGGTTGTCATTCGCTCACCTTTCATATAACATAACCCGAGAGTTGCCCCCATTGCTGCATAATATGTGAATGCGAGCAGTTGATTAATAGGCGCATGGATGAGCCCGAATAATACGCTTGATATGACGAGTCTTACCACCCCACCAGTGGGTCCAATCATTAGATGGCGAAACAAGTACTCTTCGACGGCCGGCGCAACGACAATGACACCCACACTCAAGCGAAACACTCCCAGGGTTTTGATGCTATGTTCAATCGCTTTTTGATTCGTTGTTATACCGTTTGGTATAGAACTCATAATGAATCCACTCACAAATAGGACAAAAAGTCCAATCATAATATAGTAGAGAGTTTTCATACTTGGTTTTGGAAACGCACTAGTTATGCGCGTGTTTTTGCGATTTTTCCAGATAATATAGCATAGACCTAGTGATGCACCTACGGGTACGCCGATACTCGCAGGCCCGAGCCACATAGCTTGAGCAATCGAACCGCCCAACCCAACGGTGATAGCTACGTCGATTTGTCCTACAGAATCCTTTTTCATATTTTCCTCTATTCTATCTTCTTGATTTCGTGAGAGGGAAGGGGTTTGGGGCAAGCGTAGCGCGGCCCCATTTTTGGGCCGGTACGTATGTACCGGCCGCGCCAAAAACGGCGACGATGAGTCAGCGTTTTTGGCGCAAAACGCCAGCAAAGTCCTTATTGGCATTGCCACCGCATTTCACCGAACACCACCGAAATACGCCACATTCACAAGTAAACACCCGGATTTCTCATAAAGGCTCGCACAATCACCTGATTTGTTCACATCCCTCCGTATATATCACCAAGTATCCACAAATGTCTCAAATCACCCACATTCATCTGAATCGTATCAAATGAGTATGTGGTCACCCTAGTTCCACCCAATAGACTCAATTGTGCCCAAATTTCACCATAAATACCTGGAAAATCATAAATTTTAAAAATTTGTCAAAAAAGTGTTGACATACTCTTTTGACTATGCTATACTACAGATAGTTAATCGTGTTCGATTACTGACTCTACGATCCTGAGCGTCCACAGACGCTCGTTTTTTTTGCCCAAAAAGTTTCTTTGAAATCTCTGAGTTCGCTTGACAGGTTCTTGGGGTCTATGATATACTGATTGTAGTCTCACAAGTGAGCTTCATTGACGCGACGCGTCATTTTTTTAACCATTATTACTCAATTACCTGTCAAACCTTGACAATTCCATCAGGGCTTGATACACTAACATTAGGAGAAATCCTAATCCAACAATTCAACAGAAAGAGGTTCGATATGAGTCAATTGAATTTGAACACTATTCACCGTCGTCGTTATGAACATAAGGCGACCAAAACAGCTAAACCTGAATTTATTCAGTTTCTGCGACAAGCCGCTGCGAAGGAAGAATTCTCAGAAGCTTTGTATGCACTATTTTCACAAGCTGTCATTGAGAACACATCAATGGCATCTAAAAAGCCATGTAGTTTGCGAATTTCCGTTGCACGAAACAATGGAAATATTTTCGTAAACCACGCCAAAAAACCTGTTGTAGAGGCATACATCAATCCAATCACCAACTTGTTGGTTCGTGAAGATGATGTTCGCATGGATTTGGATTTCGACGGAACTCGTGACCATATCGTGTTCACACCACACCATCAATTCCAAATGCTTGCATTTACCTTTGCGGCTCATGCTATTCAGGATTATATTCGTGATATCACCTCTCTTAGTCCAAACGAATTGCAAGCGCTCGCCATCAAACCGGTCAACCAAATCATCATGGAATTGAATCAATTCTTCGAAGACGGTACGGCATTGTACAAAAATATCTCAGAAGAATTGACCTACCTCCACACACCGAGTGTGCCACAAGCGAACCATTTTATGGCCTTCGCTGATGATCAAAATCCGGAGTATATGGTGACAGGTCGAGTACCGTACCCAAACCCAATGAATTATTTGGATATGGACACTCGTTTGGTGAATCGCTTTTTGGATGCCTTTTTTGATGAAACAAATAAGGCACGTTTCGCATGGTACATGGGTGCGGCTCTTCGTAACATTCGTGTTGACGACCCATCTGTGTCCAAAATGCTTATGATGACGTCAGCTCATCCAGGATCTGGGAAATCAACCCTTGTGACTGCCTTGTCAAATGCCTTGTTTACCAAAACATTCAGCACCATCAATGGTGACTTTGATGAGCATTTCAGTCGAGACAACCGATTCTCATCAGAGTCCCTGGTCAATACACGTATGAATGTTTATCTAGAGGCCGAATTCGGTGCACCGACAAAAGATGGGAACAACCATGATTTCAACCAAATGAAAGTGTCTGCGATCAAGACGATGATTACGGACGGATACATGGGTACGGAAGAAAAATATGAGCGCCGGAAATCTCAACGCGCATTTGGTTTCCACACAGTCCTCACCAATCATCCGGCTCAAATTACCGAAGAAACAGACGCTTTACGTCGTCGCATTCTCCCATGCTTGGTTAAAGCGAGCAGTATGGAAGAAAAAGCTCGTGCGCTAGGACTTTTTGGACAAAAAACGTTCGAGACATGGGTGCAGGATCACGCTTTGGAATTTGCTGTTTATTTTGTTCGATACCATATGGAACACGCATATGACTACTCAGAATTCCTATACAATTCTAAAGCCTTTATCCGTGAAATCAACTACTACAAAACTCGCGGTGCTTATCAACTCGACCCGTTGGCTCTTATGCAACGCAACTCAGATAATATTTTTGGCATGCTCAGTGTCCTTAGTGAGCATTATGACTTCAATTTAGACGCTTTCATGACTGCGATCAAGGAGACCGTGCCAGGTATTAACTACGGGGATATTCGAATCACCAATAATACGCTCTATCTGAACTCCGCTGTTAAATTCTTGCGCAAATTTACCAAATCACCAGATATGGTGCGTGATGTGCTCGTTGAAGTTTACGGCGCACCTGAGAAGAAATACCAAAAAGATCGCTTCATCATTCCAATGGAAGTTACAGACCTTGATGATTTCTTAGAAACTCAAAAATCTATTGAAGCTCACGAAGCTGAAGAAGCTGAAGAGGTTGTTGATGTGCGCGTTTCTAATAATGGTTCGGATGTAGCTTTACCAGCATTGAGTGTCGATATTCAAGAAGCGTTAGAGCTTCGTGCTAATGAATTCAAGAAAGAGGAAATTCACCGAAACGAAACTAAAAAACAGGTGAGAGAACCTCTATGGATGCGGTACGTGGATAAATCTACGTTGGTGGATTACCAACCAATCGACGAAGTCGGTGAAGATGCACCTGCACAATTTACCGAGTCAGGTAGTTTCGCTGGATTGAACGTTAATCCTGCTGTTCGAGACGCTCGTCAACAAACGGCGGAGTTATCACGTGAAGAATTGGTCGAATTGGTGGCCCAATATGCGGAAGATAATGAGAAAACACGTCAATTGGTCACTGAGTTGCTCACCAAAACAGGGACAACACCTGAACAATAGAAAGGAAACCTTATGGTTAAAATGCAAACCTTATGGGGTGAACCACTCTACACCCTGAAAGACCTCGCAGTAGCTAGCGATGTACCGATTAAAGTCATCAATACGTGGCTACAGGATGGCGACTTAAAAGCATTCATCACCATGTATGAGGCGGCTTCGGGGCGAAAATACTATCGCTTCGGAGCACCCCTTCATTGGGAAACGCCAAAATATGGATTTGTCTATGACTTAGAAACGGTGGTGGATCACTCATGAAAATTACACAACAATCAAACTTTGGAAACACTCCCATTGTTGGAAATGTTACCTATCGAGACGTAGGTGTCTACCTAGGTAGTGGTATCGTCGGTATATTGTTGTTTATGACACCGCTGTTTAAATTCAACTTTGTTGCCATCATTGGCTATTTAGCCTTCGTGTCGGTTCTATTGGGTCGCACACCAACGGGGCGTTCCATGGCGACCAATCTCTATGGTATTGTGTTCAAAAAACCCATTAAAATGGTGGTTTCACCACATGCAACAACCAACACCATCGGTCATGGTATTCGAAATATTGAAAGTGAAGCGGACATTGACGCATATGGCATCCGACTCATGTCGGGTAACTATGCCCTCGTTTACGTTGCAACCAGTGGCATTAACAACTGGTCGACCATCGATGATTACGAACAACAAGCCTTATCCGTCAAACAGCTCTTCAATGTTATGGAGGGTGGTGAAGGTTTGGACATTATCACTAAGCACGATAGTGATACCGGTATGATGGCACTAAAAGAAACCTTGGACCGAACGGAGAAATTTGAAGGTGATGACCTACGTCGAATGAGTAATCGGCGTAAAGGTTTACTGGTAGCTGCGGGGACGAGCGATATTGGACGCAGTGTTCAGCAATATTTGGTCCTCAAAGTCAAGCCTAAAAATGTCAAGCGATGTATGAAAGCGTTACGAGGGACAGCTCGATTGATTCGACCCGCTGATTATCCTGTAGACGTATTGTTGGCGGCGATGGGACTAGAAGGTGGTCCGAAGGAGGTGACGACGGATGCTGAAGAATAAACGGAAAAGTAAATCAAAAGACAAAGTGAAGCGGAATCGAGACATCTCTATTGTTCAGGATGTCAAGGAACCGTTCTCATGGGCTCGTTTCTGGGATGAGACGATTTTAGCCAATTGGGCCGCCTTCAAAGGGTACCTTGATCGAAAAGGTATTCTTTACTTATTGATGAGCCCATTTCGATATCGAGCTCGGCGCATCTTCGTGTTATGGTTAATTGTCCTTTGTACACTAGTCGGAATCGTTCCTCGAGCTGCTCATTTGGTAGATGAGGCAAAAAAACAATACCGGTCGAATGAGTTTGTACTGGTCAAAGACAAGGTGTTCCAATCCGGTCGTTTTTCAGTAACACCGTTGTTGTCATCCCATAAGGATAACATTCACGTCATGACCTTTAACCTGGTCGGAGAATCATCGGCAGGTGTACCGTCGACAACCGATGGGTTTGATGTTCGATTGACCCCACGAAATGGGGTGGCTAAGCCTAATGAAATCACATATCGATATCAAGTCGTACCATTTGATTCATCTCAGCGGATTCTGGTTGTTGAGTTGGACCTGAGCAAAACCGATAATACGGGTGGGGTTTATGACCTTTGGGTCAATCAGAAAAACAAACAAGATATGACTGACCCACTTCAAATCACGGTTTCGAAACAGCAAGAATCATCACCAATCTACGATGGTTCGGTCCATTTGTCAGCCTTGTCCACTAAATTGAGTACCAACTCAAACACGAATATGATTCAAGCAGCCAAAACTAAATTGGATGACCAACTCAAAACCTACCAAATTGAATACGACCGATTGAAAGCTCTTGGGACGGAAATGTTGCTCACGCCTGCCCAAATGAAAGACTTCGTTGAGAAAAACCTTATCTATGACGATATTGATGATAAATCTACAACGGATAAAGTGGACGAAGCTCCGATTCAACAATTACCTGAATTGGTTGCACCACAGACCGGTATTATTGTTGATGGGAAAACATTTAGTGAGGCCGAGTACCGGAACTCAAGCAACTCGAGTATTGAGGGATTGGATCCTCGTTATGCTGATGACTTAATCACCGCCATCGAAAGTGTTGGAAAGGTCACATCAGCGGTCGTTTCAATGAACCAAGCTCGATGGAATAAATACGTGGAATTATACGGATTATCACGAACCCTATCTTCAGGGTTCCGTCCATCCCAATACACCAAAGCTCAAACCATCGCTTCGACGAAAGTTCCACTCCCTGATGACAAGTAACTCTTGTGTTTTGGAGCTGCCTATGATATAATGTAGATATCAAGGTGAAGACAAACCTCAAATCGTACAGAAAGGAACTGGATTTCCAATCCGAAACTGAAATATGGACTTATTAACCTATGCCGTGTCGCAAAAATTGCGACAAAACAATGATATGTGGAAATATCTGGCTGAGAATCAGCCAGTCCCGCAAGAACTAATTGCTGATGCATTTGCATCAGTTATTGAAACTTATGAAGATGATGAAGCGGTTCGTTTGACATCACACTATGATGACTATCTTGCCCATCATGTCCCTGTAACCTTCACACCGAATGGTGTAGGGATTCGCGTAAATGGGGAGATTGATGATACTGCTCTCGAAGTGATGAAGTTCCTTCATCATAAAGAAGATGTGGAAATTGTTGAACAGACGGTACGTTCAATCACACGCACCATCAGCCCTGGTCGAGATGCTGAAATTACAGACATTGAAACATTTGCTAGTGAATTGAAACGCTCGGTTGACGAGAACCATCAACGCGTTCATCAATTGCGCACAGCGTCTGAATTACTAGATGACGAATCAGCAAGCTTTACTGTTCGCGAACGAATCGAAGACAAGGTTGTTGAACCACCAACTCCACCACTTGAAAAAGCTTTGGCTGACTTAGAGGAGGCTGAGCGCGAGGCTGTGCACCGGGCGGATGATTTCATCTTTCCAGTGATGACACACAATCAAGAACAATCCTTTATGGATGCATTGGATGAACCAACTTTTGAGTTAGATGACGCTCCAGCTACGGACGCTGATTTGGATGTTCCTACTATTGAGGACGAACCTGTAAGTGAAACATCTGATGAAGAAAAAACCGATGCGGGTGTTCTAGCATCTGTATGGAACGGTTTTGTTCAAGATATTCGTGATAGCGGACTCCATGAACGTATGGACTTACAAACACCACTCGCAATGGCGAAAGCATAAGAAAGGAAATAGACACAAATGAGCACACTAAGCAATTTAACCTCACTAGGGGTGAAGGAATCAGAAATTCGCTCAGGTGAGGTGGTTGAACTTGACGTCCTCACCCTCAAAGATGCGAAAAAGAATAAATGGAATGAAGTGACGAACGCTGAAGATTCATCAGACGTTATCGCGGCATATGCTGGTGACCTCGCAGCTACCATTCAGGCTAAAGATGAACTTGCGGATGAAAATGATGAGCTTGCCGAACAGGTTAACCATTTGAGCGAAGAGAACGGTCAATTGACCCAAGCTCTTCAAACGGGTGGTCATGTGGACCAACGCATTGATGACTTCACAGCATTGATGGATGAGATGGAAGCTAATCTCAACGAACTCATGCAACGCAAGCAGATGGACGACGTAGAACTGAACGATTTACGTGAAACTGTTGGCAAAATTAGAGAAGAGAATGACCGACTTAACTCGGACTTGACAGCCGTCACTGCTGACCGTGATAGTCTACAGGCTCTTCTCGATCAGAACGGAGCTGATAAGGACGCACGCATCCAAGAACTCGAGCAACAATTAGCTGAACGTGATGAAGCCCTTGCTAAAAAAGAAGCTGAACTTGCGGATTATGATGTTGCTTGGGATGACCTCGAACGTGATGTCAACCAAGTTATGGGTAATTTGTATCAGCGCGCCAAAGACGCTGGTGTACAATTTGAGGATGCTGAATAAGAAAAAGAACCATCAGGTTCTTTTCTTTTTGTTGACAGGGTCGACATTCTGTGGTATCATATAATTAAGGCTGGAGGAGTCCAGTCGCGCCATGTGCGATACGTGGTTTGTGTTTTATTCTCCTGGGGGCTCGGCCCCGTTTTTTTTTACAAAAAAATAGAGCGATATCGCTCTATTTTTTTGCGTCTCCGAGCCAAATTCGGTCATCATCAACCATTGTTTTGAAGTGTCGGATGCCTTGACGGGTTCCTTGTACAATTGCCGTAGCGAAATCCTTACTAGTCCAATCCTTAGGTACGAAGATACCATCGTCCACTAATTGCATTTTCATACGTTCCCGGAGTTGTTTCATCCAATAGTCAACAGTAGCCTTAGGATGACATTCTTTTAGTGCTACCTGAGCTGATAAGGGGTCTAGAATGTTTTGGTTCTTAAACCGTGCGGGACCTTTGAGATATAAGATGATAGGTACCTCTTCTTTTGCGTCAGCAAGATAGTGGGCCACTACTTGTAGCACGACGGATTTCACATTCCGTTTTGCGTCACGCGCTCCCCCACGCTCGTTGTCCTTACTTGTTCGGTCTTTCACGATGTATGGAATGATGTCTGGTGACACTAAAATGCGACGCTTGTCTGTCTCAACAATCGACAAGTTCGTCTCGAGGTCACGATTGGCAATCTTCATCATTGCGGACTCTGGCAACCCAAGGAATGGTACGATATCATCAATACGACCAAGGACGGCGGTCTCAAATCGTTCATCGTCGGACAATGATTTATAAATGACTTCGATGTCAATATCTGTATCCGTGCCGTCAAAGCGTTTTTTGTGCTCATAGACTTCAGATCCCAAGTTCGTAGTGATAAAGATGATGTTTCCTGTGAATGAAATGACACGATTTGGGTTGTTGGCAGCCGTTAAGCGAGCATCATCTAATACTTGCAATAAGTTGTTGATGGCTTGTCGAGATGATTTCTCAATCTCATCAATCAAGATGAGACCGTTTGGGGCGGCCCAAGCGGCTTGAGCTAAATCGTCGGCGAAGCTAACGGCGTCTTCTGGTCTGGAATACCGAGACATATCGAAACGTTTTAGAGGAATGTTTAACACTTCAGCTACTACCTTTGTGATTTCGGTCTTACCCGTACCAGTTGGTCCAGTGAACAGCAAACTACCTCGTGGGCGAGTTGGGTCATTGAAACCCGCCAGAATCATTTCCAATCGGTCCATTACTTTTTGAACGGCAACAGTCTGATTATAGATCCGTTTATTTAGCGCTTCGCGTAACACATCCACCTTCACATGATTATCAATATCGATACCATATGCACGCCGGATGACCCTGTTTAGGATGCGCCGACAAAGGACGGTTTCCCCAGGAATTCCTAATTCTTGTGGTGTTGCATATTCACGAATAAGCTTTCCTTCCTTCATATATTCGGTTTTGGTGATGGTACCAATAATGGCGTTGAAAATATCGATAGAAGCACGAGGTTGAGAGTTTGACAGTAAAATCTCTTTCGATGTGTCATAAATATCATCGAAAATCCCCTCCTCAGCCAGTTCGTACACCTTGTATTGATGAGCTCGAGATTTTAGAATTTTGATAACCACCTCTCGAGACAATTCGGCAATGGTCATACGCAAGAGACGTTGGTCCAAAGCTCGGTTCGGGGCAATCCATTGGTCGTATTCTTCGAAAGTTGTGGCGGCTACAATCCTAAAACCATTATACGCCGATTTTTCAAGGATTGGTTTCATCGCTTCGACCGCCGATGGCGATAGCATAGGAATCCGATGGAACTCATCGATAAACAAAATCATGATGACGTTTTGTTCCTTACAATATATGGACACCTCATTCACAAGATTCTGGAGTCCATTTGCTAATTCTGCATCCTTGTCACCCTTATTGTTCTCGATAATGCGCTCGACGTTGATGGAAATGACTAGGTAGTTGGAGGACTCTGGGTCATAGGTGAGACCTTGCATAAAGGCCGTTTTACCCGAACCAGGGTCACCTAATAAAATAACGTTGGCTTTTTCGGGGTTTCGGAGGGCTAATCGAAGCTCAGTAGTATCGCGACCCAAAATAGGGGCCGCAGGCACTTCAATCGGTGAGCCAGCCTTAGCCAAATGTGGGTATTGGCTTTTCACCCGTTCAAATGTTTCAATTTGTTTTTGAATTTTTTCTGGGATTTGCATTTCATTTTCCTTTCTGCATTCTTACCCTTATTATATCACAAACCTTACAGAATTCCTAGCTGTTCCTTTCTTTTTAGCATAGTTTGTGATATAATAATGATAGAAAATTAGAAGGAACACAAGGAAGCACAAATCATGTATGAATCAAAAAAGGAAAAAATTAAACTGATTCAACAAACCGTTCTCAATGGTTACCAAACCTTTCAGGATGCTACTTCGGACGCCAAATTCTGTAGTCAAGCCGAAGCTCTTCTTCACATGCTACAAGGGAAAAACATCTTTTTGTCTGGTGGTGCGGGTTCGGGTAAATCCTATACCTTGGAGCGGTTTGTGGATTGTATGAAACAATTGCATCCGGGTATCGTCATTGCGGTTACTGCGACGACAGGCCTTGCGGCTCTAAGTATCGGAGGAACAACCGTTCACCGTATGACGGGGTTAGGGGTTTGGAAAGGCACCTACGATGACTATTTGGATACCTATGGGTCCTCCGCACCATGGTTTCGGCGCCAACAGAAAGAGCTAAGAGAGTTGGACGTCCTCATTGCGGACGAGGTCTCCATGCTCTCAGCCCAAGGGCTTCAGTTCATTGTTGACCGACTCATTCACGCCAGAGGGTCCTTACCTCAAATGATTTTGGTTGGGGATTATTCCCAACTGCCCGCCGTCGCAAGAGAGGAAGACATTGAAACTTACGGACCTTCAATTGCTCAGACCTCCTATAAATGCCCGGCCTGGAAGGAGATTGCCCCTGTTTCCTGCTACTTGGATAAATCATGGCGAGCAGAAGGTGACCAAACCCTCAAATTTATATTGGATAATATTGCAACAGGACGTGGTCGTTCACCTGAGAACTTAGAAGCCTTGGCTTCTATCCCAGTAACCAAAGAAGTGCGAGCCTCTAAAGCGTCAATTCTTATGACCACTAACCGAGATGTGGATGCCCATAATCAACAGCAACAAGCCTATAACAAAGGTCAAACCTATACCTATCACGCCAGTTACGACTCAGTGCAAGCAGAAAATTATGCCAAATCGCTGGGTATTCCAGATACCCTCACCTTAAAGGACGGTGACCGTGTCATGATTACACAAAATATCGACCCGGAAGCTATGACTCCTGAGGTTCGCATCATTGATCTAGAAACAGGTGAGCGGGCTTCTTTTCCAGTTTGCAATGGGATGGTTGGTACATTTGTAGGGGCAGACCGACCACAAGTTCGCTATGAACGAGACGGTCACGAATATCTCATCCGATTTTTGGACCGACATGCCTATTCGCAGACCGAAGTCCAACGAGTTCAGACGGCTCAAGGGTCTGTGGTGATGGACGTCCCAACTCTTACTGTCCTTCAATATCCTATTAAGTTGGCGTATGCGATTTCGGTTCATAAATCGCAAGGCCAGACTCTAGACAATATCCTGGTCGATTTGACCAAGTGTTGGATGCCAAATCTTGGCTATGTAGCGTTGTCCCGTGTCCGCTCGGTCAAGGATATCACCCTCATTAAACGCGGGGCCAAAGTTGGCTCACCTAACGCTTTACTTGTCACCGAGGAGTCCCTCAATATTAAACGAGAGGTGTTAGATGATTCCAAACGGAATCGGATTACCGACTTCGATGGTGCGATTTCTCGCATTTTAAGCTATGAACCAGATAACCATCGGTCGAGTGGTCGACGGAATCGAGCCAAACGCTTCGTTTAGTGGTTCTAGGCTTGTGAAAATAGCAGACCTATGCTATAATTAAGATAAATGACAAGAAAGGAGTTCCCTTGTGGCAAAAAAGAAAAAACCCACAAAGGCAGGTCAAAAGAAACCGACCTCTTCTAAAAAGAGACCGATGTCTCCCAACAAGAAATCAGGTTCTAAAAAACCAGTAAAAAATGTGAAGAAAAAAGGTTCTGGGCGTCCTCCGGTCAAGACCTCAAAGAAAAAAGTGAAACTGTTCGTTCCGACGAACAATCGTGAAACTTTGGTTGACTTGAAGTTGATGAAACCTCAAGCCTACTTATCGGAAACGAAACCTGCCCTCACGGTCATCAAGAAAATGCACCACGTACAAGGTCGTCAATATGAAATTGACTTTGAACCAACAGCGGTATCAACCATGCTCAAAATGCATTTGAAGGTGCACCAAACAAACGACTTATCGCACACATGGTCCCTCATTTTGTGGAATATTAACCAGAAAGATATTTTACCTGACGGGGTATCTGTAACCTTTGTTCGTTCGTTCGAACGACGTGATAACGAATTCACCAAGAAACAAATCACTAAACGTCGTCGTTTAGCAGTGTTGTCGTCAGATTCTGGAGAAAACGTATCCAAACAATCAGCATCCGTCGCTTACGACTTGGGATTATTGCGAGCTATCAACCAAGGTGATTCTGTTGTCGGATTCGCTGCGGAAGCTTTTATTACAGCTCCAAATGAACAAATTTTGGAAGAAGCTGTTTCGGCGGTGTCCGATTATATCGCAGCCAACGACGAAACTCGAGGGATCCATTATTCACTCGACATCAACAAGTTGGCGCAACCGCTCTTGACATACGGCCCCAACAAACAATCAGGAAATAAAGATGTCATGTATGATATGACATCCTACGACGCGGCCATCTCAGCCTTGTTCGTGGATTCTGGAGGGGACCGAACAGTCGGTTCTGAATATGTCGGCGTATCGGTTGGTAAGTTGATTCGTTCACATGCTGCATACAACTTCAAAAATCACCGAGCGCTCATTGTCGGAAACGATACCAATAATACGACACATACCATTTCTGATGAAATTCAGGAACCGAGTCAAATCTATTTGTCGAAGGTTGCCTCGAGAGCTTATCTCCTTGAGGGTCACAGTGTGACACATATTGTCTGTGACCATGTGGACAGTGTGGACCATTTGATGGCTTTTGGCTTAGACCCTGAAAATAAGGTTCGCATCGATGTGTCCAAAGGGCTGCTCAATATGATGGAACCGATTAAAACGCGAGATATCGAGGATCACCCTGAGCGTATTATCTCACGGTTCCCCGTTCATATTGATAATATCATTGCCCTACTCGGACAATTCCGTAATGTTAAAACCATTACGACCACGGATAATTTCGCAGCTATTGCACGTGATATTGCCATCCAATTCTTTGTGAGCCAAAAATATTGGACATATGATGCAGAAAACAATTTGGATGATTTGCGCTTCTTTGGTCGACATGACCAATATAAGATGCTCAAAGACTTTGGTGCATATGTGGCACAACGGTTGAAAGTCAACCGCGACCAACGCCTTGAGGATGCTTTGTCTGAGCTTGATATCATCATCAACCGTACCATTTTGCCAACCATTCCGGCACTCAACACTAAGACGGATCCTATTATTGATACGCTTGTAGGTACCAAATATCGGGTTCTGGATTTGACAGGTATGGGTCAGGGGGTGTTGACATCAGTCAATAATCCATCCATGAACGTTATGATGATTGCTTATTTGAATGTCATTCTACCAGCCCTCAAAAATGGGGACTTGGTTGTCATTCACGGTCTGAGTCGATTGACGAAGATTGCTCAAGTCATTCAAGATGCTCTGTCGTCTTCTGGTAATAACATCGATGTACTGTTTACGGAAAGTAATCAGAATATGACAGTCAAGTGTATGGATGTTCTCGACTCTGATTTGGACTTCACCATGGTTAATCTATACGATAATCGTGTTGACAAACTCGTTAATCGCGTCGGTATGGATGGTGGTTGGGCCAACGACTTGTCGCAAAGTAAGGCTGCTTATTTTGTTAAAACTAAATCGGGTATCGACTATATCTATCTCGATGACATTTTATAGGAGGGGTCATGAAACTGAAAAAAACATTGAAAACTATTGGCCACCTCATGTTTGGGACCAAGCTCAAACGCAGGTTGGCTATGTATACGGCCCTTCTGACAGCGACTTGTGCGGTTGGAATGGCTTCTGCTGGTGCGTACGAGGGAGTGATTCCCCCTGCAATTCTTCCAACCGCCTATCAGGATGCCCAAGTTTCAATTGATTCGAAGAAATCAGATGCTACAGGTGCCAAAACCGATGCTGCAAATGCGGATAAGGGTGAGAAGAAGGAGGCTGAAACAGCGGCCAAGGATGCGAGCAAGGATGCAGAAACATCACAACAAAACATGCTCGCTAATATGACGCACCTGATGAGTGCCGGAAACTTTGGCTCAGTCGGGCTTGTTATCGGCCCGACGTCTGGCTCATCATCCAAAACAGATGCGTACGGTAACTTGACGTCATCCGCCACCCTTGATAAGGCTGGTATGGCGACGTTTGATAATAATTTCTCAGGCGGTAGTGGTAAGGTTTATGCCTATCATACTTTTGGATTAGCGATGACGCACTTGAAGTCTACGGCCAAAAAGACACCTGTCAGTGTGATGGGTGCCGATAAGGCGGTGGCTGGATTTGAAGCTGTGGCTAAAGCGTTTGCGAAATTTGGTTTGAATATCATCCGCGAATATAACCCCTTACCTGTTGTCGCGGCGTTCTATGATTCAAGCAATTTGAACAATGCGGCCTACACGGGTAGGGGTACAGATAGCAATGCACTTATCCAAATGATTAATCAAAATGCCATGGTTTCGGGTGCCATTCGAGTCTTTGGTGATCCAATCACTGTGGGCGGACGCTCTATCAGTCGCGCCTTCATGATTACTGGTGTTATCGCTATTATGTCACTAGGATATGCGGCGTTCTTGAAGTTATGGAACGGTCAACGCGCATCCATTCAAATGCGTAAAGCTTTAGTTCGTATTGCGGTGGCATCCATCGCAGTACCTATGGTGGCTATTTATGGTTCGAAAGCTATGTCGTGGGCTAATAAGGCACTTGAGAATAATACGCGTGACCGCGAACAAGTACTTGTTGAGAATAACCTGAACATCTATGCCTGGTACAAAAACACCAACTTTGGTTTGCCACCAGGTGTTTCGCTCAAAGTTGTAAATGGTTACTTCCAGTTTGACGCTGCGACCATTAAGGCGATTAATGAGTTCTCGGCTAATAACAATACGTCAGCGACTGGTGAGACTGGGGCTGAAAAGCTTGTCAACAAATTAGTCAAGTCGACGGGCGCTAGTCTTGGTCTAGCAAAGACCGATAAAAATGGTAATTTGACAGCGGGTTCGGAACTCGAAATGGCCGCTCATACCAATGACAACAAGACTAAAGTGACCTTCACTCCTACATATGGTCAGGTTGGTGCACAAGGAGTCACTGGCGGAGCGACACCATGGGATACGTCCTCTATCAGTCAATTCGCTGAAGCTCTTGGAGAAAACAAGAAGTATGAAGGCAAGGATAAGGAAGATGTTACAGCCAACCCATATGTTAACGTGAACGGGTTGTCTGCTGCCCCAAACGGAGCCAAAGATGGCACATCATACACCTACACAGGTAACGGACAATATGGGATGAGCCCATTGGCTGCCTATAATTTGATGGCGACTAACTTCTCTAATACCTCCATGGTCGTTTCGACCAATACCGGTAATATCACTACACCGACTGTGGCTCCAGGGATCATTTATGGTTCTGGTAAAGAGCAGAACGAGGCACCAGCCTTGCTCAAGTTGGTGATGATGGTGACGATGGTTGGTGTCGGAATGAAAGCTATCATGACTATCTTGTCTGCTGGTTTTGGTGGACTATTCAAGGGTGCTGCTGGGGCAACACTCGGCTCGACAGCTGGTTTTGGTACCGCTGTTGGTGGCGTTATTGCTCTGGTGGCTGGAATGCTTGGTCTGTCTGTGATTATGACCATAGCTCTCGATTTGGTCGACGTGGTGTGGAGCTTTATTTCAAAACTTCTATTCTCGAGCGATACGATGCAGGCCTTGGATGGCATCGCGGATGACATGCTGGGTGGTCTGGGGGATATCCCTCTTATCGGTGGCATGTTGAAGAGTGCTATCACAGGTATCGCGTCTCTTGTCATGACCATTGTCGGTCTCATGATGCTCCCACAACTCGTTAAAACACCTATCACGGCATGGGGTGAATTCATGGCCGGAATTCCAAGTGGTATTTCGGAACGATTCGCGACATGGGAACGTGTCTTCACTGGTGACTATCATTCTGGAGGTGGTAGCTTCTTCGGCGGTAGTCGCGGCGGCGGAGGTGGTCTTGGCGGCGGTGGCGGTAACGCTACATCTGCCATGAAACAAGCTGAAGCTAAAAAACGTGGTGAGCGTGGTAAGGCGATGAAAGTCGGTGGAGCCATGATTGCTGGTGCTGGATTGTCCTACCTTGGTGCCAAAATCTCTAACAAAGCCGACTCGATGGGTAAAACCGAAGGTGGTAAGGATGAATCTATCAAGAATGGTGATGAGTCCCAAGAAGTGAATAACGATCTTGAGTTGAAAGCGCAAGATTTAGAGAATTCCGAAGAAACAGCCTTCAATGAAGACGCCGGGTTCGGCGAAGGTGATTCTCAAGCAGAAGATTCTATTCCACCAGTCGAAGAACCATTGATGGACCCACCGATGCCGTTTGATGCCGAGGGTTCAGTTGCTGGTGATATGACGGAAGTCAGCGAAGAGAGCCTTGACGATACGGATAGTGTCGAAGAGGGTGCAAGTGTGGCCAATGAAGTGGCTGAAGAGGGTCCTATCGGTGACCCAGTAGCGTCTGCGGATAGTGAAACCCCTGTGGGTGATGCTATCAGCGATGCGGAAGCTCTCGGAGCAATGGAAGGTCTGGATGGTTCACCTATTGGCGATGCGGGTCTCATGAGTGAGTACAAAGAAGGTGCTGATGGTGGTCGTGACCAATCTCATTCAGAGCAATCACAACAAGACAAGACGCATTCTGACCGCAACAAGGATCACTCGGATAGTCAGCGCGAGAACGGCGCTGCGGGCGAAAGCAAATCGCTCAACAGTAGTAGTCAAGGTGGTGAGTCTAAGATTGACCAAAGCAAGTCTCTTTCCAAGAACTCTGCAAGTGGGCAAACGACGAACAACCAAAGTGCAACTACAAACGAAACGGATGCATCAAAAGCCTCTCAAGAGTCTAAAGTGGCTGCAGAATCGAGCTCCGATGCTAAGTCACTCAGTCAAGTCTCCAAGGCTGGTAACACGACCAATGTCGACGCCAAAGATAAATCTGGACAAACTAAAACCAATAGCGATAAAGGCAAAGCTAAAGATAGTAAACGTGAATCACGTATATCTAAGGTTCGTCAAAGTATGACCAAACAAAACGTGGTCGGAGCTGTTGGTAAAGGTCTCCAAGGTCTCGGTGGTCAAATGGTTGGTTCAGAAAACCAAGGTAAGGATGCCCTCAAAATGATGGGAGCGGGTGCGCTTCATGCGGCCGGAGGACTTACTGGTACTCAACGTGTGACAACGAGAACGGCTCAAAACCAAATTGACAAACGTAATGAACGACTTCGTCGAGCTGGTAAGGATGTTCCTGATAACTTGTCAGCGGTTGGAGAAACGCGCGAACAAGCTCGGAAACGTACTGATGACCGTATTCGCTCACAAGATGAGATGATGGCGGCACAAATGAGCCAGGATTATGATAAGAAGAAGGACAACGAAGCGAAAGAACGCGGACGTCGTGCCGCTGAAGCTCGTAAGAAACGGTCTGAAGGCAAAAAATAATCCATGAAAAGACGACGAAAGTCGTCTTTTTGTTTTCAAATACTTGCACGAACCTTCAAGCTGTGGTATACTAAGAGTGTAGAAATAGTTGAACGCAAAGTACCCCAACTTATTGATGACGATTTGTACGTTTTGCACAACTCATCTACAACAATTGAAAAAGAAAGGATGACTCGCGATGTTTCCAGTATTAGCCGGTGATTTCTGGCAGAACCTTGGTAACGGATTGGATCAATTCTTCCGTCATGGTATGGGTGGACCTGGTGCTAAAGGTATCGGTATCACCATCATGGTAATCGGGATTGTGTTCGCCTGTATCTCATTTGTAGTGCACAAATTCAATCCACAGTCTAAATTACCTGGATGGTTCATGTGTTTGTGTATCGCACTAGCAGGTTCTATCCTCATGGGTGGTATTGATGGACCAATGGCTCTCATCAACCAAGCTCGTGATACCTTGTACGGTTGGTTTGGTATCTCAAGCTCAACCTAAATAATCAGAGAAAGGCGCAGAGTCGCCTTTTTTTGTGCTCCAAACTAGCGAAATTGCAAAATCCATGGTATAATGAAAATAGGTTAAAACCATACTAGAAAGGAAATTACATGTCTAAACAACTCAAAAAACAAACATTAGTGATTGGTGCTGCTGGTGTTGGACTTGGAGCCCTTGTCGGTCACGCTGATGCGGATACGATTGTCTACACGAATGGTAATCAGGGTGGCGAACGACATGGCGACACTAATGTTGCCGGCAATGCTAACACGCGTACAGAAACTGCTTATGCAGATTATGTTGCCCAATTACAGAGCGAATATACGTTCTTAAAGGGGTCTGGCGGTGAAGTTGGTGATGCTGAAGCCGAACTAAATCAACTCAAAGCGTTGGAACCGACATTCCGAGAACTGCAATCACTACAAGCTCGTGTGGTTGCACTACAGAAACAAGCTGTTCAGACGGATGCTCCAGTAACTATTTCCACGCGGAAAGTTTCTACAAGTGAAGCGCTCAAACAAGCTGTTAACGACTTGTCTACCAAATTAAAGGATGCTGAAGACCTACTCGCTAACACACGCACGGTTTCAATTGATAGTTCTTTGCATACCCTCGTTCGGGAAGCCAACAAAGCGATCGAAGATTCTGCGACGACGGGGAACCACTACGAAGACGGTATCATCGGAAATATGGACAAAATCACTCGTAAAGCTTCGGATAGTGCTCAGATTGGTACGATTAAGTCAACCGATGGTGATAAGTCGGGTGTCATTGTGGATACAACCAAAACAACCAGGACTAACTTGGTAACAACCACTACTGAAACCATCGTTCGCCCATCTATGGCTAATTCAGCGGAAGAAGTTTCCCGAGTTCGTGACGAGGCGCTTGCCAAAATTGCAGCTGTTAACAAGGCCGATGAGACACAAGTCCTCAAAGCTGATACATACAAGGACAACGCAATTACGAATATTGATGCTATCAACGAGTGGCTCCAAAATGAACAAAACCGTGCGGATAATATTCAAGCTGAAATTGATAAAAATTTAAGTGTTGCTAAAATGCTCGACACGACCAAGGAATCAGCGCGCAAAGCATTGGACCAGGCTGAACAGCTTATCAAGTCATCAGGTAAGTCACAAAAGGCTATCGATAAGATGATGGAAACGGTTCAGCAAGCTCGCAAACAACTAGATGCGTCAACCGTTACTCAAAAAGTGACGGCAACCATCACAGAAGCTCAAAACGCTGACTTTGGTGATATTGGTCGTGACCCTAGTATCATCAAAGGATTGATTGGTGAAAAAACTAAGGTCATCGATTCCAAAGTCCAAGAAGCTCTTAAAAAGTTGAACGCGTCGAGTCAAGCGGCTAAGGGGCCAGTTGACACATGGGCTAAGGATACTAACGAGCAAGTAGGAAAATTCCTTGAGAAGCTCAAGGCTGGTAAATTCTTAGGTCAGGTTGACCAAGAATGGCTCGCAACTCGTAAGATCTTCCAAACAAATGCGAACGGGTACCAAGAATTCGTCAAGAAGGCTTTAGCGTTGACCGAAGAAGACACGGAAGGTGTGTTGACCAAAACCGGCAACGTGTGGAAAGTCAAGAATGGAACTCCGACACCGAAAGCTGCAGCGGCCCTATATAATGAACGTTCCAAGCAAGGATTATCCGAAGGTTTCGGCTCTGTTATGCTACCATCAGATAACGTGAATGACTTTGTCACAGTGCAAGGAAATAAGCTCGCCAACTCGCAAAGCTTTGCTGGTGGTGCGCAAGGTATTATTGATGCTATTGTAGCCAAAGGCGAAACCAACCTAGACACTGGAAAACACGTGTCAGAAGAGCCTGCCATCGCTGACGTTGTGAACCAACACATTCGAGCTGTGGGAAATAACAAAACCTTCTTGGTCGTTTCGGACCAACCGACTGCTACGTTTAACTTGAAGGATTCATTCCTTTATATGACGGATAATGGGGAACCAAAAACTACAGATATGACCTTGACACTCAAGGTGACAGACCATCAGGGTAATCCGTTAGGGAATGAAATGGTTAATGGTGGTCGCACCCATGTGAAGTATCTCTTTTATATGTCTGTGGACGCCGCAACTGGTAAGTTGGTTGCAGGTGGCGGATACCTTCTCTTGTTCGATGCAGGTGGCAACACCGGAAATCATAACGATGGTGGGTCGGGTACAGGTGAATTAGCTCTTGGTAGTGATAGCAACCCAGCTAATGATTCAGGCACTCTGCATGATTGGTTGAATAGTAGTGCCTTCTTCTTTTCGCCAACCAATCACAATAACCCATACAACGATAAGGGTATGCGGTTGACTGTTGATGTCAAGGTGAATCCGGTGGCGGGAAGTTTTGCGGAAAACTCACCACTTTATATCGGGGATATCGACGACTTCCAATCAGTAAACACAGGTGGTGACGTTGTTCTCTCTGAAACCTCAGCGCCAAGTTACATCGGTAATGGTGTTCTATCCAACCAACCGTCACGTGGGGCACACAACGGTCATGTCAACTTAGATGAACAAGCTATTATGACAACTGAAAACAAGGCGATTGGTATTTCACATGCTCCAGCGGGAACACCTTACCAAGCGATTGATATTGCGCTTTTCAGTCCATGGGGTGTTATTGGTGGCACGCCGCGATTGAATTTGGGTGTTGTTAATCAAACAGTCGAAACCTTTGATATGGCTGACCCGAACGCTAAAGCACATACAGAAGGTGAGTATGCGGTCAAGAAAATCGTGGCCAAAGTCACCAACAGCGCTAATTCGGGTCCCAAACGTGACGTTGATTTAGTTGTGCCGACATTTGCTCCAAAGACTGTTCAAACGGATTCGGATAATGAGGGTAAACGCGGTTCATCTGCTAACACCATCGTTGTTCGTCGTAAGGATAAAAAGGTTGGTTCCGGTAACTCTCTGATTGTCCGCCAAGGTGTGCAAGTGCGAGTTGGTTCAGGGAACGCCCTTGTGGTTCGTGCCAGCGGCAAGTCTACCCGTGCAGGGTCTGGAAATTCCTTGGTGGTTCGTGAGGTGAGCAATGTGAAAACTGCAGGCTCTGGAAACACGCTAGTGGTTAAATCCATCCAAGGGTTAGTCAAGGCAACTGAGGGTGAGCATGGACTCAAGCTGAGTTCGGTCAGCTCACCAGCTAGAGTCAATCAGAGTACAGTGACCCTGAACATTCAGGTGGATCCAAGTTTGAAGAGCGCAGCTGACGAAGCCATCAAGGATTGGAAGGCTGCTCTTGCGGAGCATGGAATCACCCTAAACGTCACATCTAAACCCGGTGTGGTTGGTTTAGCTATTTTGGATAGTGATAATGTTACGACACGAGCTGCTCGTACACTCGAATCCAAAAACGTGTCTAACGATTCGACGTTCGAGATGAAAGGTCTTGCCGGATTAACCACAACTACAAGCAAGTTCTCCATTGTCGACTTGGACGCTGATGACAAACTGAACAAGGATGGTACGTATTCGGTCAGTGATTTGCGTAATACCAAAATGGTGGTTCAATTGAACACAGAAGCTATCACAGACTACGCACAACAAGTCAAGGTCTTGAAGCACGAAATCGGACATGTATTCGGTCTGACACATGACAACAATGACCCTCTCATGATGACCTATTATGGAGACGGGGCATTCACTGGTCAAATTACACCCGCAACAGCGGCCAAAGTGGCTCAAAACCTGCGCGGGGGAGTGCTTTGTGAATGTGGTGCCTGTGTGGCGCTCAAAGCATAAGAAGGGTTTCCACCCTTCTTTTTTTCGGTTTCACAAAGTTGTAGTTCAGAGTCAACTATGATATAATTAAAGGTAGTAAATGAAAGGAGGCGCCGTATGCCGAATGATAACGGTCGTGTCGAAGACCGAGAACAAGAAAAAGAGCGCGAAGACGAGCAGTCTAAATCCTCTGACAAGGCTGGGGAAACCACGAAAGAAAATGAGAAAGAATCTGAAAATTCCAAATTAGATTCTGACGGTGGGGCTCCAGAAAAGGAAAGTCGATTCAAAGGACTTCAAAAATTTGCAGGGTCAACTTTTAAACATGCCAAGAAAGGTGCTAAAAAAGTCGGTGAGGATGTTGTCGAGTCCGACGAAGAGCTGAAGAAAATTAAGGATGCTGGCGCCAAAATCAAGAAGGAAACCAAACGGGCAACCAAAGTTGCAAAGAGAGGTTTCAAATTTATTGCCTGGTGCGTCTCCAACCCGCTCGGGTGGATTGTTGGAATCATCTGTATTTGGATATTCGCTTCCGTTACCTCGGGATTAACCGAATCGATGAAGAAGGCTGCCGAGAATGGGGATTTTGGTTCCTTATCGGCTCCGACACCGGATGACCTTGGCGATGACGAAAATGAGTCGGTTGGAAATGAGTCCGACAGTAATACTGACGGACAAAAAACAACCATCATTCTGATGGACTGTGGCAAGAAAGATAAGGCTAGTGGTGCCGCTAGTAGTACGTCCTCCGAAGGTGCATCCGATATGGACTGGACCAAAGAAGGTACGACAGCGTATAATAATGCCAAAGCTCTCTTCGACACATGGACTGGTGAAGGCGGACTTTCTGGAGAAGCCGCCGCAGGCATTGTGGGGTGGGTTCAATCGGAAGGTGGCACAGGTATTATTGGTCGAGCTGAGGGTCACTATGGGGCTTCACTCGAAGAGAACTCCATTAAATACGGTGTTGTCCCTATCCCATCAGGAAACTACGCCGTCGGTGGTGGGGGTATCTACCAGTTTACGCCATATACCGTTTATGGACAACTGAAAGAGGATAAATGGGAAGACGGGAAAGCTATGACCGACTGGGTTATGCACAACCGACTACCTCATGACTGGATTCCACAAGCACAGGGTATTATGCATGATATGACCGGAACACCCCACACATTTGAACAGTTCGCACAAGAAACCGATCCCGGACAGGCAACCTTAATGTGGAACTCTTATGAGCGTGGAGATCAAGCTGTCATCCCTCGCGAAAAGAAAATTGCTGACGCTAAGAAGGCGAATGAAATCTTCAATAAGAAGAAAATCAAATTCGATAAAGCGAAGTTTGAAAAAACCTTCAATCGAAGCGCTGGTGAAAAAGGTTCGAGTGGTTCCTCGGCTGAGGGCAAAATTGTCAAATGTAAAGAGACCTCCGAAGGTAGCAATGGTTGGCAAGGTAAAGGTGGTACTCATAATTACCGCGACCATCAAGCATGGAAACCAGAAAACTTACCAGATGATTTGAAACAATATGCTATTGACCCCGCATCAATCGGTATGAAATACCACGGGGAATGGGCATGTAATCCGAGCGGTATTTGGAACCAATGTACAGACTTGTCAGCATCCCTCATGCATGCGCTATGGGAAAAAGACGGAAAACACCCAACGCAGTTACGTGGTGACGGTTGGCACGTAGCTGATAACTGGGCTGCGACTTATGGTGGTAAAACCACTCGGACACCGACATCGGGTGCGGTGTTCTCGACCAGTACCTATAACCACACGGGAGTGGTTTCTCACGTCTTCGAGGATGACTCTATTCTCATTATTGAGCAGAACTACACCAACAACGGTGCAGGTTCATCATCAGGTCAAGCTGGTGGTGACTACAAGAGTTGGAACTATCGTATCGTATCTAAAGCTGCGCAAGAGGCGGAAGGTTATAAATACTACAATCCCGGTGACAATGGATTCACTGTCAATAAAAACGCTAAATCGTTAGCCTAAACAGAGCATTGCTCTGTTTTTTTTTGCGCTTGAGCTTTTTATGAAAATGTGATATACTAAAGATATCAAGACGAAAGGATGATGCCACATGGCCAAACTAGAAAAAACGAACGAAACACAATCACGCAAAGCTCGATATGAAGCGGACACACAACCAACATTTTTCCAAAAATTTAAGGACAAATATTGGAAGAAGGACGAACCAGAAGAACTTACCTTTGCGACGAAACATCAAAAGGCTCGGAAGCTAAACAAAAAGAAAATTGGTATTTATATCGCATTGGGTATTACCATTGCGTCAGTTCTCGCAGGTCTCGCGACTCCTGTCATCCAAAGTATTCAAGCACCAAAACCACGAGAAGAAGTTAAATCAGATGTGACCGCTGACCAGGCGGTAAAACAGGAAAAGGATAAAGTCACTAAAGCCTCCCAAGACAAAGTTGAAGCATCTAAAAAAGCTGAAGAAGCCAAGAAAGAAGAGGCGGATAAGGTTGTTGAACAAAAGGTTAAAGAGGAGCTCGAGAAAGAAACTGCTAAGGTTGTAGAGGAATACAACAAAAAATTAGAAGAAGCGACGAAGAGCGTACAATCGGCTAACACAGAGGCTGCTAAAGCCAAAGCCGACAAAGAGGCTCTCCAAAAACAAGTTGATGAATTGAAGCAACAACTGGCTCAGGCTCAAAATCAAAGTCGACCAAGCACTTCACCATCACCGACACAACCATCACAGACAGCGCCGTCGAGCTCCGCTGACCGTGTAACTATTCCACAATAGGGGGTTTGAATGGATATCCTAGAACAAATTAAAACAGTCAACCCCAGTGTAGCGCCAGCTCTTTTTCGATTACTTATGAGGGAAGAGTCTGTCGCCTATTTGAGGGAGAATAATGGAATCATCGGTTTTGAAATCAAACCCGATTCGGAGGAGATTGCTGGGTTTGCCCTCATTGGTATGCGTAAGCGGACAGTTTTAGCGTATCGCAGTGAGGATACCAAGCCTCGATTGATTATCTTTCCATCAATGGACAAGCTGTTTAACCATAGCTTCGGTTTGCTTGGGTTGTCAGCCAAAAAGGTGTTTATTAAATCGGACGACTTCAGAGGCAAAGTATTGGATGAAGGTGTCATTGCTGATTTAGTTCGGGATTTGACACCACCAGAAAAGAACGTGGAGCTACCAGACCAGGTGACAGAACAAATGATTCGGATTATGATCTCTGAACACTCGGACCAGGAAGAAGAAGACTTAGAATCCGCACACGCTTCACCCGAACGGTTCAAACCAATCGGGTCATCGATAGTATCACATCAACATGAGGTATCCCGAACACCTACCGATGACATTCCAACGGAACCCAAAGAAAACCCATATTTCAATTCCACCCCAATAGGCGTAGATAGCATTGTTTCGACATATGAACCCTATGAACAATTGGAAAGTCGTTCGTTTCCGAATGAACATTCCATCATCGATTATGTTACGATGGAATTCGGCGTCCCTCGCGAGTTGTTAATGAAACTGTTAAATGCCTTGCTCGTCAAAACGCAGGGGCTCAGTAGTGAGAAACGTACGCATCAATTCAAACAATTGGTGGCCAAGCTACTTAAAGAAAAACCAGAACTTATCAAAAAATAAGGACCACAAAGGTCCTTTTTAGAAAGGACGATATGATTAAAGATCGCGGAAGCCAAGTGATTGTGCGAAGCCAATTTAATATCCATGGTTCAAGAGGTAAATCTGTCAAACCATTCATTACGGATTATGTGTCTCGGGATTCGGCCTGTGACACGTCTCTGGCTTATGCCAGTCCAACAGGCCTTGTCGAAAAAGGCGATGGTGTGGCATTCACGCTTGATAATACCGCCATATCGCGGGAAGAGACGCTACGAATTGCTGACGTTGTGGAGGGTTACTTCTTGGAGGGCGACCGAGCTATTCAACAAATGGTCATTTCATTCGCCCCTGAATACCTCAAAGAACAAGGTATCGTGGATGAGGATGCGGTCATCATACAAAAGGGTGATTATCGACACCAATATGATGATGTTCGCTTGCGTCATGCGGTTCGTTCGGGTGTTCAAGCTATGGCGGATTTGGAGGGTTATCGAGACCCACAAATGATTGCGGCTATTCAACACGATACGCTTCACCTTCACGTTCACGTAGTTGTTTATGAAAACTATCCAGAACTTTCTAGGATGAGAGGAAAGGAAGAAAAGGGTGTCATCAAACCGTCCAGCTTCAACCAATTGACGTATGACATTGACCGCCACCTCACATTGACAAAAGGTGCGTCGGTTCCGAACGAACGGAAGCTAGTACCAGAAAAACGGAAAGAACAACCTTCTCGTGCTCCATTACCGACTGTTGACCCAACACCTTGGTTGAGATACATCGAAATCTTCAAGGAAATGGAAGAGGCTCGCCAAGATGCTGAGGAAAAATCGTTACAAGAGGAGGTCGAAGAAACACAGACCCTTATCGATTTGGATGAGTTTATGAATGATTTCTATGAACAAGCGCGACGGAAAGAACAACAGGATGAATCCCATCATGTCGTCAAAGTTGACTCGGATGAATTGGATTTATAAATAGTGGGCGGAATCGTGCGATTTCGCTCATTTTTTGGTATAATGAAACTATAGAAATAAAGAAAGTGAGAACTATTCATGAGTTTAGGACAAAGTGTCAAACAAAGCTTGATGGACTACCAGGATGCGCGAATTCGTAGACGTGAATTATTAGGCCCTGATGCCCTAGATACCCTGACTGATATCAGTGAAGCTACAATCCAAGCGACTCAGGCTAAGGTCAAGTCAGTGACGACTGATTTACGCAACAAGTTTAACGAATATCGAGATGAGCGAGTTAAGCCGTTTATTAATGGCCTCAAATCTCGTATCGCGGACATGCGTGAAGCTGTACGTGAAAGTATTCAAAGTGTCCAGGACCAAGTTCGGGAGGATGCCTCAAATGTCAAAGCCCTCGCAGGTCGTTCAAAACAATCCTTCGTGGAACGTGTGCGAGGGGGTATTGGACAATTTCGCGGAGCCATGGCCGATAACCTCGATAAGGTTGCTACTATCTTACGCGGAGAGGAAAAAGCTACGAGACTTCGAGAAGCCCCGGACGAGTTCCTTGAGGGCGAACTAGTTGGCAGAAAACGCAGACAAACAGCACAACAAGCTACGGAGCTTTTAGATGAGTACCCTGACAATGTTCATAGATTGTCATCACCGATTACTCGATTAGAGGCTGTTGCGTCGAGTCAACCAGATAAGGCTGCTAAATCAGAATCCACTAACCCACAAACTAATCCGGGTGAGGTGGTCGCTGACGAGGTTGCTCAGAGAAAATTCAAGGACACGGAATCCTCACCAAAAGAGGTGAAGGAGGTGTCAGATGAGGACATTGCGCTATTTGCTCAATACTACTATCGTAATCATGGGGCCGCTAGACAAGCAATGGAGGTTGTTGATGCGAAGGAAGAACCCACGTTTACAGACTATGCCATGGCTGCAGGGTTGACGGCGTTTGTTGGTGAGTTCCGCTCTAAAGAGGCGCCCGATTTGTCCAAGGCTAATGAGAAGCCGGAAAGCTTAGAAAAGGTGCAACAGGCTGTGCAGGATATTGACCAAATGAAACAAGCTCAAGAACGCCTGCAAGCACTAGAAGCTGAACGTCTTATTCTTCGCAATCAAGTCGCTGAAATTGCCGATAAGTATCAATTGGATCCAGAAGAGTTGGAGGTTGGGCAAACTGAAACATCTGTGAAATCGATTGAGCAACAATTCGAGCGCGTCAAAACTAAAGATGCCATGGCGGAAGAAATCGAAGAACGTCTTCAGGAAGCTTTTCCTGGTCAACAGTTTCAAGTTGATGTGGAGTACAAACCGGCTGAGGTAGCTCCAGCACCTGAAGCATCTGATTATCTGTATGATGCTCCTGCGGACCCATATATACCAGACGATTCGTATTTCGCAACACTGGACGAGCCAAGCGTTGAATTGGACGCACCAGCCATCGAGCTCACTGAGGATGATTTATCTGAATTCCAAAGTGATGAGTGGGCTATGCAACCCTAGAAAGGAAACCTATGCAAACATGTACTAAAACAACTATTATTGGAGTCACAGGGCTCGCTAGTCTCTTAGCTGCGGGGCCTGTTCTTGCTGAGGATGTCCTCAACCATGCTGTAGAACCGATTGAACGTGTATCTATCCCTGATGAATTACCTCAAGGTACACCTCTTCCCAAAATCGTTGAAAATGGCAAAGCTCCTAAACTCAAGGGTAGTCAGAGTATCCTAAACCGTGTGGTCACGCCGGGCGGTTCCCTGAGAAACGTGCGGGGTGATGGCTCGGACCTTCGTAAAATTAATGCATCTGGGGTGGTTCGAGGGGCGATTGTCTTCATTCGGACCGAATTCGCTAGTGGTGCCGTTCAGACCGGTACAGGCGTTATGGTTGGAAATAACACGGTTCTCACGGTAGCCCATAATTTTATCAACGCTGACAAGTCAAGTAAAGTTTTTGAGGGTGTGACCAAAATTACGGTTACCATTGGTTCCAATAGTGAAATCCATACGAACGGAAAGCCAGGCACAACGAAAGAGAACTTTCACCATACTACATCGGGTACGGAATTGACGGTCCAACCGTCGGACTTTGAATTTTTCAATCGGAGTAAGTATGAAGAGCGTGTCAACGCTAAAGATAAATCACAAGACTACCGATGGAAATATGACATTGCCATGATTACCCTGCCAAAACCCTTTAATGCGGTTGCTGAAAATTTGAGTCTAGGGACCGGGCGACACGTGACTATGGGCGATTCGTTAGAATGGAAAAAGATGCACCCAACCTATCAGGCTCGCTCCATTGGTTACCCAGGTAATCCTCATAAATCTGAAATTTCAGCATACAAAGAATTACCTATCAAAGGTATGTTGTATGAAAACATTGGACAAAATATTGAACTCATAGCGCCTGACGATAGGAGCGCCTATTTCTGGCAATGGCCCGGGACTCAAGTTCATGGGATGTCGGGTGGTGGACTTATCAATCAGAATAATGAACTTGTCGGCGTGGTTCAGTTCGGCTCCGAGGGTCAAAATAAAGATGGTGGAGGTCTCCTCTTGACGGATACCTATCAAAACTGGATTAAGGGTGTTGTTGCCAAACACTCGTTGAAAGGGTTCCAGGTCATCGACGGTAAGAAATATTATTATGACGATAATGGTAATCCAATTGTCAACGATAAGAAAGTTATTGATGACGTTGAGTATACGTTCAATACGTATGGTAGTGTCACCAATGAGCGCGATGTTCGAGAAGAACGAATCCTTCGAGAGAAGGCAGAACAATTAAAAGCTGAACAAGAGCGTAAGGAGGCTGAAGCCAAAGCAAAAGCTGATGAAGAAGCTAGAGTGAAGGCAGAAGCTGAAGCCAAAGCAAAAGCTGATGAAGAAGCTAGAGTGAAGGCAGAAGCTGAAGCCAAAGCAAAAGCTGATGAAGAAGCTAGAGTGAAGGCAGAAGCTGAAGCCAAAGCAAAAGCTGATGAAGAAGCTAGAGTGAAGGCAGAAGCTGAAG